>ENA-OYYK01001220-OYYK01001220.1-human-gut-metagenome-genome-assembly--contig:-NODE-1220-length-13621-cov-9.862745_pt1 | contig 13621 bp, 11 predicted proteins | sample MGYA00243247_ERZ653443 | MGnify/ENA primary metagenome ERZ653443 (study PRJEB26926, sample SAMN06165010) | human gut metagenome | biome: ENVO:00009003; feature: ENVO:2100002; material: ENVO:00002003... | reverse complement strand
GGAGTTATAGGATTTTCGTTTTGTGAAATTTACAAATCGATTTGACTCGTATCCTTCGCCATGGAATATTTCAATTCCGTATGACTGGCATTACCCAGCCCAGACTACTATGATACGGCTGACTTCCTGTTGTTTTCAATGCGCTGTAACGCTCCAACAATAGGCTCTCAAACGTTCCCTAATCTCTATCCTTATTCTGAAACCCTTAGGCCGCTACCTTACACCGGGAAAATCTAACCATGCTTTGAACCACAGTTGCTGCATGATTCCTGATGGGGATTTCATCCCACAGGGCGTGTGCAGAAAAACCAGCCACACACACTTTTTCCAAGGGTCACCCTTTCAGATGTCGTTCGCTCTTACGATGCTGCATAGCTTTCCCTAACGGATAGCCATAGGTTTCGGAAGCCCGCACCATTATTATCCATGCCTCTTTGCAGAGGTTTAGGTTTTCAGGTTACGCCTTCACCACGCTCTGTACAATGCACACTTACAGGTGGCAACGCACAGTGGAGTATTAGCTCTCGTACTGTCTTGAATTTTGACCTATTCTCTGGAATTCTGTTCCTCGACATTGGTTCTGTACGGCAGAGGAATTTCACCTCTGATTTCGAGATTAAAGTTCTCTGTGATATTTTCTTATTGCTAAGTGCAATCACATGGTGCTTTTCGTCCTTGCTGTCAACAAGGGCTTATGCACAACGTTTCGCACGGTTCTTAAACGCTTGGCTCTCATCCACAAACAACCTGTCTACGCCCAATTGTTCAAACGTAACCACATCATCTTTACGGTCTGCGCCTTGCAGCTTTTCCAGTTTCTGTTTCAGAGACTTGCGCAACTTTTCCAGCTGCTTTACTGTGAAATGCTCACCAACCTGTGCTTTCGCTTCTTCGATGGCCTCCTCGATTTCATCCATCTGTTCCTGAATCAGACGCTCCTGTCGTTCTGCGGACAAGGGTATCTTTTCAAACTGGCTGTGTCCGATGATAACTGCATCGTAGTCACCGGTCGCAATTCTCGCACAGAATTTTTTTCGATTACCGGGTTCAAAATCTTTCTTGCTGGTAACCAGCAGCTTCGCATTGGGGTACAGGCGTAAAAACTCGCTGGCCCATTGTTCCGTCAAATGGTTTGGCACGACAAAAAGACTTTTCTGACACAAGCCCAGACGTTTCAGTTCCATAGCGGAAGCCGCCATCTCAAAACTCTTGCCGGCACCGACTTCGTGCGCCAAAAGGGTGTTGTACCCATACAGCACATGGGCAACCGCATTGCGCTGATGCTCTCGCAAATTGATCTCCGGGTTCATGCCCACAAAATGAATGTGGGAACCATCGTATTCACGGGGGCGGGTGCTGTTAAAAAGCTCGTTGTACTTTTTTACCAGTAGGGCGCGTCGCTGCGGATCTTTCCAGACCCAGCCAGCGAAAGCATCCTTGATGGCCTGCTGTTTCTGCTGGGCGAGGGTGGTTTCGTTTTGATTCAGCACACGCTTTTCTTTCCCATCCTCCTCGATGGTATCATAAACGCGGCTGTCACGCAAATTCAAGGTATCCTCCAAAATCTTGTAAGCGTTGGCTCGGCGGGTACCGTAGGTTTCGGTGGCCATAATGTCACCAAAGCCAGTAGCAGATTTATTGCTGATTCGCCATTCGGAAGTGTAAGGGGAGTAGCGAACGGTGATGGCATTGTTATAGCGGATACGATAGGGCGGCTGAAAAGTTTCCATCATGAACTGCTGCACAATAGAGGGGGCAAGCCATGTGGCACCCAGCCGCACATCAATTTCAGATGCTTCCAAATCTTTGGGCTGCGCCTTGGTCAGTGCGTCCACATTGACCTTGAACTCCGGGTGACTTTCCGCAGCAAGCTGTGCCATCCGCAGCTTATCGCGTACATTACCCGAAAGGTATTCGTCCGCAGTCTGCCAGCCTGCTTCCGGGTCGTCTGCATCGGCGGCAGGATCTTTGAAGATCACGCCGGAGAGTTCGGTGGTGATGCGCTCATAGTTACCGGGAGTGCCCAGCAGTTCTGCCATATAAGGCAGGTCTACTTTGCCATGCTCCCCGATGGACACTGCCAGTGCTTCACTGGGGGTATCCACGCTGGTGACAACACGCTCTGGCCGAATCGTCCGCTTGGTGAACATATCTGCCTTGGACTTAAGATTTTTATTCTCGTCCAAATTCTCCAGCGAGCAGAGCAGATAGTAGGAACTGTCATCATCGAACAGGCGGGCATTTTTCTTGTCGTTGATCAGCCCGTATTTTGCGGTAAAGGCATCATAGGCGGCATTCAACTTGGCCTGCGATGCCTTAATGTCCTCGTCCGGGAAGTCATTCAACTGCTGCTGAATCAGTTCGTTGACGATCTGCCGCAACTCCACCATACCAGCTACACGGCCTTTGGCATTGTCGGACAGTTCGATCTGCGTCATGATAGAGTTCTCTCGGTAGTAGATCTCGCCATCAACAACCGTATAGCTAAAATTCTTCACAGTCGGGTCTGCGGGCAGCGTTTTGCGCTGTGCTTCCGCATCTGCGACGTCCGGGGCAGCAATCTCCACCGCAGTGTAATTGCCCTCGATGTGCTGCACCGCCTCGGCAAGCTGGTCTGCAAGGCTGGCGCCCTCGATGGGAGCAACGGTCAATTCCTCTCGTCCATACTGGGTGCTTTCGGTGGAGAGTACGCCCAGAATCATCTCCGGGTGGTCTGCGAAATACTGGTTGATGGCAAAGCCATCCTCGGTCTTGCCCAACTGCACCCATGCAGGTTCGATGTCCGCAGGGCGGTCACGCTTCTGCAAAAAGATAATATCGCTGACAACATCCGTGCCTGCATTTGCCTTAAACGCATTGTTGGGCAGACGGATAGCCCCCAACAGGTCAGCACGCTCTGCCATGTGCTTGCGGGCAGTGCTGTCCTTGCTGTCCATGGTGTAGCGGCTGGTCAAAAAGGCAATTACGCCGCCCGGTCTGATCTGGTCAATGGCTTTCGCAAAGAAATAATTGTGGATACTAAATCCCAGCTTGTTGTACGCCTTATCGTTGACCTTGTACTGACCGAAAGGCACATTGCCAACTGCCAAATCGTAGAAATCACGGCGGTCGGTGGTCTCAAAACCGGCAACCGTAATATCTGCCTGCGGGTACAGTTTTTTCGCAATGCGCCCGGTAACGGAATCCAGTTCCACGCCGTACAAGCGGCTGTCTGCCATGCTGTCCGGCAGCATTCCAAAGAAGTTGCCCACACCCATGGACGGTTCCAGAATGTTGCCGCTGCGGAAACCCATGCGCTCCACGGCATCGTAGATGCCACGGATGACGGTGGGACTGGTGTAGTGGGCATTCAGCACGGAGCTGCGGGCGGCGGCGTATTCATCCTCAGAGAGCAGCCCTTTCAGTTCTGCGTATTCCTTTGCCCAGTTATCCTTATCCGGGTCAAAGGCATCTGCCAGACCGCCCCAGCCCACATACTGCGCCAGCACCTGCTGCTCCTCGGCGGTGGCACCCCGATGCTCCTGTTCCAACTGGAACAGGGTGCGGATGGCTTCAATGTTCCGCGCGTACTTCTGCTTAGGACCTCCGATACCCAAATCATCATCCGTGATGTGGAAGTTCCCGGCAAGTTCAAGTGTGGATCGTTCCGGTTCAACTGCATCCAGAGCAGGTGATTTTGAGCCAATCGTCTGGATCACAATATCATAAGGCATACGGTTTTCTTCAGCGGGGTATATGGCAACCGTTTTTACAGTATCATCTGGCTGCGTAGTAACCTGTTCATTCTGCCGCAAGCCCTCCTCGAATTGTTGCTTATTGACAACTTCGTTATCCCATGACTGCCCGTGCGCACTGGTGTCGATGCGCACATCCGTTTCACCCACATAGCCAACTTTCCCCTCAATAGTTCGAGTGGGGAGTTCGACCACAACATTGTCACCGACCTTGTAATCGGGCAGGGGGGATTCCATCATATCCTGCTCCTCGTACAACTCCCGGACAAGCGCCAGCGGTTCCTCCCGGAAAACTGGTATCCGCATTTCTGCCAGTGCCACATCTTGCAGGATCACGCTGCCCTTATCGAAGTTGACCGTATCCACCCGGAAGGAACGCCCCTCCATGTGGACGATAGCATCCAGCGGAAGATAATCTTCCCGGCGCAGATACTTGGTTTGGTAATGGGTGCCGTCCTCATTCAGCCCGGCAAGATAGACGTTCTCGCCGCACTGCCACAGCTGCTTGGCACGGTACACCCACTGGTCGCGGGGAAAGCCGGTGACCGGGACGGTGCCCAGTGTTGTTTCTTTTTCCAGAAGTTTGCCGCCCAGAAGTTCGCAGACCTTCCGGGCATCCTCACCGTAGAACTCATAGTATCCGTTCTGCTCAAAGCCTACCAGCGCATCCGGGTACTGTTCCTTCAGGGCGTTGTACTCGGCGGCGGCATCCAGCGGCAGCAGTGCCGGGCGTTCCTCTGCCTTGCTGTGATAGTGCTCCAGTTCCTCGTCTGTGACGCTGACCAGTTCCGAAAAATCCAGAGACTCCAATTCGGTTTCGGTCAGATCTTCCAGACTTTCGTACTGGCGTTCATCTATCAGCACCTCGCCCAGATACCGTTCCACCCGGTATCCCACCAAATCCACATTAACTTGAATGGGGATTTCCTCATCGGTGGCGTTGGTGTAGGCAATGCCGATCTTGGTCAGGTCGGAGAAGTCTGGCTCGGAATCGTATTCTTCCTGACAAAACTCCCGGATCAGGTTTTTGGCATGGGTCAGGGTGGTATCTGGCTCTGCGTTGACGGGCGCAGGGGGCGTGTAATGCTCCTTCTCCTTGTCGGTCAGATAGCGGTCGGACTGAATCATCAGGTCGATATACTTTTCCACCTGCGTCCAGCTTAACGTGAATTTCTTGTGTTCGGGGTAATGGTCAAATTCCATTCCTCTCCCGTCGTGGTTGACGAAACCTCGACTGCCATCCAGATAATCATGGGAGTGCCCACCGATTCCGTACTCCTTTGCCAACGCTTTGGCACGGAGGCTGCGGTCAGGCTGGGTCTGGTACAGTGCCATAATGCGCTGCTTGCCGCCCATAAATCCCGAACCGTGCTTACGCAGTTCGTTCTCAATTTCAGCCTGCGACAAAACAAAAGCGGAGGGCGTTTTTTCGCTCTCCGCTTGGTCGATTTTTTTAATTTGTTCAGTTTCGGTGGGGATGTGAGCATCAAAGAAACTTAGCTGTAGATCAGCTCCGTCATCACCAGTTCCTCGGCCTGCGCTTTCAGGCTGTTCATGTGCTGCACCCACGCCATCTGCCGACTCTCCTTGTCCGGGGCCGGGTTCTGTTTCAGAAGCTGCGCCATGGTCTGCTGCATCCGGCTCTCTGCCGTCTGCTCCACCTCCATCAGGTGCGGGTACAGGCTCCCATTCAGGAGCATCGTGTTGTACAGCACCGGGCGATGATTCATCAGATACGTCCGGCGCAGCCTGCCGTACTTGCCCAGCGGGGTCTTCGGCTGATGCAGGGTCAGGTTCGGGAGAAGATAATCCCCGGTCTGCGTGTAACTCAGATTGCTGCTCATATTCATATTGGCTCCTTTCTGCATTGCGGCGGCGAATGGTTGTTTTTACGGTGCGCTCGATGTTCCGCAGCACCTCCCGGCTCATGTCGCTGACGGCTGCGCCGAGGGCGTAAACACTGTCTGGGGTTGAGAAATTGTAGATTGCCTGAAAATCGTCCTTGTCGAACCACCCGGCAGGCTCAAAGCCGCAGCGTTCCAGCAGCGTGTAGGTGACGCTGATGGCGGCGGCGGACTTGAACTGCATCTCCACCCCGGCTTCATCATAATCCATCAAGAGCGAACCGTCAACGATGGCACGGATGTCGCCGCCGTTGTTGTCCCAGTAATCCGCCACCAGTTTCCCTGCAATGTCAGCAAGCTGCTGGCTGACACGCTCTCCGCTGATGCCGTAGGTCTTGCTCAACATTTCCGAAACCGGCTGCACCAAATCAGGGCCGAGCTGCCACACCTCCGGGTCACGGGAATTGCGGCGCACCCCGGTGTCCGACACATCGAAAACGTAGTGCAGGCGAGGGAATCCGCTGGATTCGTCCAGCAGTGCAATGCCCTTGGCACCCCGACGCACATAGCGGTTCATCCGGTTGCGCCAAATGTCAAATTCGGCGCAGGCGGTGGCATCGGGCCGCTGGGCGTAGATCATCAGCTGGTCTGCAAAGGGGTACTTGTACAGCCGGGATGCAGTGGTCAAATAGTCCGTCCAGCTTTCCCAGTACCGGGTCAAGCCGTTCGCCGTGCGCTGGGCAAGGGCGAGATATTCTTCGGTTTTGCTTGGCATTTTGGCCTCCTTCTTCAGATTTTAGGGTATAAAAATAGCGGGCAACCGTTTTGAGGGTCGCCCGCAAGGGATGTAATAAAAATCGATTATTGAATATTGTTGTCCTTTATGAATTTCATGATGCAGCAGCCCATCACGATGACGGGAAGCACGGTTCGTAAACCGAGGTCGCCGACCCGCACATTTACATCAATCACAAGCCCTGCAAACCATGCCGCTAAAGTGAAAACAGTTGCCCATCCGTAATTCATAGAACTGTACTCCTTCATATGTGAATATTCAAAACTCTCTTCTCAGCTTCAGCTTTCATAGCTGCCCGCAAGGAACTTACATTTATTCGACTCGAATGTTTACCGGATTCAGTGTAAGGTTGCCTCCGCCCGCCACCTTATACCATTTGCCTCTTTCGAGTTTGATTCTTTCCGTTACGCCCTGTGTAATATATCCGATTCTGTATTTTTCTCCAGTCTCTACATCGGTAAAGACCACCTCAGTATCACAATCACCGCTCACTTTTACAGTTCCCCAAAGTGGCTGTATTTGTTCTGTCTTTATGGTGCCTTCATCGTTTGAAAGGGTGAAAGTATGGCTTCTCTGAATATTGATATAAATCGCCACCAGAAAAACCGTTGCCAGACATAAAGCAAACCTTCTTGTTTTCATCGAAACACCTCCTGTAAATTCGGTTTTATCGAATCATATCACATAAGCGGACTCTTCAAACTTACAGCTCAGTTTCCACCGCAAGCTGCTCCTGCTTCTCTTTTTCATCAGCGATTTGGACATCAACATCTTCGCGCATCTTTTTCAGAAGTGCAAGGACTCGCTTGATTTGACCTTTGGTATTCTCCACTCTGCTCTGTGCCTGATTGATGTGATCCAGAACTGCCCAGTCTGCAAAGAGGCCGTCAAAGAAGAAATCTGCAAATTTCAGAAAGCTGTCCACCGTAACCTGAAGGTCTGCGGTGATCTCAACATCAGCAAGCTCAGTTTTGAACCGCCGCAGTTCCACTTGAAGCTGTTCGATTTGTTCCTGCGCATCGTCCAGTTCCTCATACTTGGCAAGATCGGCCATCAAACCGCCGCCCATTACGTCCCATGTACTCCAGCCCTCGGCATTGTCGAGGGTTTCCAGAACTTCATTGACCGTATGCAGGGCGGTCTTTCCGGCGTTGATGGCCTCCAGCAGCTCCCGTTTTTGGACTTTCAGTGCGGCAATGCGGCTTTCGCTTTCCGCAATCTGCTGTGCGGCAGGGTGGGCAGAGACTTTGATGCTTTTGATTTTTTCGGAAAGAGCAGCTTGATACTGCCTTTCGCAATCGGACAGCCGTGCCAGTCTATTTTGAATCTGCTCCAAGTCGGCATCAACGGAAGAAAGGTCATGGAGAGCCGCATCGTACTTGACACGGGCTGCATAGGCTTCCTGCCGTTCTTTGTCCAGCTTTTCATCCATTTTTCCAATCACTTGATAGAAAAATGCGGCAAGGCTGTGTCCCTCCAGACGGTCCACATCAGCCTGCTCTGCCAGCTTGGATTTTTCCAGCTTTTTCAGGCAATCAGCAAGCGTATCTCTCTGGGCGGTCAGTTCTTTCTGTTTTGCTTCGCAGCTTTTCTTTTCAGCGACCTGCTGCCAAAGCTCTTTCAACGTAGAATCACTCATATGGAATGTCCTTTCCCGGCATTACGTTTCTTCGTTCAGAAGCTGGTTCAAAAAATGCTGCCGATTATTTACAAATGTTTTGGTGATAACGTAGCTGTCCGTATCTTCATACTGACAAGGATGAATCGTGCCATTGTCGAAGCTAAAAATCTCAGCATCAGGCATTCCGAGGAGAATGGGTGAATGTGATACGATAATGAATTGCGCCCCTTCTTGGGCACACCGATAAATGTTGATCAGTAACGTGAGCTGCCGCTGCGGGGATAAAGCGGCTTCCGGCTCGTCAAAAATATAGACTCCATCTGCACCCATGTAGTCCTGCGCAATGGCGAGGAAACTTTCACCGTGTGATTTTTGGTGATAGCCTTTGGAGGGATGATCGTCATCGGAATAGTCGATTTCCTTGGTGGCTACATTATAGAAACTCTCTGCTCGGAGAAAATACCCGAACTTTGGTCTGCGATACCCCTTGGAAATCGTCATAGCCTCACATAGTTCCGAATGGGAGTTGTATGTGGAAAATGAATAGTTCTTCGTTCCACCCTCTGCGTTGAAGCCGTAAGCAACAGCGATTGCTTCCAGAAGCGTAGATTTTCCACTTCCATTTTCGCCAACAAAGAACGTAATGGGCTTATGGAATGTAAAAGTGTCGATTCCACTGATGGCAGGAATCTGACGAACATAATTGTATGGGCGAACTCTGTTCCAGTCGATGGTCAGCCCTTGGATAAACAGATCGTTCATGCAGCACTCCATACTATATAATGTAAGAAACACTTAGTTCCGCTCAAACCCAAGATAGCGGGTGCCCTGAAAACTCAGCTTTCCAATGTCGCCCTCCACAAGCATTCCGTAGTCCGAACCACTTACGGTAAGTTCCATGCGGTCGCCGCTTTCCACCTGAAAGGTCACATAATAGGTCGTGAACGTATGCATCATCGTATTGTCCGTATGGTGGCGAGAAACTTCCGTGCGCTTTGCCACCACCGTTGCCGGAACGGTCAGCCGCGGCGAATGGTTGTTTTTATTCCATGTGCTGATATTTCCGATGATGGTGTATAGGATCATACCCAAAACCACAAGGAACAGGATGGGAAACAGAATGCTGAACAGCATATCAAATCCAGCGTAAAACATCTTATTCCTCCAAAATTTCTTCCAGCAGGTCTTTTACATCGTCCAGAAAAGATTCTTCTCCGAGGGTGTTCACCTTGAAGAACACCGCTTGACTGCCGCCCGCTGTAATTGCAGACAGCCGAATCGGGCTATCTCCATTCTGGAACATGGTCAGTGTCAGACTCAGGCGGTTGCCGCCCATCATGCTGTACCGTTCAAACACACGGACACTGCACCGGGCATCGCCCTCTTTGAAATCACTGCCTGCCTCTAAATCTGCCGACCAACTGCTGTCCGGGATTTCATTTTCCAGCTTCCGAAGCAGCTTGTCAAAGTTTTTGTTTCGGATGGTCTTTTCAAAGATTGCCATAATGGTTCCTCCGTTCTGACAATTAAAAATCGGTCCCTTATTTTTGATACGAGCAGAGCCACAGGAAAATTGCGGAGAAATCGCTTGAAGAGAGGAATTTTGTCTGATTTGATTATAGCATATCTTTTGGAAGAACAAAATACTTTATGTACGCCGCCCGCAGGCGGCAAAAGTCAATCCAGTGGAAATTCCAGTTCGGCAAATTCCGCATCGGTCAGCAGTTTCAGCTTTTCGATAACACCCTCGGACAGTTCCCGCAGGGCGGTTTCATCCGGCATCAGGTAGCACTGCATCAGCCGCAGTTCGTGGATAAGCCCCAGCCGGGTGCCGGTGTTGTAGAGCATCATCAGCATGAGTTCCTCATGGTCAAAGTTCATGGGCATCCCTCGCTTTCCGGCAGACGGTAGGATTGCACTCCGGGGCATCGCACTTTTCCTTGAGATTCATCAGTACCGAATGGCGTTCCGGCTGCTTGTCCAGAAACCCCTGTAAATCTTTGAAGCCGATGCTGTCCACATAATGCACAGACACCTCGCCATTGCGTTTGAGTGCGATCACATCGCTGACCGACAGGCTGTGCCCCTCAAAATCCTGCGGACGGGAGAGGTTGAACATCTGAAATAGTTCTTCCAAAACCTCGTTGTTCGGCACATCCTGCCACATGGCGGGCAGATCAGCATAGTAGGTGACCTCGTAATGCTCCGGGTCGGGCGTTTTGCCTCGACGATTCAACTCCCGCATAGAAGCAAATCTTTCATCGAGGATTTTTTCGTCATGCCGCAGCTGCATCACCATATAAACATCGCACCCTGCGTTCAGAAACTTCTGCGGGATGTCCGTCATGGGTTCACCGTCAAAATTCTGGTTCCATTTTTGCTGCATCGTCCACCTCACAGTTCTGGCGCAGAACGTGCAGAGGATTTTGGCGCAGACGTATCACTTGCCAGTTCTGCCAGCTTTTCCAGTGTGGAAGGGCGATGGTCTGCACTCAGTTCCTCGGCTTCCGCAACTTTATCCATGACTGCATCGTAGTCCTGCAGTAGCCGCCGGCCCTTTTCCATGTGGTGTGCTTCCAGAATCTGCTCACGGGCTTCCTGAATGGTCAGTTCCGGGGCACCCAGCTGCCCGCCGTCCATCACAGAATAATCGCTGTGGTAGAGGGTGTAGTCCCATCCATCCTCACAGGACTGGATGGCAAGGTAGCCTTTGCCGCCCAGTTCCCATGCAGCCTGCTCGTCCTGTGTCTGAATCTCCGGGTAGAAGTCTGCATGGTTTCGTTCCATGACCTCGGCAAACTGACAGATGTGGAACACATTGCCCAGACCGCCCATGTCAAAGTGATAATCATCCAGATGTTCCACCCGTGCCGTAAAACTGCGCCCATCCGGGTAATCCACCTGAATCACGCCGCCATCGGGAATGCGATAGAGGTCATCATAGTGGCTGTTGATGAGACGAATATCCTTCGGCAGCGTTTCCGGCTCCCAGATGCGCCGTCTGCCGATGCCCGCCTGCGGGATGTTTTCGAGGATCTTTACGCTTTCCTGTTGGATGGCCTTACGGTCATCGTCCGAAAGTTCAAACAGATACCAGTTCCGGGCGGCAGAGATGGTGTTTTGTCCATCTGGCGGCAGATTCTTTTCCGAGATCTGCCCACTTTCCAGCGGCTCGCCAGTTACCTTGTTATAAGTGGCAAAGCCGACCCCTGCACCGTTTTCCCGGAGATGCAGATAGCGTTCATCGTTGATAAGGTAGACCGCTTCTTTTATCTGCTCCATCAGCACCCACCTTCAAATTCCAGCGAAAACTTGCTGCGGCCATCAGCCTCGGTGCCCAGCAGCACGGTGGCATTGTAGGTCTTGCCCTTGGCACTCTTGCAGTCCTTCAAGCGGACACGACCATCCCGCAGCAGCTTGTCCGCCACATGAGCGTCCAGCCGCTTGCCCAGACGCTTGAAGAACGCATTGTCCTTCCACAGGACAAAACGGCACTCCCGGTTCTCGCAGAACCAGCCTTTTTCACGCTCCACGACAGGCTTACCACAGTTCGGGCAGACACCAATAATCTTGCTTTTCATAAGTGCATTCGCTCCTTTTTTCATTTCCGTGTTCTTTACCAGTTCGGTAATCATCGTATTGATCTCGGTCATAAATTCGCTCGGCTCCATTTCGCCACGTTCGATTTGCAGCAGCTTTGTTTCCCAATCGGCGGTCATTTCCGGGGATTGGATTTCTTCGGGCATCACGGTGATGAGGGCTTTTCCCTTATCCGTGGGCAGCAGCACCTTGGTTTTCTTGGTGCCCTTGCGTTCCAGAAAGCCCTTCTGCACCAGTTTTTCAATGGTGGCAGCTCTGGTTGCCGGGGTGCCGATGCCCTGACGTTCCACACCCTCCGGCATACTGTCTGCACTGGCGGTTTCCATCGCATGAAGTAGAAGGTCCTCGGTGAAATGCTTCGGCGGGGACGTTTGCCCCTCTTTCAGTTCGGCACCGGAAACGCTGCACCGGCTCTGCTCCTGCACATCCGGCAGAACAGCCGGTTCTTTCTGCTTGCCCAGCAGCTCGCCCAGCATTTTTCGCTCCACTGCTTTCCATCCCTCGGACAGCACAACTTTGCCTTTGGCGGTAAATTCTTCGCCTGCGCAGATGGTAGTCAAGGTGGTTTCTGCATAGCAGTAAGGCTCACCCACGGCACAGAGCAGCCGTGCGGCAATCAGCCGCAGGACATTCCGCTCCCCGGCAGGGAGGGCGGCAAGATCTGCGTTTGCCATGCTTTTCGTGGGCAGTAGCGCATGGTGGTCGGTGACCTTGCTGCCGTTGATGACCTGCTGCACATGGATGGGAAACGGCTCTTCCACAGCAAACGCCCTGCCCGTATCTGTCACCAGCCCCGGAAGGGATGCCGCCATATCCTCCGTCAAAAAGCGGCTGTCCGTGCGGGGGTAGGTGATGAGCCGTTTTTCGTAAAGGCTTTGGGCATAATCCAAGGTCTGCTGTGCCGTAAATCCCAACAGACGGTTTGCATCCCGCTGCAATGCAGTAAGGTCATAGAGTTGCGGTGGGCTTTCGGATTTCTCCTTGCGTTCCATCTTTTGCACCGTGGCACGCCCCTCCTTTCGGCATTTGGAAAGCAACAATTCGGCATCCGCTTTCTGAGCAAACCGTTTGCTGGATGCGGTGCCGCCGTCTGCGAGGGTCAAGGCAACCGTGTAGAATTTCTCTGGGGTAAAGGCGGCAATGGCGGCTTCCCGCACTACGGTCATAGCAAGCACCGGGGTCATAACACGCCCTACCGCCAGCGGTTGACCGTACAGGCACGAAAAAAGCCGGGACGCATTGATGCCGACCATCCAGTCGGCACGTTCCCGGCAGAGTGCTGCGTTGTACAGCGCATCGTATTCAGTTGACGGTTTGAGATGGGCAAAGCCCTCTCGGATAGCACTTTCTTCCATGCTGGACAGCCACAGACGGGAAAAGGGCTTTTTGCACCCAGCCTGCTGGTATACCAGTCGGAAGATCAGTTCTCCCTCGCGCCCTGCGTCCGTAGCGCAGATCACGTTGTCCACATCCGGGCGGTGCATGAGCTTTTGCAGGATGCCGAATTGCTTTTTGGTGGACGCAGACACAAGATACTGCCACCTTTCCGGCAGAATGGGCAAATCTGCGATACTCCACTTGACGTATTTGGCATCGTAGATGTTGGGCGGTGCCAGTTCCACCAAGTGCCCCACGCACCAGCTGACGAGATAACCGTTGCCCTCAAGGTAGCCGTCCTGACGGTTGGTGGCACCGAGGACTTTAGCGTAAGCCATGGCAACGGACGGCTTTTCCGCTACGATCAATTTTGCGATAAGAATCCCTCCATTCTGTTTCGGATTGCAATATGTAGGGCGGCAAAACGCCGCCTTAAAATCAGATGGGTTCGGTATCTTCCTCACCGGGTTCCTCCGTCTCGTCCTCGGTGGGAATCTCGAAGTCGCCCTTGTCCTCGGTGTAGTTTGCATCGGGGTCAAGGGCTTCTTTTTCGGCCTGCTTTTTCTGCTTCTGCTTTGCGAAAGCGTAGAAAATGCCGCCTGCCGCCAGCGCAATCAGCACGACTACGCCCAGAAAGCCGGATGCGATC
>ENA-OYYK01001182-OYYK01001182.1-human-gut-metagenome-genome-assembly--contig:-NODE-1182-length-14051-cov-4.041012_pt1 | contig 14051 bp, 14 predicted proteins | sample MGYA00243247_ERZ653443 | MGnify/ENA primary metagenome ERZ653443 (study PRJEB26926, sample SAMN06165010) | human gut metagenome | biome: ENVO:00009003; feature: ENVO:2100002; material: ENVO:00002003... | reverse complement strand
TCTACACCCTAGAGTTCGTCGGCAGCGTCAGATGTGTATAAGAGACAGGTTACAAGTTATATGAGTATTGCTGCAATCTACTCAAGGGCGTTTTCGAGAACGACAGTCAATTTGTGTATATCGCACAGATGGACGAACACGATGACAGATACACGCCGGAAAATTGGATAAAAGCAAACCCGATTCTTGAATTTGACAGGGATGCACTTGAAAATCTGATACCGATTGCACACACTGCCCGTGACATGGGCGGTGAGGACTTGAGAGATTTCCTTGTCAAGCAGCTCAACATGTGGATGCAGTGGTCAAATTCATTGTACATCAAGGATATTGCATCATGGAAAGCGTGTGCCGTTCTGAAATCACTCAAGGATTTCAGAGGGGCAAAATGCTATGTCGGAGTTGATTTGTCATCCGGAGGAGATTTGACCTCAATCGCAATCGTGATTCCGTTTATGGTGGAGGACACGAAAAAATATTTTGTTCACACACATTCGTTCATCCCATCCTCAAGAGTGGATGAACACATCAAGACCGACAAAGTACCGTATGACGTATGGATTGAAAAAGGTCTTGTGACGGTAACGGAAACACTAGGAGGAATCAAGACAGATTATAAATACATCATAAAATATCTTGAGGATTTAGTGAGAGAATACAACCTCAAACCGCAGTTGATTTGTTACGACCCGCACAATGCATCGGCGTTCCTGTCAGACCTTGAGGCGATGGGATTCGATTCAATCTCTGTCACACAGACAGCAAAAGAGTTGAACGATGCGACAGTTGATTTCAGACTTGAGATTTTGGCGGGCAATGTGGAAATCGAGGGAATGGAGGTCGGAAAAGAGGGAAACAAGATTGTTGTTCCTGTCGACAGTTTGCTTGTGTGGTCTATTGCAAATGCAAAGACCATCTCAAACAACTACGGCGAAATAAAAATTGACAAAGACATCACGACAGAGAGAATCGACCCGATTGACGCTATCATCGACGCATGGAAACACGCAATGAAAGAGGAGTACCGACCGGATGTGAACGAAACTGTCAATGAATGGCTTGAGCAATTTGAAAAATACATGAAGAAAGGCGGTGAGAAATAAATGAAGCCGTTTCAGAGATTAGGAGTGAAAATTTCAAATTGGTGGAGAGGTGAACCACAGGACAGCGGAGGCGTTGTGACACTGAACTCACCGTCGTTCCTTGAGCGGATAGGACTGAAAAGAAAAGGGAAACCGACATCAGAGGTCACATATTTCACATGTCTCAAGATGCTGTCGGAGACCCTTGCGAAAATGCCTATCAAATATTATCAGAAAACGGACAAGGGAATCATTGAGGCAGAGGCGACAGATACATCAAAACTGCTCTCAAAAAGACCGAATCCGTTCATGACACCAACAACATTTTGGAACACGGTTGAAATCAACCGTAACCACTACGGAAACGCATATGTGTACATGAGAAAGAAGTTTGACCGAAAGAAATTCGGCGGTGAAATCAAAACCGTTGATTTGTGGGTCATGCAGTCAAATTGTGTGCAGATAGTCGTTGACGATGCGGGAATATTCGCAGGAGTTGGGCGTTTGTGGTATGTCTACACAGACCCGACATCCGGTCGTCAATATGTGTTCAGTACAGACGAGGTGATGCATTTCAAGACATCTTTCAGTTTTGACGGAATCACAGGACTACCAGTGCAGCAGATATTAAGAGACACGGTTGCAGGTGCATCCGAATCACAGGCGTTTATGAATAATCTGTACGAGAGCGGTCTGACGGCAAAGGCAACTCTTGAATATACCGGAGAACTGAACGAAAAAGCGAAAACAGCACTTGTCAAGTCGTTTGAGGAGTTCGGCAGCGGAGCGAAGAATACAGGAAAAATCCTGCCTGTTCCGTTGGGGATGAAACTCACACCTCTCGACATCAAACTGACAGATTCGCAGTTCTTTGAACTGAAAAAATACAATGCACTGCAAATCGCCGGAGCGTTCGGGGTGAAACCGAATCAAATCAACGACTATTCAAAGTCGTCATACAGTAACAGCGAAATGCAGCAGTTATCATTCTACGTTGACACAGAACTGTTCATAATCAAGCAGTACGAGGAGGAAATCAATTTCAAAATGCTGCCGGATGAAGATGCAGACGACGGATATTATTACAAATTCAACGAAAAAGTATTATTCCGAACCGATTCAAAAACACAGATGGAATATTTGAGAAACGGTGTCGGTGGAATGATTATCAAACCGAATGAGGCAAGACGTAAACTCGACATGGAAGATGCGGAGGGAGGCGATGTCCTACTTGCAAACGGTAGCATCGTACCGTTGACGATGGCGGGTGCAGCATATTTGAAAGGCGAATCCGAACAGGAGAACGCCGATGAACCGGAACAGCCGGAGGAAGAAACAGAGCCGGACACAGAGCAGCCGGACACAGCAACAGAACCGGACGAAACCGACGAGGCAGAGGACGAGGATGAACAGGAGGGAGGTGAATAATCATGCCAAAAAAGAGACGTTTTGATTTTACAAAGAAGAATAAACGCAACGGGAAAGTTGAAAATGTCGGCTATTTGAATTTAGAGCAGGACGAGGAGCAGAGCAGATGTTCCTTGTATTTCTACGGTGACATTGTATCAGCAACATGGGAATCCATGTGGTACGAGGAGGACAGATGCCCGCAGGACATCGCAGATTTTCTCAACCAGTTAGATGGCTATGAGGACATTGATATTTATTTCAATTCCGGAGGTGGAGACGTATTTGCAGGACTGGCAATCTATAACCAGTTAAAACGATACGACGGACACAAAGTCGGTTATGTCGACGGAATGGCTGCATCCATCGCATCAGTCATCATGTTCGCTTGCGATGAACTGCATTTTGCAACAGGGGCACAGGCGATGATTCACAAACCGTTGTGCATGGCATACGGCAACGCAGACGATTTCAAGGCAGTAATAAAACAGTTGAATCTCTGCGAGGATTCAATCCTTGACGTTTACATGGAACATGTGCAGGAGGGTGTCACAAGAGACAAAATTCAATCCCTCATGAGCAATGAGACATGGTTCGACAGTAAGAAGATGCAGCAGTATTTCAATGTCGAAATCGAAGAAAAGGCAGCAGTCGCAGCGTGTGCATCCGACTATTTTGAGAAATACAACAATATTCCGGAGGCACTCAAGGGAACTGAAAAAGAAAACATTGTCGATGCGGTGCTTGCAGAACTGGAAAAGAGAAACAGTGCAGCAGCACAGGCAGAGGAACAGAGAATCGAGGCAGAAAAGCGGGAGATTCTCGATGATTTATACCTTTACGGTATGTAAGAAATGGAGGACAGAAAGTCATGAATAAGGAATTACAGAAGTTATTGAAACAGATTAACGACAAGAAAAATGAAGTCAAGAGCCTTGTGAACGACGGAAAACTCGACAAGGCAAAGGCAGCAAAGGAAGAACTCAAGGAGTTACAGAACAGATTCGACCTCCTCTATGATTTGGACGAGGACGAGCAGGGCGGTATTGAGGATAAGGTCAACAAAGGCACTGCAAAGCAGGTCGGCGGTGAGAAAAAGGTTGACAAAAAGAACCTTGTGAAAGCGTTCGTCAACATCGTAAAAGCGGGATTCCTGCACAGAGAGGCAGACGAGGCAGATGTTGAGGTGTACAAGAACGCACTCACATCCGACACAACCGCAGGAAGTGAGGGAGAGGTCGGAATCGGCGTGACTATTCCGGAGGACATCCGAACAGACATCATCGAACTGCGTCGTTCATCCGACAACCTTGAGCAGTATGTCAATGTTGAGGGAGTTGTGACAAAGACCGGAACACGAAACATTGAGGTCGATGCAGAATCAACACCGTTCGACAACGTGGATGAGGCTGCGGATTTTCCGGAGATGGACGAGCCGGAATTTTTACCGATTGAGTACAAGGTCAAGAAAAAAGGTGGAATCCTCAAGATGACCGCTGAACTGCTTGAGGACACAGCAGCCAACATCATGGCGTACATCAACAAATGGATTGCGAAAAAGACAAAGGCAACCCGTAACGCAATGATTCTCAAGGTACTCAATGAGATGACAAAAGGGAAAGAGGTCACAGTCGAGAACCTTGACAGCCTCAAGGACATTTTCAATGAGCAGTTAGACCCTGCAATCGCTGACAATGCAGTTGTTATCACAAATCAGAGCGGTTTCAACTACCTTGACAAGTTAAAGGATAAAGACGGCAACTATATTTTACAGAAAGACCCGACACAGCAGACAAAGGGAAAGATGCTTTTCGGTGAATATCCTATCATCAAATTATCAAAGAAAACTCTTGCATCCGAGAAGATTATGAACACCGATGGTCACACAATCGACGGGTACAAGCATCCTATTTTCTGCGGTGATTTAAAAGAGGCAGTCACACTCTTTGACAGAAACGTCCTCACAATCGACCTTAATGACAAAGGTGCGGGTTTATGGGATAAGGACATGACCGGAATCAAGGTGCGTGACCGTTTCGATGTGCAGCCTGTTGACAAGGGAGCAGTCATCAAGGGTCAGATTACAGAAGTTATCAACGGGTAATATGGCAGCAGGGCGGTGAATCCGTCCTGCTATTGAAAGCAGGTGAAAAACATGACGGATGAAGAAAAAGAGAAATACAGAGACGGTCTGATTGCCACATGCAAGGTATATTGTCACATCGACTATGATGACGACATGGAAATCCTTGAATTGATGTTTGATGTGACCATGCAGGAAATGACGGAACTGATTCCGAATTTCGACCAGTACAGCCTCACAAGCCGTCAAAAGCTGCTTGCATTTATATCCGTGAAAGAACTCTACGACAACCGTGACAAATACCGGAGCGACACGAAACTGCTTGCCTCTGCTGCCTCCTCAATGCTTTTGAAAGAAATATACGGAGGTGCAGCACAATGACAGGCAGAATCAAGATAATTCGCAAGGTGTCGAGCGTTGTTGATGGCAGACGGCAGCAGGAGGAAACGGAGTTTTATTCCTGTTGGTGCGAGGTCAAGAGTTTGGGAACAAATGAGAAATACACAGCCTTGCAGACCGGACTTGAAAACACAATCGTTTTTGAGACACGAACGTGCGACAAGATGGAAGAAATCCGACTGAACTTGAAAGAGTTCTATGCGGTGTACAAAGGCGTTGAGTTCAAGATATATGATGCGTCTCCAATGTTCACGGACGACAGGAAATACCAGTTGAAATGTAGAGCGGGAGCATAGTGTCATAATCTGACACCGGAGGGATGCGATGAAAATTGAAATGGAATTTCAAGGCTTGAAAGAACTCATGAAAGCATTTGAGGATGCAGCAAGCGACGAGGACATCCGAGCAGTCAACAAAAAGATTGTTGAACAGGGGGAACCAGTCGTGAAACGCATTATGTCGGGGAAGATTCCAAAATCGGCAGATATAAAGTTGAGCGGTCGAGGATTCGGCTCAAAATCATCGGTCACATCACACGCAGCGGACAGCGTTCCACTGGGGGCGGTCAAGGTGAAAGACACCGGAGCGTCAGCGGATGTCGGATGGGAAAAGTCGGATAATAGTGAACACTTTTATGTGAAATTCATTAACTGGGGAACTATTTACAGACCGCCTCAAGAATTTATCTATGCGACAGGGCGTGAGGCAGATGCGGAACTGCAAAAAATCGCAGAACAGGAGTATCAATCCTATTTAGATAACACAATGAAATGAGGTGATAGCGTGAACAGTCCGGACATCATAAAAGACGCATCGGATGCGTTGCAGCAGATTTCAGACAGGGGAATCACTGTCATGCAAGGGTGGTATGACAAGGACATCCATGAAACACATGTGACCTTGTGGGATTTGGGAGAAGTCGACGAGAACTTTTCGGATGATGATGCGGAGGGAGTGACGCTGTCATTGCAGGTCACTATTTTTTCGAAGAGTGACGAGGTTGAACTTGCGAGGGAAATCAAGAAACTCATGAAAGAAAAAGGCTTTTCGTTTGAGGGCAGGAACGGAGACGATTCCAAACCGGAGGACGGAATCTATATGAAAGCACAAAGATTTTCAAAATTTTATGAAATGGAGGAATAGACATGACTGAAACAGTAACACCATTAAGCGAAACAGTATCACAGATTGTTAGAAGTAGAACATGCGGTTGTAGGGATTTCTACATCGCAAAAATCACACAGAATGATGCAACAGGATATGTTGCGGGAACTCCGGTGAAACTGGCAAGAGCAATCAAAGCGAAAGTTGATGAAAAATGGACTTCTGAAAAGATTTACTCCGATGACGGAACGGAGGAGGTCATCAACTCATACGAGGGAACAGAGGTCGAACTTGAGGTCAATGCACTTGCACCACAGGACAGACAGATTTTATTCGGGCAGTTATACGAGAACGGTTTCCTCATTAAGACAGCCGACGACAAAGCACCGGAGGTCGCTGTCGGATGGCGTGAGAGAAAACTGAACGGAAAGTATGATTTCAAATGGTTATACGCCGGAAAGTTTGCAGAGGGAATCAGTGAGGAGGCAAGCACAAAAGAGGGCAAATTGTCTCCGACAACAAAGAGCATCAAGGGTTCATTCTATGAGAGAAGTCTTGACAATGCGTATGAGATTTCGGTCGATGAATCAAATCTTGTGAAAGAGAACACAAAGGCAGCAGAAGCAATCAAGAGTTGGTTTTCAAAGGTGCAGGAAAAGAACGACGCAGCAGCGTAACAAGGGATATATAACAGGAGGATAAACCATGAAAAGAAAAATCATCATCAGCAACAAAGAGTTCACAATGCCGAAAATGTCGATTGATACATACACGGAGTATCTCGATATTGCGGAGCAGATTGACGCACATCCGAGATATACAAAACAGGACATTGAAATAATGGCGATGTTTGTCTGCAAAGCATACGGAGACCAGTTCACCGTTAAGGAATTAAAGAATCCGGAGACCGGACTGGATGCAGCAGGTTTGATTCTTGAGTTCCAGTTCATTGACGCAGAAATCGGGGAAGAACTCACCAAACGCATGGAGAAGATAGAGAAAAATTTTCAGAGTGGCAAGTGATACCGGAAATCGAGGTCACTTGCAGAGGTGAGAGACTTTTTATCAATTCCGTAACGGTAGAACAGTATAAAAAATACATCAGTCTCATGGAAAAGAATGACACGGAGAAATTCTCCGGAGTGATGTTTTTCAACAAAAAGATAATGCAGGAGATGTTCGGGAATGAATTGTCGCTTGCAGCAGTTGGGGAGATTGATGTAGTTGAATTTCTGACGGCAATCAAGACGGTTCATTTCATCATGCAGAACATTGTTGCAGAGAAGATGTTGAGCATTGTCGAGGTTGAACAGGTAGAAAAAGAGGCATCCGCATTCGATGACTATGACCGTGAAAACGGATATGAGGACGAGGATGAACAACCGGAGGAAAATCAATGGAAAGTCTGCGGGGAAATTGTTGACCGTGTTGTGAAAATTGCGATTCGGCTATTGAAAAACTCATACAGTCAATGCATGAAAGAGAACATTGTCACGTTGTTGGACTACTTAAAATTTGAATTAGATACAATCAACGAAAATCAGTAAGAGAGGAGGCGACCGAATGGCTTATACAAGCGTCAAAATTTCTGCAAATTCAAGTGATTACCAGTCACAAATGAAATCGGCAGCAGCACAAATGAAAGTCCTGTCTGCGGAATATACGACGGCAGCAACGAAAGCAAAGTTGTTCGGTTCGGAAACAGACAGCCTCAAGGCAAAAGCCGAATCGCTCACTCAAAAAATCACGGTGCAGAAAGGCATCGTGCAGTTGAACAGTGAGCAGCAGGAAAAGTTGACAAAGAAACTGTCAGAACAGAAAACAAAGCAGGAGGAACTCAAGGGAAAGATTGACGCTGCGAAAGAAGCCTATGCAAAGTCGACAGAGGAGACGGGGAAGAACTCCGAGCAGTCAAAAGCACTCAAGGATGAACTCAACAAGTTAGAGAAAGAGTTCACCGCAAATGAGACAGCAATCGGAAAGACAGAGACCGCACTTGCAAATCAGACGGTAAAGACGGAAAAGTCAAAGACTGCCCTCATGAATATGGAGGCAGAACTGAAAAATGTTAATGAGCAATTAAAAGACAATAAACTTGAAAAATTTGCGACTGCTTGCGATACGGCAGGAACAAAGATGGAGAGTTTCGGAAAGAAAATGTCGGTTGTCTCTGCCGGAATTGCGGGCATTGGTGCAGCATCAATCAAAGCATTCACGGAACTCGACGAGGGTTATGACACCATAGTAACAAAGACCGGAGCAACCGGAAAGGCACTTGAGGGGTTGACAAAGTCTGCGGATAATGTTTTCGGAACAATGCCGGAGGATATGTCAACGGTAGGCGAGGCAATCGGAGAAGTCAACACAAGATTCCATACAACCGGAACGGAACTTGAAAAGACCTCTAAACAGTTCATACAGTTTGCAACAATCAACGGAACAAACGTCACACAGTCAGTTGACCAGGTTGACAAAATCATGAAAGCGTGGAACGTCGATGCATCACAGACGGGAAATCTATTAGGATTGCTCACGGCAAAGGCACAGGAAACCGGAATCTCTGTTGATACATTAGAGGGATATGTCCTCGACAACAACGCACAATTCAAAGAAATGGGATTGTCATTGCCTCAAGCAATCAATTTAATGGCTCAATTCGACGCAAACGGTGTTGATTCAACTCAAGCAATGGCGGGTCTGAAAAAAGCATTACAGAACGCCACATCAGAGGGAAAATCAATGGACGAGGCGTTGTCAGATACTATCGGCAGCATCAAGAACGCAAAGACAGAGACCGAGGCGATGCAGATTGCAACGGAATTGTTCGGAAAAAAAGGTGCTGCGGAAATGACAAAGGCAATTCGTGAGAACAGAATTGACCTCACCAGTCTTTCGTCATCAATGGAGGAATACGGTTCAACAGTCGAGGACACCTACAACGGAACACTCGACCCGATTGACAATGCAAAGGTTGCAATGAACAACGCAAAACTGGCGTTGTCGACACTGGCATCCACAGCACAGACATCCGCAGCACCTATGATTGAAAAATTGACCGGAAAGATTCAAGAGTTGACAAAATGGTTTACGTCGCTCTCTCCGGCACAACAAGAAACAGTCCTCAAAGTCGGTCTTGTGGTTGCTGCTATCGGTCCGTTGTCAATCGGATTCGGAAAAGTGGCAAAGGGAATCTCTGACACGGTAACGACCGGACAGAAATTTGTGTCCGGAGCTGCAAAGATAATCGCAAAGATTACGGCAAAGACAGCAGCCACGGCAGCAGGAACGGCAGCAGATACGGCATCAACGGCAGCCACAGCAGCCGGAACGGTCGCAACAACAGCACACACAACAGCAACAACAGCAGCAACAGTCGCAACGACGGCGTTTGGAGTAGCATTGAAAGTGTTGCAAACTGTCGGAGTGGTTGCAATTATCACGGCAATTATTGCGGGAATAGTCCTATTGATAAAAAACTGGGATAAGGCAAAAGAAGCCGTGACAAAATTGTGGTCGCATATAAAGGAAAAATTCAATGCAATCAAAGAGACCATCACGGGAGCATTCACGAAAGCGAAAGAGGCGGTCACAAATAAGGTCAAGGAAATCGGTGACAGCATAAAAAACAGCACCATAGGACAAGCAGCCTCGAAAGTATTCAACGGCGTAAAGGACACAGTTCATAATGTCATGTCGGCAGCGACCGAAACGGCAAAGGAAAAACTGGGGAACATGAAAACCGCCTATGAAGAAAACGGAGGCGGTATCAAGGGCGTTGTTGCTGCCGGATGGGAGGGAATCAAAGGATATTATTCAGCAGGATTCACATTCGTTGATAATTTATCCGGAGGAAAACTCTCTGAAATCAAATCGAAATTCTCTGAAAAGACATCAGAAATCAAAACAAAGGTTTCCGATGGTTGGGAGAATATGAAAACCACCGTCACCACAAAAATGACGGAATGGAAAACCAACGCATCAAACAAACTGAATGAAATAAAGACGAATTTCTCAACAAAGGTTTCAGACATCAAGTCCAATGTCTCGACAGGTTGGGAGAATATGAAAACCACCGTCACGACAAAAATGACGGAATGGAAAAATAATGCAACGAATAAATTGACGGAAATCAAATCCGGATTCTCCTCAAAAGTTTCGGAGATAAAATCAAAATGGTCGACTGATTTCACGAATATAAAGGACAAAGCGACCTCCCTCATGGAAACAGCAAAGTCCAATGTATCAACAAAACTCGACCACATGAAATCCGCATACAATGAAAAAGGCGGGGGAATCAAAGGAATTGTGTCTGCTACATTTACGGGCATAAAAGACACGATGAACTCTCTCATGAGTACGGCGAACACTCTGACAGGCGGAAAACTTGACAGCATAAAGTCAGCGTTTTCTTCAAAATTATCCGGTGCGAAGTCAACCGCATCATCCATACTGGACGGAATAAAGTCGACGTTTTCTTCAAAAATGGAAAGTGCAAAGACAACGGTTTCAAACGCATTAGGAAGAATAAAAAGTGCGTTCAATTTTAGTTGGTCATTACCACGGTTGAAATTACCGCATATTTCGATTAGCGGAAGTTTTTCAATAAACCCGCCGTCTGTGCCTCATTTTGGAATCAGTTGGTACAAATCCGGAGGTATCATGACGAACCCGACTGCGTTCGGAATCAACGGCAGCAGCCTAATGGTAGGAGGCGAGGCAGGCGACGAGGCAATCTTGCCACTTGCAGAATTTTATAACAAATTGAACAACATCCTCGACAAGAAACTGGATGCAGTTCAAAAATCAAATATTGTGTATGTGACGAATCACACATACATCGACGGAGACGAGGTTGCAAGCAGAACCGTGTCGAGGGTTGATACACAGATGGTCACAGACAAAAGGAAAGGGAGGTAAAACAAGGCGATGAAGATAAACGGAACAGACATCAGAGTGTACAACGCAAAACAGTTGACCGCCGATGTGCAGCCTCCCTCAATCGTGAATAATTATGAATGGTTGTCGGGAGCAACACTCCCGACAGAACTTGAGACAGATGTTCAGATGGGTCATTTGAAACTGTCAATCTATTTCAAGGGCAAGGACAGGAACAGCATCATCCGTTCTGCGTCAGAATTTATGATGAATTTCACAAAGCCGTGCAGGTTGGAACTTGACGGCTACAAAGGAACATATATCGGATTCATCACATCAAATGACTATGAGAAAAAGAATGTGAAACAGAGGTACGTCGTAAATGTGGAATTTGACGGCTTTTTCGTCGATGACGACCTCTCAATCACATTCGACGGGAAAACCTCCGCATCGTTCTATAAAGTGGGTACAAGAGACACTCCGTGCGTTGTGGAGGTATATGCAAAGAGTACATTGACGAATTACACAATCTCCGGACTGGGAGAGGACGACATTATAATTGAGAGTTTGGCAGCAGGAAAGACGGTTGTGATAAACGCAAAGACAGGACTTGTGACAATCGACGGGGCAAATGCATTTGACAAGGTGAACATGTGGACGTTTCCGGTATTAAAGACAGGAGAAACAGCACTCACATTCTCCAACACAAAGGCGAGAGTGACTATCAGATACACACCTATGTGGATTTAGGAGGTGAGAACATTGCAGATTTTTAATGATAAAAAGAAAAGAATCGGAACATTATCCGGATTCAAGGACAGGGAAATCATCACGACACTGGATTCCGGAGACAAAGAGTTGTCGTTCACTTATCCGGCAGCGGGAGCATTGGTTGACCTGTTAAAAGAAGAATATTATATACGCACCAAAACGGACGAATATGTCATCAAAGCGGTTGAAAAGGGAGAACAATTCAACAAATACACAGCAGTCCTCAATGTCGAGGAGTTGGAGGGAGCAGCGTTCCCGTATGGGTTTGAATCGGATGAACAGACAATCAAGGCATGTCTTGAGTTTGCGTTTAAGGGTACGGGATGGCATGTCGGAACATGTACCGTCACAAAGAAAAGAACCATTGACGAGCAGGAGTGTGTCACGGCATGGGATGTCCTGCAAAAGTGTCTCACGACATACCGTTGCGAGTGCATCGTTCATTCACTGACAAAGACTGTTGACATCTATGACAGGATAGGAAGTGATAAAGGGTGTTATTTCATGGAGGGATTAAACCTCCGGAAAATATCTTTGAAGTCGGACACCTATGATTTTTACACAAGAATCTATCCAATAGGCAAAGACGGCATCACACCGAAATGGTTGACCGGAAAAGATTACATCGACAATTTTCAGTACAGTTCCAAAATCAAGGCGTATGTTTGGAAAGACGAAAGATACACCAACACCACAAGTCTGATTGAGGATGCGACAGCAAAGATTGAGGAAATGTCAAGACCATACAAGGCATACACCGCAGAGGTGGTTGACCTTGCGAAAGCATCAGAGGAATACAAAGACATTCTCTCATACGGAATCGGAGATACAGTCACGCTTGTGTCAAAGAAAACGAGGACGAGGGAAAAGCAGAGGATTGTCAAAATCACAGAATATCCGGAATCACCGGAAAAGAACACGGTTGAGATTTCCAATGCGAGAAAGACATTCGCAGAGATTCAGAAAGAGGAGACGGCAGCAGCCACAGAGGAGGCGGTCTCCATCTCCAACAGGGCGACAAAGAAAGTCCTTGAGAATTATTCGACTACGGAGGAAATAGAAACCAAAATCACGGCATCGAAAGAGGCAGTCGAGGCAGGTGTTGCCTACACTCTGAAAAATTATTATACATCCGTGCAGATGGATTCCTTGATAAAAGCCACGAAAGAGGAGATTTCTCAAGAGGTAAAGCATGTTGAGGAAAACTCAATGCACAACTATGTTGTGAATGGAGATTTTTCAAACGGACTTGATGATAATTGGTACAACAGCAATGAGACGAACAATGCCGTGATGGATGTGTCCGGATTGGGAACGGTTGCGAAGATTTTGAAAACATCAACGACCAGTTCCTATATACGGCAAACACTGGGAAAGTTACCTGCGGGAACGTACCGTGTGAGATATAAGGCAGCAACAGCAGCAGGGTACGAAAACACGGCAAGGGTGCAGGTGGGGGCGTTGGGAAGTTATTCAACGACATCCTCCGGAACGCTAAAGAGCAAAGAGTTCACGACGATTGAACGTGAAATCACGGTATCAGAGGGAACGAAATATATTTACATTTACGCATACACACAGAACGCACCCGTGTATATCACAGATATTGAGGTATTAGGATTGTATTCATTGTATGCGGATGCAAAGATTCAAGTGACTGCGGAGGAAATAACCTCCGAGGTCAACAAAAAAGTGAACAGCGATGATTTCGGAACACTAATCACACAGAACGCATACAATGTCCGAGTTGCATTCAATAACGGCAGTTCGTACATGCAGTTTGATTCGACCGGAATCACGATGTACACAGGAACTATCACAGACAACACAAAAAGAACTCGATTCGATTACAACGGCGAGCATTTTTACCGTGACGGAAATTATGTCGGAAAAATTGGAACGAATACCATGAAAGACAATGACAGTCAGAGAGGACTTGTTTTTGATATTGAGTACAACACCGCATATATGTCATGGTCAAATAAAGAATCACAGAATGCAGATGTGTACAATATGAAATGGTCGTACTGTGCACAGCAGTGCGGAAATTATGAGGCGAATATGCTACATGCGGGAGCAGACATCAACATGCATTTTTTCAAATTACGAAACGTGAGTTTTGAAGATGGTTCAATAAGTGGAACGCTAACATTCAAGCAACCTTTAGAAGTAGACAGCGACGGGAAACTTGCAAAGTGGTCAACGGCGACGCTTGAGTTCAAAAGAGGAATATTAGTGTCCGGAACATGGAGCAATGGATAAAACAGGAGGAAAAGAAATGCCTGTCTCTTATACACATCTCCGAGCCCACGAGACGCGTAGTAATCTCG
>ENA-OYYK01001173-OYYK01001173.1-human-gut-metagenome-genome-assembly--contig:-NODE-1173-length-14144-cov-8.444176_pt1 | contig 14144 bp, 13 predicted proteins | sample MGYA00243247_ERZ653443 | MGnify/ENA primary metagenome ERZ653443 (study PRJEB26926, sample SAMN06165010) | human gut metagenome | biome: ENVO:00009003; feature: ENVO:2100002; material: ENVO:00002003... | reverse complement strand
CCACGGCCCCGGGCAGCACCACGGTGCGGATCACGCGCCACTTGCCCGCGCCCAGACCGAACGCGCCCTCGCGGTAGCTCTGCGGCACGGTCTTCAGGCTCTCCTGCACCGTGCGCATGATCGTGGGCAGGTTCACGATGACCAGCGTCAGGGAACCCGCCAGCAGCGAGGTCTGAAGCCCGAAGAACTGGCAGAAGCACAGCATGCCCACCAGACCATAGATGATCGACGGAATGCCGGAAAGCGTTTCCGCCGCGTATTCGATCACGGCCACCAGCTTCTTGTTGGAAGCGTACTCGGTGAGGTAGATGGCCGCGCCCACGCCCAGCGGCAGCACGATCGCCAGCGTCGAGGCGATGACATACAGCGTGTTCAGAATATCCGGCAGGATGCCGATTCGATTCCTCAGATAGCTGGGCTTGGTGGAAAGCAGTTCCCACGTGATGTTCGCAAGCCCCTTCGTCAGCACATATACGATCAGAAACAGCACCAATGCCGCGGTCAGCGCCGTCGCAACGCCCATCAGCGCGCGCAGAAGACCGATGCGAAGGCGGCGTCTGGTGGAAAAAGAAGAATGCTCCATGCTCAGCCCTCCTTATTGCGCTTCAGGAAGAAGTTCAGACAAGCGTTAATCAGCATGATAAACAGGAACAGCACCAGCGCGATGGAAAACAGCGCCTGCTGCTGAAGACCGGAGGAGTAGGCCATTTCGCTGGCCACCGCCGTCGTCAGGAAGCGCACGCTTTCAAACAGGCTCGGCATGTTGGGCACGTTCCCGGACACCATCATGACCGCCATGGCTTCGCCGATGGCGCGTCCCACGCCCAGCACTACGGCCGCGGCGATTCCGCTCTTCGCGGCGGGCACGGACACGCGGAAGTACGTTTCAATCGGCGTCGCGCCCAGCGCCAGCGAAGCGTCCTCGTATTCCTTCGGCACAGCGTCCAGCGCGGTCATGGAAACCTTGATGATCGACGGAAGAATCATCACCGAAAGCACGATGATGGCCGCCAGCAGCAGCAGCACCGCCAGGCACCCCAGCATCCCCAGTTCCTCGCCGATGGCGGAGAAGATGAAGTCCGTGTACCGGAACGGCAGGCTGCCGGAGTATTCGCCCTGGGTCTGTATCCCGTGGAACAGCCCCTGGCCGGTGAGCTTACCGCCGCCCAGGGCCAGCAGGCTCCGGGTCTGCTGCCATCCGGCCCCCAGGGGGTCCAGGTTGTGGTCAAACACCACCATGAACCGCTCCTTCATATAGTCCGGGATCTTGTCCAGCTCCCACAGCAGGTAAAACGCCGCGCCGCCGCCCAGCAGGGCGATGATGAACCACCGGGCCGCCACTCCGGCCACAAAGGCCATGGCCGCGAAGATGAAGATATACACCAGGGCGCTGCCCATGTCCGAGGAGATGACGTAGTAAAGCCCCACCATCAGCAGCACGTGCCCCGCCAGAAACGCAATGGAACGCAGGGATTTCAGCCCCCAGTTCTCCTTGACCCAAACCAACTGCCGGCTGAGCACCAGGATGAACGTCAGCTTCACGATCTCCGCCGGCTGGATATTGGCCGGAAAGCCCTGGATCCCCAGCCAGGCCCGGTTGCCGTTGTTTTCGATGCCCAGCGGCGTTTTCAGCAGCAGGAACATGACGATGCCGAAGCCCAGCAGCCATTTCCAGCGCTTGGCGGCCTCGGTCAGGTCGATCTGGGACATGAGAAAATAGATGCCCACTCCCAGCACAATGGCGCAGGCCTGGACGATGACCATTTTCCAGGAGTTCAGGAAGTTCGTGGCGCTGGCGATCATCACCAGCCCGAACAGGGCCGCGCCGCAGCAGAGACACAGCAAAAGCCAGTCGGCCTGCCGCAAAATATCGAAAATGCTATCCTTGATTCGTTTCAGCATGAAAGGCTCCTCTTGTAAAACCGGTTGCACGGAACATGATATCAACTTAGTATAGCATACGAAACTTTTTCTGTAAACCGAATTTTCTCTTTTCAAGCGGGAATTCCTGTGATATAATCAGTTGATTTTACGGAGAGGAGGCCACCTATGGAGTATATCACCCACAGTCCCGCGGAAACGGAGGAGCTGGGCTGCCGTTTGGGACGGACCCTGGGCCCCGGTGCGGTGGTCGCCTACTTCGGCGGCCTGGGGATGGGCAAAACCGCCTTCACCCGGGGCCTGGCCCGGGGCTTGGGCTGCCGGGGCCGGGTCACCAGCCCCACCTTCACCATCGTCAACGAATACGACGGCCCCACGCCCCTGTTCCACTTCGACATGTACCGCCTGGCGGACGCCGACGCCCTGTTTGACATCGGCTGGGAGGACTATCTGGACCGGGGCGGCGTGTGCGCCGTGGAGTGGAGCGAAAACGTCCGGGAGGCCCTGCCGCCGGACGCCGTTACCGTCACCATCGCCCGCTGTCCGGAAAACGACAGCTGGCGCAGCATTACCATTGCAGGAGGGGAGCCGCTTTGAAAATACTTGCCATCGAGACCTCGGCCAAAAGCGTCTCCGCCGCCGTGGTGGAAAACGGCGTTCCCCTGGCCAGCGCCTATCAGAATATGGGCCTGACCCACAGCCGCACCCTGATGCCCCTGGTGGACGGTATGCTGTCCGCCGCCGGGCTGCGGGTCCAGGATATGGACCTGCTGGCGGCCGCCAACGGGCCGGGCAGCTTCACCGGCCTGCGCATCGGCGTGTCCGCCCTGAAGGGCCTGGCCTGGGCCCTGGAAAAGCCCTGCTGCGGCGTGTCCACCCTGGCCGCCATGGCCCGGAACCTGGCCCATATGGAGGGCCTCATCATCTGTGCCATGGACGCCCGGCGCAGCCAGGTGTACAACGCCCTGTTCCTGGCCCATGACGGTGTTCTGACCCGGCAATGTCCGGACCGGGCCATCGGCCTGGCGGAGCTGGCGGAGGAGATAAAAAACCGCCCGGAGCCGAAATTTGTTGTTGGCGACGGGGCCGGGCTGTGTTATAATTATCTGTTGGAGCAGGATGTCCCCTGCCGGATGGCCCCGCCTCAGCTGGTGATGCAGAACGCCGTGGGGGTGGCCCTGGCGGCGGAGGAAATGGCTGCCGCCGGACAGGTCACCACGGCCCGGGACCTGGTTCCCGTGTACCTGCGGCTGAGCCAGGCGGAGCGGGAGCGGCTGGCCCGGGGCCTGAAGATCACCTTGGATTAATAATTTTATATATAAAGGAGAAGCACCATGTTTAGCGAAAAAGTCCACGTCATGAACCATCCCCTGGTGGCCCACAAGCTCACCATCCTTCGGGACAAGAACACCAGCGTCAAGGATTTCCGGGAGCTGGTTTCCGAGATCGGCATGCTCATCACCTATGAGGCCACCCGTGACCTGCCGCTGACCACCAAGGTGGTGGAAACTCCCCTGTGCAAGGCGGAGCTGCCCACTCTGGCCGGTAAGAAGTTCGCCGTGGTGCCCATTCTCCGGGCCGGTCTGGGTCTGGTGGACGGCGTGCTGCGCATGGTGCCCTCCGCCCGTGTGGGACATATCGGCATGTTCCGGGACGAGGAGACTCTGGAGCCTCACGTCTATTTCTGCAAGATGCCCAAGGACGTGGCTGACCGCGACATCATCATCGTGGATCCCATGCTGGCCACCGGCGGCTCCGCCGATGCCGCCATCACCGAGATGAAGAAGCGCGGATGCCACAACATCAAGCTCATGGTGCTGGTAGCTGCCCCTGAAGGCATTGAGCACCTGCAGAAGGTTCATCCCGATGTGGACATCTATGTGGGTGCGGTGGACGATCACCTGAACGAGCACGGCTACATCGTTCCCGGCCTGGGCGATGCCGGCGACCGCATCTTCGGCACCAAGTAACATGACGCGTTTTCCCCTGTCCCGGTACAGACCGGGACAGGGGATTTTTGCTTTTTCCTGCCCTTTTTGATATTCGCAAAAATAATGATTGACATTTGTCTTTATTTTTTATATATTGTATCTGCCAAATTTCAACGAGAGATATCAGGCCTATCCGCAAGGCCTCCCTTTGAACAGAGAAAAGAGGTAAGTCAAAAATATTTTACGAACGGGGGAGGATAAATGTCCAAAGAGTTGATTCGCCTGCGGGACCTCTGCATGGCGTTTGACGACGAGCTGGTTCTCGATCACATCAATCTGTATATCAACGATTCCGAATTCCTCACACTTCTGGGCCCCAGCGGCTGTGGCAAGACCACAACGCTGAGGATTATTGGCGGTTTCACGACACCCACGTCGGGAGACGTCACCTTTGACGGTGTGAGGATTAATGATGTCCCGCCGCATAAGCGGCAGATCAACACGGTGTTCCAGAAATATGCGCTGTTCCCGCATTTGGACGTGTTTGAAAACATCGCCTTTGGCTTGCGGATCGCCAAAGTGCCTGCCGAGGAAATCGAGGAACGCGTGACGGAAATGCTGGGCGTGGTGAGTCTGAAGGGCTTTGAGCATCGGAAAATCACCCAGCTGTCCGGCGGCCAGCAGCAGCGGGTGGCCATCGCCCGGGCGCTGGTGAACCGGCCCAAGGTCCTGCTGCTGGATGAGCCCCTGGGCGCGCTGGACCTGCGCCTGCGCAAGGATATGCAGAACGAGCTGAAGCGTATCCAGCAGCAGATGGGCATTACCTTCATCTATGTGACCCACGACCAGGAGGAGGCCCTGACCATGTCCGACACCGTGGTGGTGATGGACAAGGGCCGCATCCAGCAGATCGGCACCCCTGAGGACATCTATAACGAGCCGAAAAACGCCTTTGTGGCGGACTTTATCGGCGAGAGCAACATCTTAAACGGCACCATGGTCCGCGACAACGTGGTCAAAATGTACGGCAAGGAGTTCCCCTGTGTGGACGGCGGGTTCGCCCCCAACGAGCCGGTGGACGTGGTCATCCGCCCCGAGGACATCGACATTGTCCCCGTGGAGCAGGGGCAGCTGGCGGGCACCGTCACCAACGTCACCTTCAAGGGGATGCAGTACGACATCATTGTGGACTTCCGGGGCTTCAAGTGGCTGATCCAGACCACGGACCACTCCCCGGTTGGAGCCCGCATCGGTGTGAAGATCGACCCCGACGGCTTCCATATCATGAAAAAGAGCGAATATTCCGGTCAGTTCGGCGACTACAGCTCCTATTCTGAGGAGTATGAGGAGCTGGCGGACGCCTCCCTGGAGACGGATGAGGAGGAGATCGGGGATGAAGAATAAGCTCTCCCGGTTCGCCGTGCCCTATGAGGTGTGGATGGCCATTTTCGTGGTGGCCCCCATCCTCATCATGGTGATCTATGCCTTCTCCTCCTCGGAGGGGGGCTTCACCCTGGACAATTTTGTGCAGATGGGCGGCTATACCCAGGTGTTTCTGCGGTCCTTCAAGCTGGCCATCATCGCCACGCTGATCTGTCTGGTCATCGGCTATCCTGTATCCTATCTCATGAGCCGGGAGGGTCCGGCCTTCCAGCGGACGGCTATGGTGCTGATCATGCTGCCCATGTGGATGAACTTCCTGCTGCGGACCTATTCCTGGATGACCATCCTGGAAAACCACGGCCTGCTGAACCAGCTGTTTGAAAAAATCGGCCTCATCAGCCTGTATAACCACATTTTCGGCACGGAGCTGGAGTATTTCTCCATGATGAATACCCAGGGGGCCGTGGTGCTGGGCATGGTGTATAACTATCTGCCCTTTATGATCCTGCCCATCTATTCCGTGATCATCAAACTGGACGGCTCCCTGCTGGAGGCCGCCCGGGACCTGGGGGCCAATTCCATGACGGTGTTCCGCCGGGTGATCCTGCCCCTGAGCCTGCCGGGGGTCATCTCTGGCATCACCATGGTGTTTGTGCCGTCGGTGTCCACCTTCGCCATCAGCCGGATGCTGGGCGGCGGCACGGAGCTTCTGCTGGGCGACCTCATCGAGCGGCAGTTCCTGGGCGGGGCCTATAACCCCCAGCTGGGTGCGGCCATCTCCCTGGTGATGATGATCATCGTGCTGGTGTGCATGCTGGTGATGAATCGCTTCGGTGAGGGCGAGGAACAGGCGGTGATGCTATGACCGGCCGCAAGCAGAACAGCGTCGGCGATCGGGTGCTGATGGCGCTGGTGTTCCTGTTTCTCTATGCACCCATTATCATTCTCATCGTTTTCTCCTTCAACGCGGGCACCAGCTCCAGCGTCTGGAAGGGCTTTTCCCTGAAATGGTACGAGTCCCTGCTGTCTAACCGCCTGATTATGAACAGCGTGTACACTACCCTGATGGTGTCGCTGCTGTCCACCATTGTGGCGGCCATTGCGGGCACGTTTGCCGCCATTGGCCTGTACGCCATGAGCCGGCGCCGCCGGGCGGTGGTGAACTCCGTCAACAACATCCCCATGATGAACGCGGATATCGTCACCGGCGTCAGCCTGTGCCTGCTGTTCGTGGTGTTCTTCAACGGCTGGGGCACCTTTGCCGGGTGGGTGAACTCCTGGCAGTCGGCGGTGGTGCTGCCGGAGCGGCTGACCATGGGCTTCGGCACCCTGCTCATCGCCCATGTCTGCTTCAACATTCCGTATGTCATCCTGTCCGTGGGGCCAAAGCTGCGGCAGATGGACCGGAACCTCATCGACGCGGCCCAGGACCTGGGCTGCACCTGGATGCAGGCCTTCTGGCGGGTGGTGATCCCGGAGATCAAGCCCGGCATCGTGTCCGGCGCGCTGACGGCCTTCACCATGTCCGTGGATGACTTCATCATCAGCTACTTTACCGCCGGAACCAGCGCCTCCACCCTGGCCATGACCATCTACGGCATGACCAAAAAGCGCGTCAGTCCGGAGATCAACGCCATTTCCACCCTGCTGTTTGTGACGGTGCTGGTGCTGCTGGCCATCATCAACCTGCGTGACAGCCACGCCGCCCGGCGGGAGCATCACGCGGCGGTGTCCGCCGCCTCCGGCGGACCGGTAAAGCCCCACCGGCGGCCCAACAAGCTGCTGCGCCGGGTGGCGGCCGGAGCCATGGCCTGCGCCTTAGTGGCGGTGCTGGTGGTCACCGGACACTCCGTCCAGTCGGAGCGGGTGGTGAACGTATGCTCCTGGGGCGAGTATATCGACGAGGACCTGATCACCCGGTTCGAGGAGCAAACCGGCATCCGGGTGAACTATCAGACGGCGGAAAGCAACGAGGCCCTGTATTCCCTGATCAAGATGGGCGGCGCGGATTTCGACGTTATCGTCCCCTCGGACTATATGATCGCCCGCCTGATTCAGGAGGACATGCTGGCGGAGCTGGACTACAGCCACATTCCCAATTTCCAACTCATTGACGACACCTACAAGAACCTCAGCTACGACCCGGAGAACAAGTACACCGTGCCCTACACCTGGGGCACCCTGGGCATTATCTACAACACCACCATGGTGTCCGAGCCTATTACCAGCTGGGACGCCATGTTCGATCCCCAGTACGCCGGTCAGGTGCTGATGATCAACAACTCCCGGGACGCTCTGGCCGCGGCCCTGCTGGACCTGGGCTACAGCATCAATACCACGGACCCCGGCCAGCTGGAGGAGGCCTTCAACCTGCTGAAAACCGCCAAGGACAGCGGCGTGTATCAGGCCTTCGTCATGGACGAGGTGTTCCAGAAGATGGAGGGCGGCAACGCCGCCATCGCCATGTACTACGCCGGCGACTACCTGACCATGCTGGAGAACAACGAGGACCTGGCCTTCGTTATCCCGGAGGAGGGCAGCAACTGGTTCGTGGACGCCATGTGCGTCCTGAAGGACACCCAGCACATGTCCGAGGCGGAGGAGTGGATCAACTTCATCGCCTCCACGGACTCCAACCTGGCCAACATGGACTATATCTGGTACGCCTCCCCCAACCGGGAGGCCCTGGAGCAGTACCCGGCCTACTATGCGGAGGTCAACGAGGAGGAGCTGGACCCGGAGATTTACGAGATCATGGCGCCCCCGGCGGAGACCCTGGACCGCTGCGAGATCTATGAAAACCTGCCCAAGGACACCCTGCGGCTGTATGACCGGCTGTGGACCCGGCTGGGCGTGTAAAGGAGGAACGGATATGATCGAAATCGGCAAATCCTATACCATTGAGCAGGTGGTCACCCCGGAGATGACCGCCCGGGCCATCGGCTCCGGCGGCCTGGAGGTGTTCGGCACCCCGTTTATGATGGCCATGATGGAGCACGCCGCCATGGACTGCGTGCAGCCGGACCTGCCGGAGGGCAAGGGCACCGTGGGCGTGGACATTCATTCCAGCCACCTGGCCCCCACCCCCGTGGGCATGACCGTCCGGGCCACGGCCACCGTCGCCGGCGTGTCCGAAAACGGCAAGCTCATCACCTTCCGGGTGGAAGCCAGCGACGACTGGGGCCCCATCGGCGAGGGGACCCACACCCGAGCCATCATCGCCAACGAACGCTTCCTGCAGAAGTGCAACAGCAAGCTGACGGAACGGAAATAACCCCCGCAGCTTCCAAAGAGGGAGGAGAGCGCCGCTCTCCTCCCTCTTTTTGCAATGCCCGCAAAAAAAGTTGTCCCGCCCCTTCAAAAGCTCTTGCAATCAGAGGACGGGAACCGTATAATATAAGTTCAGTGTGAAAACACGGGATTACGACCGAATAAGGAGTGTGAGACAATGACCGAGGAAGGGAAGGCCCCTCTGACGGAGGAGAGTGCCGAAAGCAAAAACTTTATTCTGAACTTTATCGACGAGGACATCGCAGAGGGTGGCCGGTTCCAGGGACTGACCGTTCACACCCGTTTCCCGCCGGAGCCCAACGGCTATCTGCACATCGGCCACTGCAAGGCCCTGTGCATCGACTTCGGCACCGCCGAGCGTTACGGCGGCCTGTGCAACCTGCGCATGGACGACACCAACCCCGCCAAGGAGGACACCGAGTATGTGGATGCCATCCAGCAGGATATCCACTGGCTGGGCTTCGACTGGGGCGACCGTTTCTTCTATGGCTCCGATTATTTTGAAAAGGACTATGAATACGCCGTGGAGCTCATCAAAAAGGGCCTGGCGTATGTGTGCGAGTTGACGCCGGAGGAGTTCAAGGCCAACCGCGGCGACATCGGCATCCCCGCCACCTCCCCCTACCGGGACCGCCCCATTGAGGAGAATCTGCGTCTGTTTGAAATGATGAAAAACGGCCAGGTGGAGGAGGGCAAGATGACCCTGCGGGCCAAGATCGACCTGGCCAGCGGCAATCTGAACCTCCGGGACCCCATCATTTACCGCATCCGCTTCATCAACCACCACCGCCAGGGCACCAAGTGGTGCATCTATCCCATGTACGACTTTGCCCACCCCATCCAGGACGCTCTGGAGGGCATCACCCACAGTCTCTGCTCCCTGGAGTTCGAGTCTCACCGGCCTCTGTATGACTGGGTGGTCAGCAATGTGTCCATCCCCTATCACAAGCCCCGCCAGATCGAATTTGCCCGGCTGGGCATTGACCACACCGTCATGAGCAAGCGCAAGCTCCGCAAGCTGGTGGAGGAGCACTATGTCTCCGGCTGGGACGATCCCCGTATGCCCACCCTGTGCGGCCTGCGCCGCCGGGGCTATACCGCCGCCTCCATCCGCAATTTCTGCGAGCGCATCGGCGTGGCCAAGTCCCCCAACACCGTGGAATACGGCTTCCTGGAGCACTGCCTGCGGGAGGACCTGAACGTGTCCGCCCAGCGGACCATGGCGGTGCTGCACCCGGTGAAGCTCACCGTTACCAACTATCCCCAGAGGCAGAGCGAAACCTTCACCGTGGAGAACAACCCCACCGACCCCAGCCAGGGCACCCACGAGATCACCTTCAGCCGCCACCTGTGGATCGAGCACGAGGACTTTCTGGAGACGCCCATTCTCAAGTATAAGCGCCTGTATCCCGACGGCCCCGAGTGCCGCCTGAAGGGCGCGTACCTGGTGAAGTGCACCGGCTGCGTCAAGGATGAAAACGGCCAGATCGTGGAGATCCTGTGCACATACGACCCCGACAGCCGGGGCGGCGATCCCGCCGACGGCCGCAAGGTCAAGGGCGCCACGCTGCACTGGGTGGACGCCGAGAACTGCGTGGACGCAGAGGTGCGGCTGTACGACAACCTGTTCTCCGATCCCCAGCCTGACGGCCCGGACAAGGACTTCCTGAACTGCCTGAATCCCGACTCCCTGATGGTGCTGGAGAGCTGCAAGGTGGAGCGGGCCATGGTGGACGTGGCCCGAGACTTCGACCGGGTGGAAAACCACACCGGCATCAACGCCCCCACCTTCCAGTTCATGCGCACGGGCTATTTCTGCATGGATAACCGGGACTGCACGGCGGATCACCTGGTGTTCAACCGCAGCGTGTCCCTGAAGGACAGCTTCAAAAAGTAACCTGTAAAGTAAAAGTTGCGCTGCCCAAAAGGCGGCGCAACTTTGTTTTGCTGGACAAGAGGCGGGGCAGCCTGTATAATAGGGAAAAAACGGGAGGACCACGCCATGCCTCTGTACGATGCCGTTCGCACGCCCCGGCCCCGGAAACGGGACCCCAGGCTGCTTGCCTGCATAGCCATCGCACTGACCCTGGTGTTGCTGGCATTTTTTCCCATTCTATGGGCCGCCCATTTACAGCGGCAGTACCGCCATTTTATAAGCGGGCTGGGAGAAAGCGTTCTATATGCCAAGGCGCAGGGAAGTCTGTACGTCCGGCAGAACGGGCGGCAATTCCGGGCCCGGGAGCCCGCCTCCCGGCTGTATCTGGAGGTGAATGCCGCCGGCATGGGCAAGCGCCAGAGCAGCGCCCCCGATTCTGCGCCGGACGCGGAGCTGGAGTTCGGAGACGGGTGCATCCTGCGCTTCTGGGGCCTGGACGTGTGGGACGGGTACAACCGCCAATGGGTCCCCGGCGTGTTCGTCTGGTACCGGGGAGCCAACGGAAAAATCTATATGTATGACACCGACCGGATGCAATGGCAAACGCTGGTGCGGTGCTTGCCCGAAGAATAGGAGGAACGATATGGGTCTTTATGATGCGGTGCGCCGGGAGGAGAAACCCCGGCGGCGGTGGCACCCCATGTGGGTGGTGGCGCTGGCCTTTGCGGCGGCGCTGGTGACGGCGCTGGGCCTGACCATCAGCAAGCCCCAGCGGGATCATGACCGGTTCATCCGCTGCATGAGCGACATCTCCAGCAGCACCACCTACGCCTTCAGTGGAAAATTCACCTCCCTCCGGGCCCGGGTGGACGGCCAGGACCTGCGCATCACCCAGGAAAACGGCTATGCCCTGTACGGGAAGCTCTTCAACATGAACGCCACCTTCAGCCGGGACGTCCCCAAGGAGGACAGCCTCCGCCTGGACTACGGCGACGGGGCGGTGCTGGAGCTGTGGCCCTATCACCTGCCGGACGGCTCTGACCGCAGCGAGGGCATATTCGTCCGGTTCGTAAATCCGGAGGGAAAAACCTACACCTACTACACCGACCGGGACACCTTCGCCCGGGTCACCCAATGCCTGTCGCCGGAAAATAACCCGGCATGGGCGGAATAACCGATTTTCGCAGGACGGCTTCCCGTCCTGCGATTTTTCTTGAAAAAAAACGGGATTTATGATATCATAAGCTGATTATATATGCACACAAGCGGGACGGGAGCCGCAGGCTGCGGAAGCGTCCCCTCCCGCAGGTCCCATGGAGGAGGAACACCGTTGAAATCCAGAGTTTTTGAGATCATTGCCGCCGAGCAGGCCCGGCAGAACAGCACCGTGGAGCTGATCGCCAGCGAAAACTTCGTAAGCGAAAACGTCATGAAGGCCGTAGGCTCCTGCCTGACCAACAAATATTCCGAGGGCTATCCCGCCCAGCGTCCCTCCGGCAACCGGGGCCGGTTCTACGGCGGCTGCCAGTATGTGGATGAGCTGGAGGAATACTGCTGCCGCCAGTGGCAGGCCGTCTTTCAGACGGACTATCACGTCAATGTCCAGCCCCATAGCGGCTCCTCCGCCAACCTGGCCGCCTATATGAGCGTGCTGAAGCCCGGCGACACCATTCTGGCCATGAGCCTCAACAACGGCGGTCATCTGACCCACGGCTCTCCGGTGAATTTCAGCGGCAAGCTGTTTCACATGGAGTTCTACGGGGTGGACGAAAACGGCTTCATCGACTATGAGGACGTCCGCCGGAAAGCCCGGGAGTGCCGCCCGCAATTGATTCTGGCCGGGGCCTCGGCCTACAGCCGCATCATCGACTTCCCGGCCTTTGCCGACGCCGCCCGGGAGGCGGGGGCGTATTTCATGGTGGACATGGCCCACATCGCAGGGCTTGTGGCCGCCGGGGACCATCCCTCCCCCTTCGGCCTGGCAGACATCATCACAACCACTACCCACAAGACCCTGCGGGGCACCCGGAGCGGACTGATCTTCTGTAGGCCCGAGCTTGCCAAGCGGGTGGACAGCGCCGTGTTCCCCGGCTGCCAGGGCGGCGCGCTGCAGCACGTCATCGCCGGAAAGGCCGTCACAGCGGAGGAAGCCTCCACGGAGGAGTTCCGGGAATACATCCACGCCGTTGTCCGCAACTGCAAAGCCATGTGCGATGAATTTATCTCCATGGGCTACAAGGTGGTCACCGGCGGCACGGACAATCACCTGTTCCTGCTGGACCTGACGGACACCGGGCTCACCGGGAAAGCCGTTCAGGATGAACTGGACCGCCACGGCATCACCCTGAACAAGAACTGCGTCCCCAACGAGACCCGCTCCCCCCAGCAGACCTCCGGCGTCCGCATCGGGACCGCAGCCATGACCACCAAGGGCTACACGGAGCAGGACTTCATCGCCGTGGCCCGCCAAATTGACCGCATCATCCGGGATATGCAGGATATGCGGAAGGAGTGACAGAAACGTGTATTTAAAAGCACTGGAAATTCAGGGCTTCAAATCCTTTCCCGACAAAACGGTGCTGAATTTCGGCGCGGACATCACCGCCATCGTGGGCCCCAACGGCTCCGGCAAGTCCAACATCTCCGACGCCATCCTGTGGGTCATGGGCGAGCAGAACAGCCGCCAGCTCCGGGGCGCCAAAATGGAGGACGTGATCTTCGGCGGCACGGAAAAGCGCAATCAGATGGGCTTTGCCCAGGTGACGCTGATCATCGACAACACCGGCCACATCTTCCCCCGGGACGAGAGTGAGGTGGCCGTCACCCGCCGGTATTACCGCAGCGGGGAGTCGGAATACTATATCAACCGCCAGTCCGTGCGGCTCAAGGACGTCAACGAGCTGTTCATGGACACCGGCATGGGCCGGGAGGGCTACTCCATCATCGGCCAGGGCAAGATCGACGAGATCCTGTCCGTGAAAAGCGGCGAGCGCCGGGAGGTGTTCGAGGAGGCGGCGGGCATCAGCAAGTTCCGCCACCGCAAGGAGGAGTCTGAGCGGAAGCTCCAGCGCACGGAGGAGAATCTGGTGCGCATCAACGACAAGATCGCCGAGCTGGAGCTGCAGGTGGAACCTCTGCGGCAGCAGGCGGAAACGGCGAAAAAATACCTGGTGCTGCGGGACGAGCTGCGGGTGCTGGAGATCTCCGTGTGGCTGGAAAACCTCCAGGCCCTGAGGGCCGGTGCCCTGAAGCTGGAGGCCGATCTGCGGACCGCACAGGAGAACCGCCAGCGTGCCCAGGCGGACCTGGACGCCGTGTATGCCGCCGGGGAGGAGAGCCTGGAGAAGATCCGGGACAACGACGTCCGGGCCGAGGCCCTGCGGGGCCAGGTGTCCCAGCTGGACGCCGCCGCCCAGGAGGAGACCTCCGCCATGGCCGTGCTGGAAAACAGCCTGAGCCATGACAAGCAGACCCTGGAGCGGCTGGACCGGGAGCTGGCGGACACCCAGCAGCGGGCCGGTAATCTCCGGGCCCAGGCCGACGCCCTGACGGACCGCATAGACCAGATCGATGCGGAGGCCCAGGACCTGGCCCGGCAGCTGGAGGAGCTGATGGACGCCCTGCGGCAGCTGGCCGAAAGCGCCGGAATGAAAGCCCCCTTTACCAAGGGCAGCCTGACCGAGCTTTCCCGCGCGGTGGCGGATTGGATCGAGCAGCATCAGGTAAGCTAAGGCAACACCGCACAATTCCCGCCTTGCGGCTTAAGCACCGCTCCGGCAGCT
>ENA-OYYK01001168-OYYK01001168.1-human-gut-metagenome-genome-assembly--contig:-NODE-1168-length-14222-cov-12.628150_pt1 | contig 14222 bp, 11 predicted proteins | sample MGYA00243247_ERZ653443 | MGnify/ENA primary metagenome ERZ653443 (study PRJEB26926, sample SAMN06165010) | human gut metagenome | biome: ENVO:00009003; feature: ENVO:2100002; material: ENVO:00002003... | reverse complement strand
TTGAGTTGGTCGCGCTTTCATGCTCCTTCCGCGTGCAGCTTTTTGGTGCTTCGCCGAAGCCCTTGTTTGCCCCAAAGATTCTATGAAGAACCATTTTGTGAGCTTGCCGCGTCAGTTGTTGAGGAACTCCACCGTCACGTTTCCGCCGCTGAGGGTTACCCGCACGCCGATTTCCGCCTGCTGCGTCTGCACAATCTGCGCGCCGGCGCTCGATAGCACACGCAGTACCCTTTTCGCGGGGGATTCCGGCAGAATCACGCTGCTTGTGCTGATGACCGCCACTTTCGGCTGTACCGCCGCCACCAGCGCCGCTGAGGTTGCATCGTCGCGCCCATGATGCCCCACCTTCAGCACCTCGCACGATGGAATCACCCCTGCTGCCAGCAGGTCGTTCTCCTCGTCGTACTCCATGTCCCCGGTCAGCAGCATTTTGCCGCCGCTGCCCGATGCAACCAGCACCAGCGAATTGTCGTTCTCGCTTTCCTCGCGCTCCTGAATCGGGCCAATGACCGTCAGCAGCCCATCAGAGAGCGTGTTGCCCGGCTTCAGCAGGGTGATTTCCTCGCCGCGTACCGCCGCCGCCTTCACCACGGGATGCTTCTTCCACTTCTCCTTCTCCCACGCCCAGGACGCGTACCACCCGTCAATGGCAATGTCACTTTCGGCAAGCTGCTTTGCGCCGCCGTAGTGGTCTTTGTCCATGTGCGTCACAATCACGCCGGTCAGGTGCGTTACGCCGAGGGCTTCCAGCGCGCGGGACAAATCCGCCCAGCTGTCCTCCGTTCCGGTGTCGATGAGGTAAGCCGTGTCGCCCGATGTGAGCAGCAGCGCATCCGCCTTGCCGACGTTGAACGCCACGAGCGTCAGCTTATCATCTGTCTCCGCCGCATCCGGCGCGGCGCAGGATGTCATTGTCAGCAGCAGCATCAGCGCCAGCAGGGCGGCAAGCAATCGTTTCATCAGGAAACCTCCTGTCCAAAGAATTTTGGGGCGAAGAAGGGATTCGACAAAGGAAGGGCGAAATCCTTCATGGGGGGATTTTCCCGTTCCCTCCAAGCAACAATCAAAACCAAGCATGAATAATACTATTTCCGGATTCACCTGCGCCATCTGCTTGCGCCTTTTCCCCTCTGGCGTCCGCTCATTCCACTTAGCGTAGCGCTGCTACGCTGCGTTTCATTCGCGTTAGCCAGAAGAAAAAATACGCTTCGCATCTTGGCGCATTCTCATTTGGAAATAGTACAGACGGGTCGTTCAGTCGTAAAGCTTCATTAGAAACGGTTTGATGATAGCACGGTTTTTTCCTTGTTTCAAGGGGGCTTTTGGAAAGATTTCGACAATATTTCTTGCCTATCAGTTAAGTAACAAAAAGCCGGAAAATTCAAGGACAAAAGGCACAAAGCGGCGATAAAAACCAGTGACAGGAGTGGGTGAAAGCGAAGGATTCCGGAGGGCGACCGCGGACTTCGTCCGTTTTCACTGCCCTCTGGAACTATGCCCAAGACCAGTTGGAAAGAGAAGCTAACTATGCTGTTCGCAGAAAATCCGAAAAAAACGCCCAACGAAACCATTTTCGTTCTGGCAAAAATTCAGACATTCTTGACAAAATACAACTTTTGTGTATACTAAAATTATAGCATCTTCTATTCCATAGACCCCCACGACGCTAAGGGAGGAAATTAAACATGAAACACTGGGTCGCACAAGCGCTTTTTCTGCTGATGGCACTCTGCTTGTTTCTGCCCTGCTTCGCCGCAGCGGAAGAAGCCGCGCAGAACGCCGTCACCATCGACTTTGAGGATGGCAACGCCGCCGCGTTCAGCCAGTCTGGCACCTGCACCGTCGGTGTGACGGAATCGCAGGCGCACAGCGGTAAGCAGAGCCTGCGAGTTTCTGGACGCGGCAGCAATAACTGGGATGCTGTTGACCTCTCCGCTGCGTCGCTTGGCATTGAAGCCGGCGCGAAAGTCCACCTGTCCGCCTGCGTCTACGTCGAAAGCTCGGAAGACGGCACTATGGCGATTGGCAAGGCGGGCGGCGATTACGCCTACTACGCGCAGGTGAACGTCAAGGGCAAGGAGTGGACGGAAATCTCCTGCGATTTCGAGGCGGACGCGGGCATCAATATCCGCTTCCTCACGGCGTCGGATAACTATCTGGGCAAAAACTACTGTCTTGATGACGTTACGCTGACCATCACCGCGCCCGAAAAGATGGATTACTCCGACGCGCCGCAGATTCACTACACGTCGGACTTTACCAGCGGCACGGACGGCTGGTATGCGCGTTCTGCGGGCGGTGCCGCCATCGAGACGACCGCTGACGGGCTGTACATCACCGGGCGTACCGCGACGTGGAACTCTCCCGGCCGCGACTTCGACCTTGTGCCGGGGCGCGCCTACAACCTGTCCGTGCAGGTGAAGCAGGACGAGATGGATTCGTGCAGCTTCATCCTGTCCGTCGCCCATACCCGCGACGGCGAGGAATCCTATGAGAACATTGTCACCGGCACGGCGAAGAAGGGCGAATGGGCAATGCTGTCCGGCTCGTACATTCCCGGTCGGTATGACAAGTATGTGCTGTACGTTGAGGGTGCGGGCAAGGAAACGTCCTTCACCATCCGCAATTTCACCTGCGACGAGAAGATTGACTCCTTCGACACCACTTCGCTGCCTGTCCTCAAGACGCTCTATGCGGATAAGTTCGATTTCGGCACGGCGGTTGTTGCCAGTGAAGTGGCGGACAGCAAACGCATGGCGTTCTACGGCAGCCAGTTCACCATCATGACCGCGGGAAACGAGATGAAGCCGGATTCGCTGCTGGATATGGCGGAATGCCGCAAGCTCAGCCGCACGGACGACACGGCCGTCGCTGTGAAGTTCGACAACTGCATTCCGTTCCTTGATTGGTGCCGCGACAATGGCGTGAAGGTGCATGGGCATGTGCTGGTGTGGCACTCCCAGACGCCCGAAGCCTTCTTCCATGAGGGCTACGCGACCCACAAGCCGCTGTGCAGCCGCGAAACCATGCTCGCCCGTATGGAAAGCTACATCCAGCAGGTGCTGACGTGGACGAACGAGAATTATCCGGGGCTGATTGTCTCGTGGGACGTTGTGAACGAAGCCGTGGCGGACGGCAGCGACCAGCTGCGCGAATCCAACTGGACAAAGACAATCGGTCAGGATTTCGTGAACCGCGCGTTTGAGTACGCCCGCAAGTACGCCGCGGACGGCGTGAAGCTGTACTACAATGATTACAACACCCCCCTTGACCCCAAGCTGCACGGCATCTGCGTCCTGCTGGACAGCCTGATTGCGGATGGCACGATTGACGGCTACGGCTTCCAGGCACACTACTCCGTCGGCAGTCCGACGATTGACCGCGTGGATTGGGCGTTCCAGCAGATTGCCAAGCGTGATTTGCTCCTGCGCGTGTCCGAACTTGACGTGGGCATTGACGATACAAGCGAGGAAAATCTGCAGAAGCAGGCGAAGTATTACGGCAACCTGATGAAGATTTTCCTGCGTTACGCCGACCGCATCGAAGCGGTGCAGGTATGGGGCACGGTGGACGACATGAGCTGGCGCGCGGACGAGTACCCGCTCCTGTTCGACAAGGATGCCCAGCCGAAGCCCGCGTTTGACACGCTGGTGGAACTGGCACAGTAAATCCATCATAAAGGCAACACCGCACAATCCATTTGCCAGCCGACCACCTCATTTGTGCGGTGTTACCCTAACTTTAAGGAGGCGACGAAGATGAAGAAGAAGAGTTTTGCCATATTGCTGGCTGCGGCGCTGCTGCTGTGCCTGCTGCCGAGAATGGCGCCGGAAGCGAAGGCGGAAACCATCCGCGACATATGTTCTTTCTGTAACACGCGGGCATATCATGAGATTACAGGATTCGAGCGATACAACGACGATCAGCATTGGGTAATTCACAAATGTCCAAACTGCGGTGAAAGTGAACGTACCATATTTCTTGGCAATCCAATCAGCTATCACTCTGGCGGCACCGAAACGCCGACCTGCACCACGGGCAAAACCTGCGCCAAGTGCGGCGCTCAATACGGCAAACTCGGTCACGACTGGGGCGCATGGCAATCCAGGGGCAACAACAGCGAGCATTTCCGCACCTGCCAGCGCGACGGCTGCGATGCGGTGGACACTGCAAGCTGCTCCGGCGACAGCAGTGCGACCTGCATCACCCTGGGAACATGCACTACCTGCGGCGGGCAGTACTACAGCGCACATACCTTCCCTGCGAATCAGGGCTGGGATTCGGATGCCGAAAACCACTGGGTTAGCTGCACCGTCTGCCACGAAGCGAAAACTAAGGTGGGCGCACATTTCTTCGTTCAGGGCAACGATAGCTCGTGCCTTAAGTCCGCAGCCACCTGCGTTTCTCCGCCCGTGTACTACACAAACTGCGCTTACTGCTACCGCAAGGGAACGGATACTTATGTACACCCATGGTATGGACCTGACCCGAACAACCACGACCTGGTGCACCACGACGCCAAGGCGCCCACCTGCACCGAAATTGGCTGGAATGCATATGACGCCTGCCAGCGCGAGGGCTGCACTTACACCACCAAGGTGGAAATCCCTGCGCTGAAACACAAGCTGGTGCACCACGACGCCAAGGCACCCACCTGCACCGAAATTGGCTGGAATGAATATGACGCCTGCCAGCGTGAGGGCTGCGATTACACCACCAAGGTGGAAATCCCCGCCGCCGGGCACGATTATACCGAAAAGGTCGTCAAGCCTACCTGTGGAAAGGGCGGCTACACGCTGCACACCTGCAAAAAATGCAATGACAGCTATAAGGATCACCAGACGAAGACGCTGCTGCACTGGTATGGCGAATGGACGAGTAACGGCGACGGCACGCACAGCGCGACCTGCAAGCGCAAGGATTGCAAGCACGTCAGCAAGACCGAATGCGCCATCGTCGAATTCAAGCAGGATGAAGCGACGCGCACGCTCTGCCCCGTATGCGGCAATGTGAGCGATGGCACACATCTGGCGCTGGTTGAAGAAGTGACGGCGGAGGGCGAGCATCTGCCCTATGGCGAGCTGGTGCTGCGCATGGGTGAAACTGCGAACGGCAATACGCTGCTGAGCGTCTGCTTTGAAGTTTCCGGCAAGCTCACCCAGCCGAAGGGCGAGGTAAAAATCACGATGCCCGCCGAGCTGCTGAACGGCGTTACCTTGGCGCTGCTGAATGCCGACGATACGGAAATTGATCTGCCCTACATCGTGGAAGGTGAAAACGCAGTGTTCACGCTGAATTTCACCGATGCAGAAATTCCCACCGCGCTGATTCGCCTGATACCGACAGCGGAATAATCCCATTTCATAGCGTTTTTAAGGCCGTTGCAGAATACGAATTCTGCAACGGCCGTTATGTGTGCCCGGCTTAGCCGAAGGCAAGGGTGTCCATCGAGAGGCGGAGTCTGAAGGAAGCCGGATGCCAGCGGGCAAACGCCCGAACCGACGAACAGAAATCACATAGTAGACCGTAGAGGGGCGGACGAGTGTGCCGAGCAACACAAAGTCCAATGCTGCCCGAATCCCGTGCGGTAAATGTGGCGGTTATCTGGAAGAAAAAAGGCGGCTGCCAGGTTTATCCCCTGACAGTCGCCTCACTGCTTACTTCTTTTCTACTTTGCTGCTGCCGCGGATGGTCGCATCCGGCTTGGCGGCCTGCTTCATGAACGCCGACGGGCTGATGCCGACGATGTTCTTGAACTGCTTGGAGAAGTGGTACGGGTCTTGCATCCCGACTTCGATGCCCGCCTGACGAACCGTGTGCCCTTCCTCGCGCAGCAGCTCCTTTGCGCGCTCCATCTTGCAGTGCAGTACATACGACAGCGGCGGCATGCCCACTTCGCTCACGAAGCGCTTGCGGAACGTTTCCATCGGCATACGGGAAATTGCCGCCATCTCCGCCAGAGAGAAGTTGTCCTTGTACTGATTGGCGCGCAGGGTGTCCACGACCTTCGCAATCTCGTGCGAAAGCATCGCGTCCATGGCGACCGGCTGACCCCAGTGGCTTGCCAGCATCCCGTACATCAGGTGCTGCAGCTGATATGTCGCGTCGCTGGTGTCCGTGTGGCGGACGATGACCTGCACAATCTGCTTCGCCAAGTACATCTGGCTCGGCAGCGCCCCCTGTTTCAGCGGCATATGCAGCAGCGCGCCCATCTTGCGTACGACCATCGGCGCAAGCGGACCTTCCAGCGCAATCCATACGCAGCGGACGCTCTCATCAATCTGCAGGGCGGCGTCGCGGTTGCCGGCGGGCAGGAAGCACGTTTCCTGCTGTTTCAGCGTCAGCTCATGCCCCTGCCAAACCAGCGTCGCTTCGCCTGCCTCCACCGCGAACCAAATCCACTGGTCATGCGGCTTAATGGGGCGTCTCCCTGCCTCAAACATCGCCGTGCCTGCCGCGTGAATCCACGCACCGCTGGAGCGGGTCAAGCTGCCCGGCTTGTGGTATCCTTCCACCACCATAGTATCCGCCGCAGCCTCTACGTCTGCGAACAGGTAAGACTCCATGCCCTTCATCCTCCTTCAACCAAATGGCACAATTGTCATTATGGCTATTATAATGCCCAAATCAGTTGATTGTCAAGAGGATTACACGATTTTCCCGAAATTTTTCTGAAAGATAGCTGTGCGTGTCCGAGGATAGATGAATGCCATTCGATATAGGTTAGCTTCAGCAAACTTTTTGCCCGAAAAACAGCAAATGTACAATCCTGCCCTTGACAAGCGCGGGATGAGCGGACTATAATAAATCCGAATACGCGGCAATGATGCCGCCGGACGGAGGAATTTTCTCCATGATGCTGTCTGTGCTGTTTCCGTTTACGTTCCCGGCGTTTTTCGCCGGGCAAATTGACGTACCGTGAAGCAGCAGCCGCAGCGATTGAGGAAAACATCAGGCGCGGAAGCTCTTTTGCGGGCTTCCGTGCTTTTTTTCGTCCATTTGAGCCAATAATGATTTTGAGCCAATAATGATTGACGCAGGAGGTTGAACACCATGATTATCGTCTTGAAGCAGGGCACGACCCAGCAGGAAATCGACACCGTCACCAATGCCGTGGTTGCGCGCGGCGTATCCGTCAGCCCGATTGTAGGCACGGAGATGACCATCCTTGGTCTGACTGGCGACACGAGCCGCATTGACCCCGACCAGCTGGAATCCTTCCACTGCGTCGAGCGCATTATGAAGGTCGCCGAGCCGTTCAAGAAGGCAAACCGCGCGTTCCATCCCGCGCCGAGCGAAATCAAAATCGGGAACACGGTTGTCGGCGGTAAGAAACTCGCGATTATGGCGGGTCCCTGCTCCGTGGAGAGCAACGAGCAGATTACCGCCGTGGCGCAGGCGGTGAAGGACGCGGGCGCGACGGTGCTGCGCGGCGGTGCGTTCAAGCCGCGCACGTCCCCGTACTCCTTCCAAGGCTTGGCATACGAGGGGCTGGACATGCTCTGCCATGCCCGCGAGCAGACCGGGCTGCCCATCGTGACCGAGCTGATGTCCCCCTACGACATTGATACTTTCGTGGATAAGGTGGACTGCATTCAGGTCGGCGCGCGCAACATGCAGAATTTCGACCTGCTGAAACAATTGGGGAAGATTCGCAAGCCGATTCTGCTTAAGCGCGGTTTGTCCGCCACCATCGAGGAGTGGCTGATGAGCGCGGAGTACATCATGGCGGGCGGCAATGAGCAGGTGATTCTGTGCGAGCGCGGCATCCGCACGTTCGAGACGTACACGCGCAACACACTCGACCTGTCCGCCATCTGCGCGGTGAAGAAGCTGAGCCATCTGCCGGTGATTGTTGATCCGAGCCATTCGACCGGCAAGAGCTGGATGGTGCAGCCGATTGCGCGCGCGGCGATTGCGGTCAGCGCGGACGGCGTGATGATTGAGGTACACAACGACCCGGCGCACGCGTTGTGCGACGGTGCGCAGTCGATTACGCCCGCCGCGTTTGTGGACGTGATGGCGGATATTCGGAAGATTGCCGAAGCCGTTGGGCGCGAGGTGTGATGATGAAAACGCCCCTGCTTATGTTAGGCAGGGGCGTTTTTGGTGCTGACTTTTTTGTTTATTGTGTAAGTTTGGAGTAGGGGAATGCGCCTGCGGGCGCACCAAAGGGCTTTCCGATCGCCCTTTGGAAACCTTCGGTCGCTACCTTCATACTTTTGGGGTTTTGTTTCTTTTTTTGAACCGAAGGTTCATTTGATAAACACGCGGACACTGTATGCAGAAGCGCTCAACTCAATCGCGAGAAGGGTGTCGAGAGGGTCGAAGACCCTTCGCGGGTGCAGGGCAGAGCCCTGCCGGAGTCCAGAGGCAGAGCCTCTGGCGCCTCCTTACCCCCGTAAGAACCCAATCACTTCCGGCACATACTTCTCCATCACATCGTTCGTGGACATGTAGATTTCGTGCTTCGCGGGATAAACGGAAAGTTTCGCACCGGGGACTTGCGCGACGAATTGTTTCTGCTCCGGCAGACAGACTGTCTTGTCCAGGGACGCTTGGCAGAGCAGCAGCGGCGTGGTAATCTGCTTGTCCTTTGCCGGGTCAAGCAGCACTTTCGTCACGCCAATCGCTTCTTGTACCCAGCCATAAGTGGGTGAACAATTCTGCAAGTGCGCGTTGTCGATGCGCTTGCGCTCGTAGTAGTCAAAGCGGACGCGGCTGGTGGCGCAGGATGTCTCGAACGGCTCGTTCTCCGGGCTGAACGGTTTGCCGATGAACGCGCGGTCTTCCCGCTTGCCGATGGCGCACATGAAGTCCGCCGCGAGTTTGCCCGCCCAGCGCGGCAGCGGCGCACTCGATGGCGCAATCATCGGCGCAGTCAGCACCGCCCGCGCGAAATACTCCGGGTGATTCATCAGCGTCATGCCGCCAATCGCGCCGCCCATCGAGTGCGCATACAGCACGCGCGGCAGATGCTCCGTCCTCGGCAGGACGACACCCGACATGAATTCCTCCAAATCGCGCAGATAATCCGAAAACGCATCGACGTGCGTGATGGAGGTGTCAGAAATTTTGCGGACGGATTTGCCGTGCCCGCGGTGGTCGATGGCGTAGACGTTGAACTTCTCGTTCAGAAAATACCACGTCATTTCGCGGAATTTCTCGGCGGATTCCGTGTAACCGTGCAGGATGACGACGGCGCGGGTCGCATCCGGCTGCTCGTAAACCTCTGCGTGCAGCGTTCCGCCCGTGGAGAGCGGCATGTCCATCTCCTGACGGCGCGAATCCAGATACGGCTCAACCGTCTCGGTCATGATGGCGGCATAGTTGCTTTCGGGCAGAATGGAAATCATAGCGTCCTCCTGTGATCATAATGCTTGATATGTCTATTATATCAGAAAAAGAACGCAAAATGCAAGGGCTGCACCGACTTTTCCGGCGCAGCCCTTGATGTTATTTGTTGATTTCCTGCTGAAGCACGTCAAGGAACGCTTGACGGCGGCAGTTCTTGAACGAATAGGTAAATCCATCTGACGTAAAGCGGAACGTGTAGCCCTTGAGAATTTCGCCCATCAGGCTGGTGGTGCTGAAGTCGGTCACGCCCTTGAGCGGAATGGTGCGCATCAGCTTGAGCGGCTCGGACTTCATGTTCGTGTCGTAGATGAGCAGGTCATTGCCCTTCACACCGAGCAGCACCATGCCGAAGCTTCCGTCCGGCAGCTCCTTCACCGTGGCGCAGAGCGCCGCCCCGCGCGCATCGCAAACGCCCGCGTCCTGCATCTGCTGGGCGTATTTCTCCTGATTTGCCATGAAAAATCAAACCTCCTTCGTTGGCTTTGCGCCTATCTCCATGATAGGACGCTGCGGTTGATTTGTCAAGCGAACGCGGGAAAATTTACAAGTGGAATTAGTTCGGCACATACATCGGCGTCAGCCCCATTTCGAGATACACGGTGTTGACATGCTCCTGACAGGCGCGGGCGAACCCTTCCGCGTCAAACGCGCCGTTCAGGTAGCGCTGCATGAGCGTCTTGAGGGCATCGTCGAAGGTGACGGGGGAGTCGCCGGGGATGTAGGCATACTGGACGAGGTTTTGATAGTGGGCAATGTCCTCCGGGGAGACGGAATAGGGGTGTTCGGTGATATAGTCCAAACCGCTGCGGGCGTAATCAAGGTCGCTTTCGTCCTGCGTGGTGCGGTTCTCTTTCGCTTCCAGGCGGGCGATTTCCCCTTGGTATCGCGCAACTAACTCGTCGTAATCAGAGCGGATAACGGGCTGATTCAGCGACGCATCCCAAAGGTAGGATGTTGCGGATTCATAGGTCGCCAGATAGTGCATTAGGTCAATCGCACCGTCGATGTTGTTGGAATAGGGATTGATGACGGCGACGACGGTCAGATAATACAGACCGGAAGGCGCATCATCGAGGACGGAGGGAATCAATTCGATGTACGTGGAAGGCGTGACAGAAGCGGCAGACGAAGTAAAGACTTCGTAGTCTGCGAATAAATTTTCCTTCGATGTTTCAGGCACAGTATTCCTGATTTTTTCGGCAATACGAGCAAATTCGGGACGCAGAAAATTGATTTGCCCATCCACTCGTTCAGAAGCAATCAAGAACTGGCGCAAATAGAACGTGAGCATATCCTGCTGCGTGTACCTGTATTCGAGCATCAGCACATAGTCACGGCTCAAAAGACCGCTGTCGAACAGCACTTTACTAACGTCTAACAACTCATCAAAGGTTGTTGGTGCGGAAAGTGCCAATTCTTCCAGCAAATCAGGGGAAAGAACTTGCCACCCCCACGGCTGTGCATCAACATACCAGCCGACCAGATTGCCATTGTCCATGAGCGCATTCTGAAAGGCAGGATACAAGTCGCCGAGTTTATCCATCAAATCGCTGGCATCGGTCAGTGGATAGTAATAGTGTTGCTTCTTGATTTGGTCCAGTCCAGAACGCGTTTGAAAAACAAAAACGTCGATATCGGGATCGCGGGATGCAAGTGCGGTGGCAATGTCGTTTATGCTGCCATTTCGGAAATTAACGTCATGCCCTGCGGCAGCATAATCTTGAAAAGCGCTATAATTGTAATCCGTGCAGAGAATGCGAACACTTGATACATTCTCTGCGGAACTTACGGAGAGCAGCAACAAAAAAAACAGAAATAAAGCAAAAACTTTTTTCAACTAAACTCCTCCTCTTTTTAGTATTTAATCCTTCAGGCATTTTCATGCCTGAAGGATTGGTAAGACTTACGGTGCCCAAGAGAAATTAATTGTAACTGAAGTCGTCTGAGCAGATTGCGTTTGTACGCGTGCGAAGAAAGAAGAATCAACAGCGTTGAAACCATCAGCATTCAAGTAATAAACAGTACGGGGACCTGTACCAGAAAAAGTATAATTCGATGTTGCGGCAGTGCCGTTGGAGTAGCGAATGCGGAAATTTAGAAGCAGAGTATCTTGCAAACCAGTGAGTGAATTGATAGTGACAGAGGGATCACCAGTTTTGGTTTTCTTTACGTAACCAGTTTGTGCAGTTCCTCCGTGGGACATGGCGGTCAACTCGGCGGTGGCGGCGATTGCCGGAGCAAGGCACGCGAGGATAAGAACAAGCATCAAGGTAAAGGCGATGAATTTTTTCATATATTGTGTACTCCTTCTTCATTCGTCGGTCGTTACAGTTCCATAGCGTGACGGGACGTGCGCCAACGGTATCACCTCCACTTTCTATCAATCTCTCCACTGATATAATACCACAGGCTGTTCTTATTGTCAAGATAATACCATAAAAAGTACATGCGAAAACTTTGCGAAAATATCAGTTTGGCACATACATCGGTGTCAGCTCCATTGCAAAACAAATCCCCCGACTGCCTTGCAGCAGCCGGGGGAGAACCACCATCTTATGCGTTGAAATTCAGATATTCTTCTTCCGGCGGGAGAACAATCTCCGCACGGGCTTCCTGCAGCATCAGCATCTTTTCGCCCTGCGCGTCCACCGCCTTGCACTGCGCGGTCAGGCGGAAATATGTCTTCGTGCTGGGCTTCTGGATGCCCTGCGTAATCCAGCCGATGGGCTGAATGTCGTTCGCGCAGCACGTCATCGCCATCCGCCCGAACATGTAATAGCCCTTGGGCAGCGAGCGGTCAGCGAAAGCCTGCCCCACCAAGCGCACAGTCTTGCGGTCGTAGCGGTCGGCATGGTCAAGCGAATCCAGATAGAAGGTCGGAATGTCCTCGTCCTTGATTTCGATGACAGCGGACTTCATGTCGTAGGGAAGGTCTTCGTCCGCCACGCCGTCTTCGCTCGTGCCGTCGGTGTTCTCGAAAATGATGTTCGTCTTCGGGTTGACCGCTTTGAGCTGGCGACGCCACGGGCTCTTGTTTGCGCCGGGCTGGCAGCGGTTGACCAGAATCAGGTCAGCGACCTTCATCGGGTCGGTCAGCATCTGGCGCATGTTGGTGAAGTAGTTGTCGAAGGTGTTCGCGTCCACCGTCGTGATAATCTGCACGACTTCCCACTTGCGCGGCAGCATACAGCTGCCCAGCCGCTCAATCGTCCAGATGCTGTTGTATTCGATGATGACGCGCTCCGGCTGATACTCCTTGTCCAGCGCCTCCATCTTCTTCGTGTTCATCTCGTCCGCTTCGTCGAGGACGACGACGGTCGTGTTCTTCGCCGTTTCGTATTCCTCAACGCCCTCTTCGCAGCAGATGACCAGCGTCTTCTGCCCGCGCGAGAAGTTGTCGTCCGTCAGCATGGAGTTGATGAGCTGGGTTTTGCCGCTTTCGAGGAAGCCGGTAATCAGGTAAACTGGCGTAAATTCCTGTTCGCTCATGCCTTGAACAGCTCCCGCAGTGCTTTTTCGTCGATGTGCGCACCGATGACGCACAGGCGGCCGGTGTAATCCGGCGTACCCGGACGGAACTGGCTCTCGCCCGGCACATAGTCAAACTGGAACCACTCGCCCGCCGCATTCTGCAGTACACCCTTGGCGCGCAGCACCGTGCCGTACTCTTCTTCGTCGGACAGCTTGTCCAGCATCGCCTTGACCTCGTCCTGCTCGTAACGGTTCGCAGTTTCTACGCCGACAGACACGAACACTTCGTCCGCGTCATGCCCGTGATGATGATGGTGATGATGTCCGCAGGAGCAAGTTTCGCCGTCCTCGTGGTCGTGATGATGATGTTCGTGCTCATCCTCGTCATGGTCATCGTGATCATGATGGTGATGATGCTCATGGTCGTGGTCGTCATCATCATCGTCGTCATGGTGACCGCCGCAGCACGGGCACACGCCGTCCTCGTGGTCATGGTCATCATGGTCGTGGTGGTGATGATGATGCTCGTGTTCGTCCTCGTCGTCGTCATCATCGTCGTCATCGAGGTGGATTTCCATCGGCTTGCCGGATTCAATGACTTCCAGCAGCGTATCAGCGGACAGGTCATCCCACGGCGTCGTCACGATGCGGACGCCCGGATGCTGTTCTTCCACCAGCGCGCGGCTCTTCTCGATGCGCTCCGCGGACAGCAGCTGCGTGCGGCTGAAAATCACCGTCGCGCTCGTCTTAATCTGGTCGAGGAAGAACTCGCCGAAGTTCTTCATATACATGCGGCACTTGCCCGCGTCCACAACGGTCGCGCAGCCGGTCACAACGAGGTCGCTGTGGCGTTCCTTCGCGCGCTCGACGGCGGCGAGGATTTCGCTCAGCTTGCCCACGCCGGACGGCTCAATCAGCAGGCGGTCAGGATGATACTTCGCAATCAGATCATCGACCGCCTTCTGGAAGTCGCCCACCAGCGTGCAGCAGATGCAGCCGGAATTGAGTTCATCGACGATGATGCCCGAATCCTTCATAAAGCTGCCGTCCACGCCGACTTCGCCATATTCATTTTCCAGCAGGATGATTTTTTCCTTCGCAACGCTGCCCGTCAGCAGCTTTTTGATGAGCGTCGTTTTGCCCGCGCCCAGAAAACCCGAAATAATGTTGACCTTAACCATAGCTGTTTTTCTCCTATTCCTCAGGGTCTGGCGGCTCATTCCCGCCACACGCTATTATACCACATTCGTCAAGGTCTAACAAGGGGAAAATTCGCAAAAAACGCCAAAAGCAGCGCTGTCCCAAACGCGCCTGCAGGCGCAAGTTCCTTCTGTAACAATAATACTATTTCCAGATTCAACTGCACCATCTGCTTGCGCCTTTTCCTTTCTGGC
>ENA-OYYK01001167-OYYK01001167.1-human-gut-metagenome-genome-assembly--contig:-NODE-1167-length-14239-cov-12.078821_pt1 | contig 14239 bp, 18 predicted proteins | sample MGYA00243247_ERZ653443 | MGnify/ENA primary metagenome ERZ653443 (study PRJEB26926, sample SAMN06165010) | human gut metagenome | biome: ENVO:00009003; feature: ENVO:2100002; material: ENVO:00002003... | reverse complement strand
TGTTGTCAGCAGCCCGTTTCACGGTCTGCGTGTAGTTCCTTGTAAACTGACCTAAAACGCGCTCTAAATGCGTTTCTCTGTTCCTCCGTGTATTCGCTGGATTCCTTTTTACAGGATCAGCCGTCCCCTTTTACGGCTCGCTCCAATATCGTGTGAATGAGTTCATTTACACTCACGCTTTCGGCAGTGGCCATTGCCTTGATGGCTTCATACAAAGACGGCTGCACAAGTAGCTGCATTCGGCGGCTCTTTGTCTCCACGTAAATAGGGTTGACCTTGAAGCCCTCCGGGCTGCCGGCTTGTTTGGCGTGCGCGGAGGAAGCAGAGGCGGTTGTTTCTTCCTGCTTCTGAAAGCTATCAACACCTTCGGTTATCATTGTGTCCCGTATCGGCTCTGATTCCTGTACGCTGATAAACGTCAGCGCGGGGTTCTGCTGTGTCGTGAAGCTCTTCTTTCCTGCCATTACTTCAACCCTCCAAGTCTTCAACGATCTCTTTCACCAGTGCCGCATAATCTGCGCTGGCATTGCTACGTGGCGCGTATGCATATATAGATTGCTTCATTGCCTGCGCTTCCTTGACGGCAGTACATTCGCGTATGCGAGTCTTGTATAGCTTCGTCTGGAACACGGAGGCTGTTTCCTCCATCATGGCCGTAACTTCTCGTGTGATGACGGCTCTTGCGCTGTAGCGGGTCAACACAAGGCCATACACCTTCAACTCACGATTGCAATACTTGCGAACAGTTTCTATCGTCCCGTGAAGCTGGCCTATGCCCTGTAAGGACAGGAAATCCGCTTGCGCTGGAATGATGCAGCCGTTGCAGGCAGTAAGCGCGTTGACGGTCAGTATTCCCAGCGCTGGCGGTGTATCGATGATACAATAGTCATACAGCCCTTCAAAGGCTTCCAGTGCCTCTTTTAAGCGGTATTCCTTGCCTGTGGCGGTCAATACTATATCAGCACCAGACAAGGCCGGAGAGGCTGCTATAATGTCTCCCTGCGCTGTATGCTGTACTGCATCGCCCGCGGAGGCGCTGCCCTGCAACACATCGAGCGCGCTTGCCTGAATAAGGCCTGATATGTTGGCATCCATCAGATAGCTTAAATTGCACTGCGGATCAAGGTCAATGAAGAGCACCTTTGCGCCATCCCGCTTGAAGCCCTCTCCGATCGCGCTGGCGGTCGTGCTCTTTCCTACGCCGCCCTTCTGATTTATGACAGCGATTGTTTTCATCGTAAACGCTCCTTCTTCTCCGTTTCCCTTTACAGGTTGTCCAGCGCATCTTTCAAGGCTGCCGCCTCTGCATCCGTCAATGTAAGCCCCTTCAGCATTCGCTTTTCTGTCCCTTCCTGTTTCCAGTTTCTCAAATCCAGCTTCGGCGGAGCACCATTATAGCTTATCCTGTTGAGTTCCTTCGTTGTGCCGTTGCTTTCGGACAGCGTGGCAATATGCTCTACGATCTCGTATTGAAAGGCCGTCCCGTTGCTCATCTGATTTTATGCCTCCCTCTCTACACACATACACATTCGCTGATATGTCTATGTGTATGCTCATATGTGTATACGACTATGTGCAGCATATACACATATGAGCATACACATGTCGCTGCCATTTGAAGCGGAGAAGTGTTTGCCTCTCCGCTTCAAAAATCCCTTATGTTCTCGCTTGAAGCGGTACAATCGCCAGTGTTTTACCCAGCGGAGCCAGCACCTTTAAGAGGGTGTCAAGCTGCGGGTTCGCGTCGCCGCGCTCCATTCTGGCAATCTGCGGCTGTTTTACGCCGCTCATTTCTTCAAGCTGACGTTGAGTTATGCCTTGCTCCTGCCTTGCTCTGATAAGCTCGGTAATGATCGCCACGCGCATATCACTTTCAGCGATTTCTTCAGCGGTGAAATGTTCCCTGTCAAATTCCTCATCCCATACAGGAAATCCGCCCTTCGTGTAGTTCATGAGTTCCCCTCCCTTTCCTTAAAGTCGTTCAGCTCGCGCTTAGCCTGTTCTATCTCTCGTTTTGGTGTCTTCTGTGTCTTCTTCACGAAGCTATGCAGTAATACGAAAGCACCGTTCACCCATCCAGCAAACAATATGCGGTCGTTGAGCGGGCGTAGCTCCCAGATTTCACCATCGAGATGCTTCACATACTTATCTGGTAGGTACGTACCATTGACGGAGAGCGCATTCACATATTCCCGGATTTTCGTCAGCTTTATTCGGCTGTCCTTGCTATTGCTGGCTTCAAGTTCTGCGATATATTCCAGTAAAGAGGATTTACCTTGCCTGTCTACGTAGAAGATTATCTGGTGCAAATCTCTCGCCCTCCTTCTCTTTCATGATAACACAAGAGTTATCACTTGTCAAGAGCTTTCTGAGCTTCAAATTCCCGTTCCAGCTCTTCGTAGACAGCCAAAAGCATTCCGTTCAAAAACGGATCCTCTTTGAACTGCTGCACCATGTCATCCGCATCTTTTGCCGTTTCCGTCCAGTACGTTTCCGCATCATCAAGGCGCGGAGGGCTATGCTTCTTGTGAAAGTTGCATACCGCCCTGTACATTGCCAGATAGTCCCGTGTTCCGTCAAATGCTCTGAACGGCTCAATTTGCCGTTTCTGGGCGTTCTGCATGTTTGCGGAACAATCTATGCGTTCATCTGCTCCGTGGGCTGCTACGGCCATTTGCGGGCTTCTGGTGACGTTCTGTGCTTTGCGTTTGATCACTATCATGTTCCTATTCCTCAAAAACGCGTCCGCTTCCTCGCAGTGAAAGGCGTTGGCTCGTTTGTCTCTATAAAGCCGTTGCCGCTCTGGGTATAGGTCATAGTAGCACCGTTGAAATGCAAATCAACGTCCGTCCCAATACCACCGAAGCGCCCCTTAAGAACACGCAAGGTTACATTCTGCCGCTCACCAGCCGTTAACTCTTCCGGCTTCTTCGCCGGTTTCCCGTTCCGCGCGAAACAATCAGTGAAAGTCAAGGCTAACTGTAAATCCGCGCTATATTCGATGGCCGACGTATCACGCGCTGCTTCCATGCTGACCGAACCGGTACTGTTCGCCAGCCTATTGTGCGCGATGATAAGGAACACGATCGAATTGTGCTTGATCGCGTATCCCTTCAAGGCAACGACTGCTCTCTTGATAACGGTTGCTGCATCTTCATGTGATTGCCCTGTGAGTAGCTGCAAGTAGTCCAGCACTACGACGGGCGCGGGCTGCTGCGCCTGTTCTGCTCTTCTCGCTTCGCCTTCCAGATACGCAAGAATGCCGTCAAGGTCGGTCGTTATGCCGTCCGGGTTATAAATCATTCTCTGCGCTATCTGCTCTTTATACTCCCGCGCCGCCGTTGTGATCGCCGTCCGTTGCTCTTCTGTCCAGTTGTAGCCTTGCATGATCTGTAACGGATTTATGCTCGTACCTTGACGCGCCGCCATACGCGCAAGGCTTCGAGCAAGTATCTGTTCACGGCTCATTTCAAGATTCAGATAAACGCACGAGCTTATACCCTTCTGCGCTATTCCTTCGAATATCCACTGCGCGAGCGCTGTTTTACCGACTCCGGGCGCTGCACCCAACACAATAAGCTGCTGCCGCATGAACCCGCCGTATAGAGCGCGGTCAATGTCTGTAATCCCAGTAGGCAGCGGCTCGTATTTACGCGTCTGGACAGCCTGTAAGAAGGAATCCACCATCCCCGCGCCTGTACGTTCCTGTCGTTCTTCGTCGGCCTCTTGCTGTTTCGTTCGCTGCTCCTGCATGGTTGTTTCGATTGTATCGGCTACAAATCTTCTCAAGACTTCGCTTCCATCCTTTTGCAAGACTTCGTTCGGGTCTTTTCGGTAATCGGTGCTCCCTTGGTCTATCGTTTCGCCCATGATCGCCGTTGTTCCATTGACACAAAACACGCCCAGCTTTGACAGCATGGCTTCCATCTCTTCTGTAGCTTTACGCCCTGCATCATCATTGTCAAGACAAACTATCAGCGCCGCGGCTGTAGGCTTGCTCTCAAGCTGTTTTCTAAGTTTGCTTATACCGCCTGTTCCACTGATCGCAACGGCTGCGCCTCCTTCCTGCATAATACTGATTGCGCAAATAGCGCCCTCAACGACGAAAACAACAGGCGCGGAGGAATAGAGCGCCGCCGCATTGAACAATGGCATCGTAGCTCCTGAGAGGTTGTAATACTTCGCTGTCGCATACGGGTTTATGCTGCGCTGTATGTAATAACCGCCTTGCGTATCATACGGAATCGTCACGGTCTGATGCTGGGCATCATAGCCCAGGCCGAAGCGCTGCATAGTCTCGATAGTAAGTCCCCGAGCCTGTAAATAGGATTCTGCCGGGCTGCCGGGTAAAGCTGCTGCGCATTCGTTCAAGAACGCTGCGTAGTCATGTACGATGGGCGCGGAGGGTGCAGAAGCTGGCGCAGGTCTGCTCTCCGTCATTCCTGCTTCTGTTGCTGCGTCTCCGTATCGATTGATTACAATACGCGTGGCCGCCTGTGCCGTAACATGTTCGACCTTCGCGATGAGGTCGTATATGTCCCCGCTCTCATTGCACGAGAAGCACTTCCAGCGCTCGCCGCTGGAATCAATGGAAAACGCGCCCGTTCTCTTTGCGCCTGTACCACTACCGCAAAGAGGGCAGACATACAGGCCGTTTTTGCTGTGCTGTGTGATGCTCTCGACGCATTCTCGAAGATGAATCTTCAGTGAGTTCAAATCTTGATTCCGTTCCATTGTGTCACCGCCTTTTTCAAATTTCTGTTTTCAAATCCTATAAAAGGTGGTACAATGGACGCGTGATGGATTACGCAACGTCCATTGCTGCGCCTGCCCTTCTGCCCGCCGGTCAAGCTGCGAAGGGTGGGCGTTTTCCTTTTACAGGATAGCTCCCGTCGTTCCTCGGTTCCTATTATAGCACTGCGCCGCCATGTGACGGCGCATGTGCGTAGCATTAACAGTATTAATAGTATTAATAGTATTGAGTTTTAAGCCCATCAAAAAAACGCTGTAGGCACTGTATTTTTTTTTTTTTTTGCGGGTGAAACACCCCTCTTTTGCGGGTGAAACACCCCTCTTTTGCGGGTGAAACACCCCTCTTTTTTTGATTGACGGAAGCAGGAAAAAGAGGAAAGGCGGGGTTTAATTCCCGCCTTCCGTATCCTTTTTCTTAGAGGCGGGTTTCCTCCGCTGCTTTTTTGCCGTTGCTCCCTCTATGCGCTCCGCCTTGCGCTGTAGTCGTTCGCTTTGGTCTGGTTCGTTTCTCATTTCAAAGTGGATGTACAGGCTTATAAAAGTCTGATAATCTGGTATGGCTATCTGTTCTTCATTCAGCGGTACGCCTTTGCTGTTAGAGTATTCCCAACTTGTTACAACCCCTGTTTCTACGTTGCTGTCTAAGGCTTTTTCCAGCGGCTCTTTAATTCGCTGTTCCCAATGCCCCCTATCCCGTGAAGCCTGTATTTCTTCGTAAGTAGGTATATCCCCGCAAGCGGCCAACAGGCTTTCAACGCCTATAATGCAGTTCGTCCCTTTAGTCCTGTTCCTGTCTATGCTGTGGTGATAAGCCAATTTATAACCTACGTTATAGTTTCGCGGGTTGCGTTCGTCTAAGGCCTGTAAGGCGGTAGGGTAATTCATTTCGTAAGCCTGAAGCAGGTAAGCCGCCATATCTTCAGAAAAGCGCATATTGATATATCCGTTCCTTATGCCCTTGCTCTGTAAGACGCGCACGTCTTTATAGTCGGCGTTCTTTTTCTTGCCCGGCTCTGTCCATGACAGGGAAAGGCAGTAAAGTAAATCAAGCTCCAAGTTAGCGCGTTTCCGTATTTCGCACATAACATTGCGAAGGCGATTCTTTTCTGCTGTTTCCTCTTCCGGGGTTTCGGTAGTCCGAGGCGATATTTCATAGCCCCGCAAAATCCCGTATTTCTCAAGCGATATAGAAACGGCGGTATTGATAGCCTGTTCCGGCTTTGCGCGGTAGTGGTTGGAATTTGTTAGTTCAATCGCCCCCGCATCAAGCAATTTTTTTGCCCCCGTGGTAAGTCCGCCCTTTAGCCGTGAGTAATCCTTCATAAAGGCCTTGAAGCCCTCTTGTTCTATCGTGCCGTTGCCGTTGCGGTCTATTACAATGTTCTTCGTGGCGGTTGTCCGGAATTTGTTTGTAGCCGTGCCCTGTACCATCGGGGAAAACTGCGGTGCAGGTACTTGCTCCGCCTTGCAGAGAGCTTTCACCAGTTCACGCGCATCTTTGTACTTGCCCTTGTTCTTCTCGTAGAATTTTTTCACGTGTGGGAAGGCTCCCGTTAGCTTCCTCTTATGTTCATCCGTCAGCCCATCATAAGCCCAAGGGTCAACATCAGAAGTAGCAAAGAAATATAAAACGGCAGAAGGCATAATGATTTTAACGTCATCGGTTATTGCAATTTTATTCTCGAGAATGTATTCCAACAAATAACTCTCAGCGACATGAAAGTTGCTGCTAATGAAGTTTCTGAGATTTTGATTCAGCTCTGAAGCGCTAACCTTATCAAGGATAATTTTTTTCTGCTCAATTGTCCACTCATTGAAATTCAAAGAGCCTGTAAGAGACATGACTTCCTCGGAATGATCGACGATCCACTGAGGGAGTATATCTTCGCTGTTTGCAAGCAGACGCGCGTTTTTGTTGCTGATGTTTTCCGCGCGTTTAGCCTTATCGGAATCGAGCGCAATCCGCTTCTGATGATCTGCCATGTGTTACCTCCTGCTGGTTTGTTCTGCTTCTGGTGTTCCTTACGTTCGGAATGCGTTCTAAGCTGTTTCTTACAGGCAAGAACGCGGAAATTCGCGGTTCTACTGCATGGGGTGGTAGGGTGGTAAGGGTCTGAATACAGGCGATTCTATGCCCGTTATTGCTGTGCAGAATAGGCGTAGAAACGATTCTGCACGCGGAGGCGCTGTTATTCTGTCTCCCTGTTCAGACGGTCTTTGAACGATCTGGACGGTGTAAAGCCCGCATAGAATCTCGAGGCCATTTCAACAACCTCGCCGGTGATGGGGCTGTACGCCGTGCGCCCCTTGTGCTGCCGACGTTCCAGCTTGCCGAAGTGCGGAATTGTGATCGTCTCGCCCGATATAAGCGTGTCCTTCGCTGCTTCAAGGGCTGCTTCAAGAATCTTTGCCGCCGTTTCCTGCGTGCAGCCCGCTTTCTTCGCGGTTACTCTGATGAGTTCACTCTTCGTCATGCTTGTATCCTCCCGTTACCTGTGCCGTTTCTCAAGCTGCGCCGCCACCTTGCCGAATTGAATCTTGCTGATGATCGGCGTATGAGTCCCCTTTATAGGCTGCTTCTGGTGCATCAGAACGCCGATATAGAAGTTATTGCGTAGGATCGCCTGTATGGTGCCCCTGCTCCATTCCTTGCCGTGTCGGGTGGGTATGCCCTTCTCCTTGAGGGTGTCGGCTATCTGGCTAAGAGAATAGCCTTTCTGCGCTTCCGTGAACATGAGCTTGACAGCCTGGGCTTCTGCGTCGTTGATGATCACGCTTTTCTTGTCTGGCGCGTACTGATAGCCGTATGGACAGGCACCGGCCGGTTTTGCGCCTGTCTTTGCTTTTATCGTGCGCCCCCTCGCCAGCTTCAAGGAAATGCTCATACGTTCGTACACGTCCAGCGCTTCCATGATCGCGTTGATGAGATAGTCGTTCGGATCCTTGCTGTACAGGTCGTAACGCGGCTGCTCAATGCTTACGACGTGCGCGTTACGTTTGATCAATTCACGGCGTACAATCGCCTTTGTCAAATCACTACGCCATAGGCGAGATGTGTTCAGGACGATCACGGTATCACCGTCGTTCAGCGCGGATAGAAGCGATATAAGCCCCTGCCGCTTGTTGATAGCATCGTCCGCATCATCATCCTTGAGGTTTCCGCTTATTCCCGCATCAGTGAAGTATTCCGCAATGGCGATGCCCTGTTCCTTTGAATACTTCTTGATTGCCTCCTGCTGCGCGTCCAGTCCGTATCCTTTTTCGCTCTGCGTCTCTGTGCTGACGCGAGTATATCCGTAATAACTCATGCTGTGCTGCCCTCCGTAGCCGCTGGCCGATCTGCCTTTATTCATCGTATACATTGTATCATACCGTCCGCGGCTTGTCAAGCAGATTCATGACGATTGACGTATAGAGCGAAATATTACAAGCGATTTCTGCCGTTTTCATAGTCTGTTCATCCTGTAGGATAAGGGATAAACCGGCATAGTTGAGCATGGATTTCTGCAATGATATTGTACGAATAGCGCGGCTGTTGTTTGTATTTTCAGAACAATGCCTTCTTTGATCTTGTACGACGAATTTTTTATCTGCGCGTATCGAGTGGAATCCAGTTTAGAGCATTGATTTGCAGGCAAAGAAAAAGCCCGGTTAATACCGGGCAGGGGAATCACTGACGGAGGCCGATGACGTTAGCGTCTGGGGCTGGGCATGAGTTAATCCAGATAATAAGCTCCGTACAGTCAACGATGCGGAGTATGTGAGGCTCTAATTTGACGGATAATTGATCATACTTGCGCCACACTTTGAGATGGGTTGTTCTCTTTTTCTGCTTCCCGTCGAGTTTCATGTGCCCCTCCTCTTGTAATTCGATGGGGGCTGTGGTATCATACCTACAGCCCCGACTTGTTCGTGTTGGCTGCCCCTGTGCTGTGGAAGGTGACGGGGGCTTTATTGTGCCTTGATGCAGAAGCGCTTGACGGTGCTTGTTTTGCCGTACTCGTTGTAGATGTCCGGGAAGTCCTTCTTGAGGGCTGCGCTGTCGATGCGGGTACTTGTCACGGGCTTATAAGTGACAGTCCAGATTCCCGCCTTGAGGCTGTCCTGCTCGGTCTCTGTCATGTGCGCCTTGATCTTGTCTTGCAATGCGTCGATCTCGGCGGTAAGTTCGTCCTGCATGGACTTCAGCTCTGCAAGCTCGGCGAGTACGGATACAATCTGATTCTGTGACATTGGTTATTCCTCCTTCAATATTTGCTGTGCGGGACAGGTTCGGCGGCGTTTGCCCGAAGAGCCTTCTACGTGGGATTTACGCGGCTATCCATCCGATTTTGCTGAAGCAGTCTCTATATGTTCGCGTGCTTCCCTGTCCCTCACTGACAAGAACTATTATAACCTAAACTTAGGTCATTTTCAAGTGGTAATATGACCAAGATTTAGGGCGCTTATTTGTGTATTATTGACCTATGAATAGGTCGATCTTTCTGATATAATGGCAATGATTCAATTCAGAAGGAGGGCTTTCTATGCCGATCACGTTCAACGGACTATTTCGGAAGCTTGAGAAAGAGAAGATGAGCGTCTACAGGCTTAAAACCGATAAGGTAGTAGGTACTGCTACGCTTGATAAGCTGCGCAAAGGCGAAGGCAACATAGACACGCGGAGCATTGAACGTCTATGCAGATACTTCGATTGCCAGCCTGGCGAATTGATGGAATATGAAGGGGATGAACGCGGCGCGGAGGAATGACGGCTTTTCGCTGTATAGCACGCTCCAATTCTACAGCAGATTTTCATCCTATTTCGCGTTCGCGTGTGGGGTGGTACTCTTGTACCGCCCCATGCTTAAAATCGATTCTACGCCGGAATTTGCTGTATCCTGTCTTATGTTCAGCACGTTCGCAGTGCGGGGTGGTAGGGCAGTGGCGCCCCGCCTATACCTGCTTTTTCCCTTATTATTTGTGGTGCGTTCGGTGCTCTCGCAACGTCTTGGAGTGTCCCTTGTTCGTCTGCTTAATCTGCTTACTTCTTCATGCTTCCATCGCTACTGTTTTTTTGCACTGGTGTTAGCTGGCTGAGGCGATCTTGCACGTTCAATTTGGTATGCACGATAGTAAATAAAGTGAAATTGAAGGAAAAACAGGGTATAATAGTCAATGCTTGACATGTTCGAATATGTTGTATATAATGGGGGGGAAGGGGGGGTAAAGCATTAGAACCCCTAATTCATCCTAATACACTATAGCATCTTAATACACTATAGCATTTATATATTGTATATAAGGACGCGGGGAAAGGCCTTCTCGCGTTTGTTTTACTTATATGGGCGTAGGGTGATAAAAAGGCGCTGAAAAATCCATTGGAAGAAGCGCCACCCCGGGGGGTATGGCCAAGGATGGGACTCCGACCACACACGCGACGAAATCCGCATAAAAGAAAGCCTGAGCATGTTCGTATGCCACCGTCCCCCGGGGGTATGCGAAAGCGCAAGTTGACTTCGAATCACCTTTTCAGAATTGCAAAAAATCAGAGGGCGGGTATCAAAAAAACGGCTCAACCACTTGCAGCAGACGGAGAACGAAATCATCTGCGGACAGGCGCAGGTGTCGCCATCGTCCAGCGCAAGGCAGTTTCCGTCCTCGCAGTTGCAGCACTCCCGGCGTATCAGGCCGCTGGCTCGTCTCTTCTGGGGCGGGGTTATGCGGTAGGGGGAGCCGTCCGGCCTGTGTTCCAGCGGCGGCAGGTGTTGATAGGGTCTTTTGCTCATGCGTCCCTCCGTTTTCTTTGGCGTGTTCTGTTTCCAAGGTGCTTGTCCATCGATGAACTATCCCAAGTCTACACCTTTTTGACCGCCTGTGCCGTATATCCAAGAGGTAGGAAATCAGCCTGAAAAACTCCCTATTTCCACGCTCTCGGATTTGTGATATAATCAAAAAAAGATAAAAGACAAATTCAGGTTTCTGGTCTTCTTGCACAAAATAAAGGAGGAGCTATTATGCAAATTGTTTATATTCCAAGCGAATCAATGTCTGTTCAAGGTAAAAAAGATGAAATCTATAAAAGATATGGGAAAGACTGGAATATTAGAGAACAGGGAGGAGGTAACGGAAATTGGTTGTTGACCAGAAAAAGTGATGTGCTTGTAGATGGAAAAAGTTATCGTACTTTTGTACTTGAACACTACGGTAAATCCAAGCTGACAGCGAAGCTTGTTGATAAATTTCGTGAAGATGTAGCAAATGGTAAAATAAAACTGTAAATGCCTATGCCGTTATGCTATGAGCATAGTACATAGCATAACGGCTTCTCTTTCGTTGAGCTAGCAAGGAGGGTGAATATGTCTTTATCCATACAAGAGCGATTAAAAGACCTACGTGTGGAGCGTGGCTTGACGCTGGGGCAGCTTGCGGAGCAGACCGGGCTTTCCAAGTCTGCGCTGGGCAGTTACGAAACGGAAGACTTCAAGGACATCAGCCACTATGCCCTTATCCGGCTGGCGAAGTTTTACGGTGTGACCGCTGATTATCTGCTGGGGCTGTCTGAAATGAAAAATCACCCAAACGCCGATCTTGCAGACCTGCGTTTGAGTGATGAAATGATTGACCTGCTGAAAAGCGGGAGGATAGACAATACCCTGCTGTGTGAGCTGGCGGCGCACCCGGATTTCCCCCGGCTGATGGCTGACCTTGAAATCTATGTGAACGGAACGGCACTGAAACAGGCGCAGGGTGCAAACGCCATAGTGGACACGATGAGCGCAACTGTTATAAAAAAGCATAATCCTGGCATGAGTGATACGCAGTTAAGACAGCTTATCACCGCCCATATTGATGAGGACGAGTTTTGCCGCTATGTGATACAACGGGACATAAACGGGATTGCCCTTGCTCTGCGGGAAACACACAAGGACGATTTTTTCAGCGTCCCAGAGGATAACCCGCTAAAAGAAATGCTGGAAACTGCTGGTGAAATCGTCAGCCAGGACAGCGACACGGAACAAGCGTACTTGGCGTTTATCTGCAAACGGCTCAAGCTGAATTTTAGGAAGCTGTCAGTAGAAGAACGGAAGTGGCTGAAAAAGATTGCGGAAAAATCCGACTTGCTGAAGAATCCAAAACCGCAGAGAGGACGAAGATAAAAAATGCCTGAACGGCGGTTCTGGTTTTTCAGAACCACCATCCAGGCATTTTGTTTAGTAATAGAAAAAGGTGCAGTTGATTATTGCGTATTGTCAATCTCTCTCAAACCGGGTAGTAAAAATACGGCAAGCGCAACGATGATAATGCCAATTCCGCAAATGACAAACCATTTCTCAACTCCCAGCCGCTCCGCCAGAGGCCCGGAAATGACAAGGCCAAACGGCATGGCGAGGGAAGCGGCGCTTGTCAGTAGAGAAAAAACTCTCCCCAGATATTCTGGTTTGACCGTTTCTTGAAAAATCGCATTTTGCACACCGTAAAATGGAGCGGAAATTCCCATAACAGTACAGCACACAACAAAGACAAGAAATGCGTCTGGCGGCAAAAGCCCGGAGAGCATACTGCTAACGCCCATCAGGAGAACGGAAAGACCGATGGTGTACCGCCGTTTCTTAAAACCGCCCCAAATGCTCAGAATGACTCCGCCAAGCAGCATACCAACCGCAAAAGCAATTTCAGCGGCAGAGGCATGGGCCGGTGTTCCTTTGAAGTATGACATACAGATGAGAGGAAAAAGCGTACTGATTGGCATATAAAAGAACATATAAATTACACCAATCCAGAGCAGAGCAAAGAGGCCCCTGTTTTGCTTTAATACCACATACCCCTCTTTCATATCCTGTAAAAACTGTTGTCTTTTCGTTTCTGGACATAGTTCAGGCGTTGGTATGGACGAAATCGCAACAGTCACACAGGCAAGGATTGCACCCACAATATCTAACAATATAATTGCATTAAGAGGCCAAACAGCATATAAAAACGCTGCGGCAGCTGGACTGATAATCGCACTTACTGCTTGCATGGTCTGCGTGTAACCAGCGCATTTTGTAAGTTCCTCTTTTGGCACAATCATAGGTGTTGCTGCGCTGAATGCTGGAGAATGAAAAGCAGTTCCCGCACTTCGGATTAACAGGACAACCATAATAGACCATACGGGCAATTCCATGTAAAACGCCACCAGCGCCAGAATACCGCCAGCGGCGGCAATTATCAAATCCGCACCAATCATTACGCTTTTACGGCTGTGCCGGTCAACAAAAGCACCTGCAAACGGGCCTAAACAGGCTTGCGGCAAAAATCCAATCAGTGTTGCCGCCGTCAATATGATTGCAGAATTAGTTTTCGCAACCAAATAAAAGATAATGGCCATTTGCAAAATACCGCTGCTAATAAAGGATATTGCTTGTCCGGCAAGAAGTGTAAAATAAGTTTTTCTCCATGAATTGTTGTTTTGGGTCATAATGCGAACCTCCTTTTTTATTGCATTGTTCCTTTGTTTCTGCAATAAAAAGCAGGCGTTGTCCCACAGAGAGGGCAGACGCCTGCATAACAACAAAGCACGAAAAAACACCACGATACAGTTCAAAGACTGCTCGTGTCAAACCTACGTGTTCCTTTGCATACGCACGCAAAAAAAGCCCACCATCATGTGGAAAGGTACTTCTACTTTTTATTGCTTATTAGCGTACACAAATTAACACACGTAAGCCTCCTTCCAATCTCAAACTGTCGCACAGTATAACACACATCCGATAGACTTGTCAACCATTTTTAGCCTTGTTTTCCATCTTGTTTTTCCATCTCTTACGGGCAGTAGCAAAGCCAGGCGAGCCAGTCAACGGTCAAGATGAACGGCGCTTTCAGCGCCGCCGTTGACAGTCTCGCCCGTCTTTGCTAATGGGTAATCAAGGCGGGAAAGCCATTTTAGGGCTTTCCCGCCCATTTCAATTTTGGGAGAAGAAAGGCCCCAAAATGAACGAGTGCGGCCAAACACTTTTAGGGATTGGCCACCTTGTCCACCCATCCAGCGGGGCGGCGGGGAACGGTCAAGGCCGGGCGTCAGCCCATTCATTTCAGCCTTGACGGTTTCCTGCCGTCCTGCTACTTTTCCCGGAGTGTGGCCACACATCTGGTCACGGTGTCCAGAGCTTTGGGACTTTTTGTCCCATAGGCCGGGGGCGGAGGACGAGGGACGGGGGCTTTCATAATACGCCCTGTCTGCTGCTGAAATCAGCCCTTTGTTTCCGGCTTACCAGCCCCAAACAAAGCCCTGCTTTCCTGCCGCGTCAAATGCCCTTGCCCTCCCCGGCGGCAACGGTATTTTCAGGGCAACGCCGACAGAGCGTATAACACACTACACTTTGCTCCGCAAAGTCGTGTGCCAAATGGGGCGCTGCCCCCTTTGGAAACCCCCGCAACAAACAGGTGCTATGCACCCAGCCGGGAGCATAGCGCCGTTTGTTGTCAGCAGCCCGTTTCACGGTCTGCGTGTAGTTCCTTGTAAACT
>ENA-OYYK01001157-OYYK01001157.1-human-gut-metagenome-genome-assembly--contig:-NODE-1157-length-14371-cov-5.785205_pt1 | contig 14371 bp, 14 predicted proteins | sample MGYA00243247_ERZ653443 | MGnify/ENA primary metagenome ERZ653443 (study PRJEB26926, sample SAMN06165010) | human gut metagenome | biome: ENVO:00009003; feature: ENVO:2100002; material: ENVO:00002003... | reverse complement strand
GAGACAGCAACAAGGCTGACTTCGTGGCCTGCCACGTGCCTGCCTACATTACCAAGCATTTCCCCATCGTCCGCGATGTGAAGCCCGGCGGTGTGTTCCTGATCAACTGCCAGTGGGATGACGCGGAGCTCAGCCACCATCTGGATGCCGCTTCCAAGCGTTACATCGCCAAGAACAATATCCAGGTCTACACCATCAACGCCATCGACCTGGCCAAGCAGATCGGCATGGGCAAGCGCACCAACACCATTCTGCAGTCCGCATTCTTCTCCCTGGCCAAGGTCCTGCCCGAGGCAGAGGCCATCCAGTACATGAAGGACGCCGCCACCCACTCCTACCTGAAGAAGGGCCAGGACGTTGTGGACATGAACCACAAGGCCATCGATCTGGGCGCTACCGCTTACAAGAAGTTCGACGTGCCCGCCGATTGGGCTGACGCCAAGGACGAGACTGTGACCACCAAGCTCACCGGCCGCGAGGGCGTTGTGAAGCAGGTGGAGGACATCATGTTCCCCGTGGGCCGTATGGACGGCGACAGCCTGCCTGTTTCCGCCTTCCTGCCTCATGTGGACGGTCAGTTCGAGCAGGGCGCTGCCGCTTATGAGAAGCGCGGCGTGTCCGTCTCCGTTCCTACTTGGGACGCTTCCAAGTGCATCCAGTGCAACAACTGCGCATATGTCTGCCCCCATGCTACCATCCGTCCCTTCGCTCTGACTGAGGAGGAGGCCGCCAAGGCTCCCGCCGCTGCCAAGATCGTGGACGTGAAGGCCGGCAAGGGCAAGGGTGTTTACAAGTATACCATGGCCGTGTCTCCTCTGGACTGCATGGGCTGCGGCGTCTGCGTCGGCGTCTGCCCCACCAAGGCCATCACCATGGTTCCTCAGGAGAACGAGCTGCCTGAGCAGGAAGTCTTCAACTACATGGTCTCCAAGGTCAGCGAGAAGAAGGACATGCAGGACAACACCGTCAAGGGTTCTCAGTTCCGCAAGCCTCTGCTGGAGTTCTCCGGCTCCTGCGCCGGCTGCGCCGAGACCAGCTACGCCCGTCTGGTGACCCAGCTGTTCGGCGATCGGATGTACATTTCCAACGCCACTGGCTGCTCCTCCATCTGGGGCGGTCCCGCCGCTACCTCTCCCTACACCGTGACCGCTGAAGGCCGTGGTCCCGCATGGGCGAACTCCCTGTTCGAGGACAACGCCGAGCATGGTCTGGGTATGTACACCGCACAGGCCGTCATCCGTGAGTCTCTGGCTAACAAGGTCAAGGAAGTCATGGAGAAGACCACCTGCGACGAGCGCAAGGCCGCTTGCCAGGCTTGGCTGGACACCTACAACGACGGCGAGGCCAACAAGGCTGCTACCAAGGCTCTGATCGAGAATCTGGAAGCTAAGGTCTGCTGTGACACCGTGAAGGACATCCTGTCCAAGAAGGAATATCTGTCCAAGAAGTCCGTGTGGATCTTCGGCGGCGACGGCTGGGCATACGACATCGGCTTCGGCGGTGTTGACCATGTGCTGGCACAGAACAAGGACGTCAACGTCTTCGTCTTCGACACCGAGGTTTACTCCAACACCGGCGGACAGGCTTCCAAGGCTTCCAACATCGGTCAGGTCGCTCAGTTCGCGGCTGCCGGTAAGGAAACCAAGAAGAAGTCCCTGTCTGAGATCGCGATGAGCTACGGCTACGTTTACGTCGCTCAGGTCGCTATGGGCGCCAACCCCGCTCAGACCATCAAGGCCATCACCGAAGCCGAGGCTTACCATGGCCCGTCCCTCATCATCGGCTACGCTCCCTGTGAGATGCACTCCATCAAGGGCGGCATGACCAACTGCCAGGCCGAGATGAAGAAGGCCGTTGAGTGCGGCTACTGGAACCTGTTCCGCTTCGATCCTTCCAAGGAGACCGGCAAGTTCCAGCTGGACAGCAAGGCTCCGAAGGACGGCTATCAGGAGTTCCTGATGAACGAGGCTCGTTACAGCCGTCTGACCCGCGAGTTCCCCGAGCGTGCAACCGATCTGTTCGCCAAGAACGAGGCTGCCGCCAAGGAGCGCTGGGAGCACCTGAACAAGCTGGTCGAGATGTACAAGGACTAATCGTTCCGTACTCCCGATTCTGCGCAAACGAAAACTGCCCGTCCCCGGTAACGGGGACGGGTTTTTCAAACTTACCACAGGAGGAATCAAATGAAGGTACTGCTGCTCAACGGAAGCCCCAAAGCAAACGGAAATACGGCCTATGCCCTTTCCCAGATGGCGGAAGTCTTCACCGCCGAGGGAGTCGAAACCGAAATTCTCCACGTGGGCAATCAGCCCATCCGTGGCTGCATCGCCTGCGGAAGCTGCCGGAAGACCGGCAAGTGCATTTTTGACGACGCGGTCAATCAGGCGGCGGAAGCGTTTCGTCAGGCCGATGGTCTGGTGGCCGCCAGCCCGGTCTATTATGCTTCCGCAAATGCTACGCTGGTGGCGTTTCTGGATCGGCTGTTCTACAGCACCGGCTTTGACAAGCGGATGAAGGTCGGCGCGTCCGTGGTGGTCGCCCGCCGGGGCGGCTGCTCCGCTACATTTGACGAGCTGAACAAGTATTTCACCATCAGCGGAATGCCCGTCGCGTCCAGCCATTACTGGAACAGTGTCCACGGCCGCGCCCCCGGCGAAGCGGCGCAGGACTTGGAGGGCATCGCCACCGTCCGGAATCTGGCTAAGAACATGACTTTTCTGATGAAGTCCATCGCCCTCGGCAAGGAGAAATTCGGTCTTCCGGAGCTTGACCCCGTCTCCCCCACCCACTTCATCCGCTAAGGAGGTCGGTCACTATGCTCTGCACCGTCACGGACATTCGCGGCGATTACGCTTACGTCAGGTACGATGATACCGGCGTTGTCTCCGAGGTCGCCATCGCACTGCTGCCCTTTGGCGTGGATGTAGGCGATCAGCTGAAATTCGAAAATTACGAGTTCACCCGCGTCTAGGAAAATATCACAATGCCCCCAATATGCACGCTTACTGTGCATATTGGGGGCATTTGTCATGGAATCACATTTTCAGCAGGTTCACTTCATAGAAAATTTTCACATACATGGCGATTTTCGCATAGATTGGAACATCCTTGCCGCCGGTTGGCGTAATGGTGATGGTACACATATCGCTGGAATAGCTCCAATCGATATCCCCCTCGGCCAGCACGGTTTCGCTGTCGTCCCACAGCGTCTTGCAGTCCTCCGAAGCGTACAGCCCGGTGGGTGTAAAATCCGGGTCGAGGAAATAGACGATATAGGCGTTGTCCCAGTTCGCGTCCACCCGCTCCTGCGCATAGCCAAGGCAGTTGCCGTCCATGTCATAAAAGCCCAGCGTGGAGCCGGAATTGACGCCCTCCTGGTGGTTCACCGGCTCGTCCGTGACGTACTTGGCGTAAAACCACTCCTCGTAGTTCGCCGAAATCGTCCATTTGCCGTTGATAAGCCCCGTCTCCCGCATAAATCCGGCAAAACCGTTGTTCACACGGATGTCGCTGGCCTGATTGGGTTCCGAAAAATCACCGTCGATGGTGATAACGCCCTGTCCATTCAGTGCCGCCTTGGCGTCGTCGGCGGTGGCATAGGTCACCGCTTCCTCACATCCCAGCAGCAAAACGCTGAGGACAAGCGCCGCGATCAGTGCAATTCCCTTTTTCATCTCTCTTTTTTCCTCCTACATCTGGTTTGTAACAGCGCCCTCTTTGTCTCTCGCCAGCTCCCGGGCGGCCATCACGGCCATACACACCAGCAACGGCAGCTTGTCAGGGCGGTAGACGATCAGATAGGCGTTGTCGAACACCGCGTTTTCGACGGTCAGGTCCATGTCGTCCATAATCGCGCCCAGCATCTCGCCGTTGAGCGTAACCTTGTAGTTGTGGCCAACGGTGCCGCTGTATTCCCGCAGCTCCAGTTTCCCTTCCGTCACCTCCATGGTGAAACGGTCCCGCACCAGGTCAAACTGCTTTTCCAGCGTGCCGTAAACTTCGCCATCCTGATAGAACTTGTATGTAGCCAGCGCGTGCCCCAACTGCTTGGTCATGGTGAAAACCTCACGGTCATAGTTATCCAGCACCCGCAGCTTCACCAGCGGCGCTGTGCCGTCCACGGTGTAGAGGGTGTTTCCGTCCGTATCCTGAACGGTGAAATGCTGCCCCGTCAGCTTGAAATCCTCGCTGAAGGTGTAAATCTGAGAGGGAGAGATCTCCCGGAAGGGCAGAATCGTGCCGGTTTTCACGAAATGTTCAAGGCTCTTCTGAAGCCATTCCCGCATCAGAAAGACGTCCGAATGATAGACCAGATGCCCCGCAAGGTCTTCCCTCGCGTCCGCTTCCGCCGGAAAACGAGGTTCCGTCAGGCGCTCCGAAATGGTAGAGTCCAGCATGGAATAGCCAACGTAGCCGATCATCCCGTCGCGATTCAGGTAAAAGTACAGGAACTCTCCCCGGACATTCGGCCCGAAAATCAGGCTGGTATAGGGACTTGTGGAGAATTTTCCCAGATACGCAGAGCCGAGGGGCGTTTTTTCGTTCTGGAACGCGCGGTGAAACTCCTCGATCTTTCGGGGGACATCCATGGCGATCATGGCTCCGCCGTCCGTCATGGCGTTGTAGTCCGCCGGAGAACCCATGTTGAACACCGCAATGCCGATAATCAGAATTACGGTTGCAATGGACACCGGGATGGTATCCCAGTTCCCGGCAATACAGAGCCACACCGCCAGCGCGACCAGAACCAGACCAATGATCCGGAACTTCCATATCCGCCGCTTGATGGCAGGCGAATAGCTCACATAAGCGTCAAACTTTTCCTGCTCCTGCTTCACGACGTTTTTTGCCTGTTCTGCCGTCCGTTTCACCGGGGATTTGCCGTCAAACAGCCAAGCGAGGAAGCCAAACACCCCCGCAACCAGCAGCAGGAACAGCAGCCCCACAATGGTGAGGCCGCCAAACACGCCATCTCTTATGTCAATAATGACGTTGTAGATGGCATACAGGATCGTGGCCGCCGTGAGACCGAGAAAAACCTTTTTCACACGCATTCCACCTCTCTATCGGATGGCATAAGTGTACCACATTTGTGCCCTCCATACAAGAAAAAATTCCAAAAAGATGCGCAGCTGCGAGAGGGTGGAAGCACTTGTCAGCCCGCAACGCGCTTCCGCTTCGTGTGGGCAGCCACTCCCAGCAGGCCCATTCCTGAAACCACCAGCACCAGCGCGGCAATGATTGGCGTCGGCTCCTGTCCCGTGGGAGGCGGCTCCTGAGCACCAGTCATCGACTGTGGTCGAACGGTGATCTCCCAGATATCCTCGTAGGGCAGTTCGATCACGAAGGGCGGTATCGCGTCATTCCCGGCTGAAATCCCGGTCTGTTTGATGAGATACAGCCCCGGCGACAGGTTGGAAAACGTGGCACTGCCCTCCGCGTCAAAGGGAACCGTTGTCCCCTCCGCTGCCTCATGCTCCGCCAGCCACGACGCCAGCGTCAGAGACGGCAGGTCTCCCCATCTTACCAGTCCCCCGCCGTAGACATCATCCAGCCAGTAGCCGCCGTCCGCCTCGACGCCCGCATGGTACAGCGTCACGGCGCTGTCGGCGGGCGGCTTCGTCTCCGGAACCACCCGGATGGAACCCGTCTGGGCGGCATAAGCCGGGACGGCACCTCTCAGCAGCAGTCCGACCGCCAATAAAGCAAATACAAGCCGTTTTAGCATTTCGCTTCTCCCCTTTCCCGGTTTGGCTACAGTATACCGTTTCCTGGGAGAACAAGCAGTCGAAGCGCGGATGTGATGCCGTAGGGTTTTGGGACGAAAAAATGCCGGACAGGCAGCTTGTGCTTGTCCGGCATCGGAATATCCAATTAACCCACAGGGGCGGGGACGATTTTCATGACCTTACGCTGGTATTCGGAGATACCGAAGGCCAGCACATCCATTGCCCGCTCCAGATCCTCCTGCTTGAGAACGTAAGCGATACGCACCTCATTGATGCCCTTGCCGGGGGTCTCGTAGAAGGGTGCGCCGGGGGCGAACATGACGGTGTCCCCCTGATGGTCGAAGTTTTCCAGCAGCCAGTACTGGAACTTGTCCGCGTCGTCCACCGGCAGGCTCGCCATGACGTAGAACGCGCCCATGGGTTCCTCCACCACCACGCCGGGAATCTGACGCAGCTTGGAGATCACCGTATCCCGGCGGCGGCGGTATTCCTCCTTGCTCTGACGGAAGAACGCAGGATCCACCGTATACAGCGCCGCTGCGCCGATCTGATCGATGGTGGCGACGGACAGACGGGACTGGCAGAATTTCAGCAGCGCCGCCTGCAATTCCTTATTCCGGGTCACAACACAGCCCACCCGCGCGCCGCAGGCAGAGAAGCGCTTGGAGGCGGAGTCGATGATGACGAGGTTCTCGTCGATATCCCGGAAGTGCGCCATAGTCGGCACGCCGAATTTGTCGTCGTAACAGAATTCCCGATAAACCTCGTCGCAGATCAGGAACAGGTCACGTTCCTTGGCAATGTCGGCGATCATCCGCATTTCCTTCTGGTCGAGGACAACGCCTGTGGGGTTGCCGGGGTTGGTGATCAGGATGGCGCGGGTGTTCTTGGTGATCAGGCTCTCGATGCGCTCCCGCTTGGCGTAGCGGTAGCCCTCCCACGGGTTGGTGGGCAGAGCACGGATAACGCCGCCGGCCGCATGGACGAAGGTGGTGTAGTTGGGGTAATACGGCTCGGGGATGATGACCTCGGTATAGGGGTCGAGGATGCTCAGGCAGGTCATCAGCAGCGCCTCACTGCCGCCGGTGGTGATGAGAACGTCGTTGGGCGCCAAGTCAACCCCCAGTTTGTGATAATAGCCCCGCACAGCGTCAATGAGCACAGGCATACCGGGAGACTCGGCATAGGCCAGAGTCTTGCGGTCAAAGTTCCGCACGGCGTCATAATAAGCCGTGGGCGTGGGCAGGTCGGGCTGTCCGATGTTCAGGTGATAGATCTTCTTGCCCTTCTTCTCGGCCTCCACGGCGTAGGGATGGAACTTCCGCATGGGAGAGGGTTCACACCGGTTTGCGTTGATGGATATCTGCATAACTACCTCCACCGGCGGTACTTCCGCCGGATTTCTGATATTCTTTCGTAAGGCGAACCACCTCCGGGGTGAGAATCGCCAAAGCTGTCAAATTGGGAATCACCATCAGGCCGTTGACGACCTCTGCCGCCGACCAGACAACGCCGGTTTGCAGGCACGCACCGGCGATCACCGCGGCCATCTGCGCCGCGACAAAAAACTTCCACGCCCGTGCTCCAAAAAGGAACTGGGCGCACCGTGCGCCGTACAGCCCCCAGCCAAGCACCGTGGCAAAGGCAAAGCAGACAAGGGACACGGCAATGAAAACCGACGCAAAATCGCCATAGGCAGCAGCAAACGCCTTCGTCGTCAGCTCCACGCCCACGTCTCTGCCGTAGGGAACCGGCACGCCGCTGACAAGGATGACCAGCGCCGTCAGTGTGCACATGAGGATGGTATCGAGAAAAACCTCCATAATGCCCATCAACCCCTGTTCCGCCGGGTGGGAAACCTCCGCCGAAGCGTGGGCGATGGACGCGGTACCCATGCCAGCCTCATTGGTAAACACCCCGCGGCTGCATCCGATGCGAAGCGCCTGATAGGCAGAACCCAAAGCCCCGCCTGTCACCGCCCGCGGGGAAAATGCCCCCGCCGCGATCGACGCAAACGCCGCCGGAACCTCCCGCCAGCGCAGCACCAACATCACCGCGCAGAGCAGAATATATGCAGCGGAGATGAACGGCACCAGCCGCTCGGCCACAATACCGATGCGTCTCGCGCCCCCAAGGAGCATCGCGCCCACCAGTGCGGCCAGAATCAGTCCCATCACAAGGTTTCCAAGTCTGGTCTGTTCGCCGCCGAAGCGGGTCACCACATCGTTTACGCCGGAGATCACAGCGTTGATCTGAGTGGCGTTTCCCACGCCAAAGGCCGCAACCACGCCGAACACGCAGTAAGCGACGGCCATAGGTGTAAATTTCGTCCCCAAGCCCTGAGTAATGACATACATGGGGCCGCCGATCCACCCCGCCGGGGTTTTCACCCGGTAGCGAAGCGCCAGCGTGACCTCCGCGTATTTCGTGACCATCCCGAGAACGCCGCAAATCCACATCCAGAAAATGGCCCCCGGCCCGCCGAGACAGATGGCACCGGCAACGCCGACGATATTTCCCGTCCCTACGGTCGCCGCCAGCGCCGTACACAGCGCCTGAAAGGGCGTCACCCCGTTCCCGCTTTTCCGTCCCGGGCGAAGCATGGAAAGAAAGCGCCTCCATGCTCTGGAAAACAGCGTCAGCTGGGCGAACCGAAGCCGCAGGCTCAGATAAAGTCCCACGCCAACGATCAGCACCAACGCGGGCGCACCCCAGACGATTCGATTCAGGCCGTCAATGTATTTGGTCATTTTGTCCTCCTAGCATACCACTTTTTTGTTGAAACTGCAAGAGAAAAATCGGAAAAATGATAAAAAAAGCGGCTCTCCATTTTTAGAGAACCGCTTTCGTGATCGATTATGTTATTCCCACGCCGCCCAGACTTCCGGGCAGTATCCAACCGTGGCCTGCTTGCCGTTGCGCACTACGGGCGTTTTCATCAGGGCGGGGTTGTCGAAGACCTTGTCTTCCTTCGCACGCTGGTCGTCCATGTACTTCATGAGGGTGATGTCCGGGGATTTACCGTCCCAGTCGATGAGGTTGTCAATGCCGCCCACCGCCCGGAGAACACTGTCAAATTCCCTGCCGGACATGCCATATGTTTTCAGGTCTATGGATTGGAATGGAATGCGCCGCTCCTTGAAGTAGCGTTCCGCCTTCTTGGTGTCAAAGCATTTGCTTTTGCCGAAAATCTGAATGTTCAATACACTACCTCCATCAGGCACAGTCCCTGCGCCGGAGCCAAGAAGCCCGCGTCCTCCCGCTTGCCGCCGAACAGCGACGGAATGCTCTCCGTTTCCCGCTCTCCCCTGCCGACCTCCACCAGCGTGCCGACCAGAATCCGCACCATGTTGTAAAGAAAGCCGTTACCGGTGAACAGAATTTGGATTTCCTCCCCCTGCCGCTGAATGTCGATGGAATCGATTCGGCGGACGGTGGACTTTTTCATTCTCGCATTGCCGCAGAACGCGGAGAAATCATGCTCCCCCGTCAACAGCGCCGCCCCGCGGCGCATGGCGTTTAAGTCAAGGCGTTCCGGCATGACCGCAACGTACCGCCGCTGAAAAACGCACGGCCCCCGGGAATTCCAGATACGGTAGCGGTAGGTCTTGGCGCGGGCGTTCAGGCGGGCATGGAACCGGGGCGGCACGTCCACACAGGAATATATGCCGATATCCTCGGGAAGATACTGCCGCAGTTTGGACAAAACCTCCCCCGCCGGCATGGCGCTTTCGCAGTGGAAATTCGCCACTTGCCCCAGCGCGTGTACCCCGGCATCGGTGCGGCCGCTGCCGCTGACCTCGATCGGTTCCTCCAGAATCCGGGAAAGGGCTGTTTCCAGCTTGCCCTGAATGGTGTCGTCCCTTCCGGGCAGACGCTGCCAGCCCCGGTAGCGGGTGCCGTCGTAGCAAATATCAAGCCGCAGATTCCGCATAATCCTCCATCTCTTCTCTGGCCTCCCGTTCGGTATCCGCCGAGAACAGGAACTTGCCGCTTTTGTCATACACCTGAACGTGTCCGCCTACATAACGCATCTGAAACATAGCCATCAACCTTTCCTTTTGGTTTCTGGCCATAGTATAACACGCTATCTGTCCAATAAATCGGACTAATTAGGCTTACGGCAAACTTTTTTCCATATGGGAGGACAGCCACTGGAGAATGTCCCCGTAGACCTCTTCCCGGTTGATCTCGTTGAGAATTTCATGCCTGCACAGCGGGTAAATGTGCACCGAGACATCCGCCATCCCCGCCTTGCGGAAAGCGTCAGCCGACTGACGGACGCCCTTGCCGTAGTTGCCCACAGGGTCGTCCCCGCCCGCAATGAAGAACACGGGCAGTTCCTTGTGCATGGCGGCAAGGCTCTCCGGCTTCTCGATGTAGCGGATGCCCGTCATCAGATCCCGCAACAGTCCCGTCGTTTCGGTGAAGCCGCACATGGGATGGGCGATGTAGGCGTCAACGATCCTGGCGTCCCGGGTCAGCCAGTCGAATTCCGTGCGGGGATGCTCCACCTTCCGGTTGTAGCCGCCGAACACCAGCTTGTGGAGGGTCTCGTCGGGGTTGGTCTCCCCCACTCGTTTGCACACGCTCTCCACCACCTTGATGACGGCGGGCAGCGCAAAAGCAGGCTGCCAGCCGGTGCCGCAGATGATGGCAGCGTCAATGCCGCTGTCCGGGTACTTGCACAGAATGGTCCTCGCCATGAAGGAACCCATGGAATGACCGAACAGGACATAGGGAAGGTTCGGGAATTCCGCCTTTGTCAGTTCCAGCAGATGATAGCTGTCCGCCACGGCGCTGAACCAGCCGCCGGTGAAGTAGCCATTGGTGTCCCCTTCGCCTACAGACTCGCCGTGACCCATGTGGTCGTCAGCCACCACGACGAAGCCCCGCTGTGCCAGCACCTGAGCGAATGCGTCGTAGCGCTCCGCCACCTCCGCAATGCCGTGGACGATCTGGAACACCGCCTTCGGCTCTCCCTCCGGCATCCAGCGGCAGACGTGAATCCTCCCTGCACCGCAGGAATCAAACCAGAAGTCCTCTCTCATGACTTACTCCACCACCTCGTAGCCTGCGTCGGTGATGGCCTTCTTCAGCGCCGCCACATCGGCGTCGCCGGTGACGGTGACATTCTTCGCATCCAAGTCCACAACGGCGTCCGTCACGCCGGGAACACCCTTGCAGGCAGTTTCCACGTGAGCCTTGCAGTGACCGCACATCATTCCATTGACCTTGATAACCGTTTTCATAATTGTATCCTCCTTGGTTTTGATTTCTTCGTGTTTCGGGGCTTCCACCACAGAGGGGGAAGTCTTCGGTTTGAACAGGCGCAGACGCAGAGCATTCGTCACCACGAACACGCTGCTCAGGCTCATGGCCGCCGCGCCGAGCATCGGGCTGAGCTTCAGCCCCAGGGACAGGAACAGCACACCGGCGGCGAGGGGAATTCCCAGAGTGTTGTAGAAAAATGCCCAGAACAGATTCTGCCGGATATTGCGGATGGTGGCCTTGCTCAGCTCCACCGCGCCGCTGACGGCGGCAAGGGAACCTGTCATCAGCACCACGTCTGCCGACTCGATGGCAATGTCCGTTCCCGCGCCGATGGCCATGCCCACATCGGCGCTGACCAGTGCAGGCGCGTCGTTGATGCCGTCGCCCACCATGAGCACCCGGTGCCCCTCCGCCTGCAATTTTCCGACCGCCCCGGCCTTGTCCGTGGGCAGCACGTCGGAGATCACATGGGCAATGCCCGCCTTCCGGGCAATGGCCTTGGCCGTAGCTTCATTATCGCCTGTAAGCATCACTACGTCAAGTCCCATTTTTGTCATAGCCTGCACGGCGGCCTGAGAATCGGCTTTCAGCACGTCGGCGGCGGCAACAGTTCCGAGATAATCGCCCTTTTCATTGGCAAAATGCAGGGGCGTCTTTCCCTGATTGGCAAGCTCCGGCATGGCCGGGACTTTGACGCCCAGTTCCTCCATCAGCCGGCCGTTGCCGCCGTAGCACCGCACGCCGTCCACGATGCCGGATACGCCCCGGCCGGGAAGGGTTTCAAAGTCCTCCGCGACAGGGTAAGTTTCACTGCCCATCTTATTCAGAATAGCCTTGGCAAAGGGATGCTCGGACTTGCTTTCCAGGGCGGCAGCGATCCGCATCAGCGCTTCCCCGCTGACCGCGCCGGGGAGGACGTCCGTCACCTCCGGCTTGCCGGTGGTGAGGGTGCCGGTCTTGTCCAGCACCACGGTGTCCACCCGGTGCAGGTTTTCCAGCGCTTCGGCATTCTTGAACAGCACGCCCATCCTGGCGCCCCGGCCGGTGCCGACCATGATGGCCACAGGCGTGGCCAGTCCCAGCGCGCAGGGGCAGGAGATCACCAGCACGGAAATGGCGCGATTCAGTGAGAATTCCAGTCCGTATCCCGCGATCATCCAGACGATGAACGTCACCGCCGCAATGCTCATGACCACCGGGACGAACACGCCCGCAATCTTATCCGCCAGCCGGGCAATGGGCGCTTTGGAGCCGCCCGCGTCCTCCACCATGCGGATGACCTGCGCCAGAGTGGTATCCTCGCCCACCTTGTCCGCCCGGAATTCCAGATACCCTTCGGTGTTGACCGTTGCAGCAGCGACCTTGTCCCCCGCGCCCTTTTCCATGGGGACGCTTTCGCCCGTGAGGGCGCTCTGGTCAACGGACGCCCGGCCTTCCAGCACGGTTCCGTCCACAGGAATGCTGCTGCCGGAGCGGACGATGACCACATCGCCCACCGTCACCTGCTCCACGGGGATCTCCACGATCTCCCCGTTTCTCCGCACAGAGGCGGTCTTGGGGCTTAGATCCATCAGCGAACGGATGGCGTCGCCGGTCTTGCCCTTGGCGCGGGTCTCCAGAAATTTACCCAATGTTATCAGCGTCAGGATCATGGCCGCGGATTCAAAATACAGGTTCTCGCTGTAGGACTGCACCAGTTCCCAGTCCTCATGTCCCATGCCGTAGGCCATGCGGAACAGCGCCGCCACGCCATAGCCCAGCGCGGCCAAAGAGCCAACGGCGATCAGGGAATCCATGTTGGGCGCACGGTGCCACAGGGCTTTCAGTCCTCTGCTGTAGTACACCCGGTTCAGGTACACCACAGGAAGGGTCAGAAAAAATTGCAGCAGCGCCGCAACCAGCGCGTTCTTCACGCCGTGGTACCAGTGGGGTGCGGGCAGTCCGATCATGTGTCCCATGGTAAAATACATGAGCACCACCAGACAAATCGCGCTGCCGATGATCCTCTTTTTCATTTCCTTCAAAGCGGCTTCCGCCGGGGCGGCCTCTGCCTTGTCCGTTTTCTTTTCACCGGGCAGGGCGGCATTATAGCCCGCGTCCTGCACCGCCTTGATGATGGCAGGAACAACGTTCCCGTTTTCCGCCTCCACCTGCATGGTTCCCGCAAGAAGATTCACTTCCGCTTTTTCCACGCCCGGCACGGCGTTTGTCACCTTCTCCACCCGTGCGGAACAGGCCGCGCAGGTCATGCCGGTGACATTGAATTTGAGTTTCATGATTCTCCCTCCATTTCAGTGGAATTCATCAAATGAACCCGTATTTCGGATAAATTCATTGACTATTCCCTTCATTTATGATACCATTCTACCATGATAATCCAAAAAAACAAGTATGCACTATTATGTGCCATACTTCCCTTTTGGATACCGTAAGGAGGTGACGGAATGGCAAAGGAAGACAACTGCCCGGTGGAAGCCACGCTGGAGCTGATCGGCGGAAAATACAAGGCTTTGATTTTATGGCACCTTTCTCAGGGCATCCTCCGTTTTTCGGAACTGCGTCAGGTCATCAAGGGTGCGACGCCAAAAATGCTGACCCAGCAGCTGCGGGAACTGGAAGCCAATGGTCTGGTTCACCGGGAGGTGTATCCCGTCATCCCGCCCAAGGTGGAATACTCCCTGACGGAAACCGGCCGCAGTCTGATGCCCGTTCTCGTAGCCATGCGGGACTGGGGTGCGGACTATCTGCGCCGGAAGGACACGGAACCCTGCTGCTTCATGATGGGGACAAACCCCATCGTCAAACCAACAAACCGATAGGAGAACTGTTATGAACATCAAAATCACGGCTGACAGCACCTGCGACCTTTCCGCTGACATTCTGAAAGAATACAACATCGCCATCACCCCCCTGACGGTCATCAAGGCCGGGACGGGATATATTGACGGCGTGACCATCACCCCCGCCGAAATTTTCGCCCACGTCGCCGCAGGCGGCGATCTCTGCTCCACCTCCGCCGTCAGCGTCGGCGAGTATCAGGAGCATTTCACGAAATATGCGGGCGAATATGACGGCGTGGTGCATATCTGCATCAGCTCGGACTTTTCCTCTACGTACCGCCATGCCTGCATTGCCGCGGAGGATTTTGAAAACGTCCGGGTGGTTGACTCCCGGAACCTGTCCACCGGTCAGGGTCTGGTGGTGCTGAAAGCCTGTGAGCTGGCGAAAACCGCCGCATCTCTGGACGAGCTGAAGCGGGAGCTGGACGACTTCACCTCCCGGGTGGAAGCCAGCTTCCTCGTGGACAGGCTGGACTATCTCTGTCTCTTATACACATCTCCGAGCCCACGAGACGCGTAGTAATCTCG
>ENA-OYYK01001131-OYYK01001131.1-human-gut-metagenome-genome-assembly--contig:-NODE-1131-length-14836-cov-12.334686_pt1 | contig 14836 bp, 9 predicted proteins | sample MGYA00243247_ERZ653443 | MGnify/ENA primary metagenome ERZ653443 (study PRJEB26926, sample SAMN06165010) | human gut metagenome | biome: ENVO:00009003; feature: ENVO:2100002; material: ENVO:00002003... | reverse complement strand
CCTTGCAGGGTGCAGGGGCAGCGCCCCTGCTGGAGTCCAGAGGCAAAGCCTCTGGTCATTGCCCCTCTTCCGTCCGCTCCACCGTGCCGACGTAGATGATTTCGCTCTTCGCCTTGTAGGTGTCGGTGTACATCAGCTTGCGCTCGGTTTCCGCGCCGCCCACATATTTCACCAGGTAGCTTTCCACCACACAGCCGTCGGTTGCCTTGCGGTAGGTGTACTCTTGGTCGACATAGGTGGCGTAGGTGTGGTTCGTGTCCTTGCGGTATTCCGGCTCGGTCGGGGCGGGCAGGGTCTGCACCGTCACCGTCTCCAGCTCGTACTTCACGCCCTTGCCGAGGCTCTCGCCGTAAATCGACACCACGCACACCTTGTGCGTCTTGTCATAGCGGCTGTCCTTCATCACCGTCGCAACGATGAAAATCGTGCTGTTCGTGTCGTTGCGGAACTTAAAGTCAATGCGGTTGTCGGATACCGTCGCGTCCTTGCCGTAGTCGGTGTAGCCCACCGCGTCGGAGTGCGGCTCGCGCTTGAGAATCGTCATGTTCGCCTTCGCTGCCGCGAGGTACATCGTCGTGCTTGCCTGACACACGCCGCCGCCGTAGCCCATGCGCTGATCGCCATACGCGTACTCAATCGCCTGATAGAAGCCGTTTGCCTTCGTGCGCTTGCCCACAATCGTATTGAAGGAGAATGTTTCACCCGCTGCAAGCATCTTGCCGTTGATGCGCTCGAACGCCACCTGAATGTTCAGGTTGCGCTCTTCCGTGCTGGTGGTCGAAATCGGGGTGTACGCCGTCGCGCGCAGCTGAATCTGCGGCTCCAGCATGGCTTTGGTCGTGGTCGGCTGAAGCTCGCGCGTCGTCAGCTCCACCTCGCCGCTGACCAGGGACGACATCATCTGGTACACCTGATTTTTCGCCTCGGTCGTATCCATATAGCGTCCGACGGTCTCCGGCTGAATCGTCAGCGGATTGTTGAAATTGTTGGAATCGAAGATAATATGCGCATCCACCGGCTGGATGTACGCCTGCTGCGCGATGCTGAGCAGGATGTTGTCAATCACCACATTGTCGCCGCTGGGCGTTGCCGAATATCCCTCGTAGGGATTGTCCGCCAGCGCGTCCATGGCGGCTTTGCGCGCGTCAATGCCGCCCTCGGTGTGCCCCGGCTGCCACGCCGCGTCGAGGGCTTCCTGCACATCGACGGTCATGTTCAGGTCGGCGCTCGTGATTTCCCTCACCAGCTGACCCGCGTACATCAGGCGCACTTTCCACGCGTCGCGCTGCTGATTCGCGTGCGCCGTGACCGCCTCTTCCGCCTCCGCGCGGGTCATGCCGCCGAGGTGGATGCCGTCCACATACACGTTCGGGACGTACTTGTCGTCATATGCCGTCACCGACGCGACCAGCGCTTCCCGCTCGTTCTGCTCCTGGATGGCATTGCTGATGGCGCCGCCCACCGCGACCAGCCCGCAAATTACCGCCACCGCGCACGCGCAGAACAGGATGCGCTTGAGCAGCTTTTGCCCCGACGGCTTGCGGCGGACAGGCTCGTTCTTCGGCTCGCGATGCTCCGGATTGAAGCCCCCCAGCCCCGCCGGCGGATGATTGCCGCCGCCATTGCCGCCGTTTCCGCCATTGCCGTTCGCCGGATACTGCGGAAAATTCACCGGATACATCGGCTGCTGCTGCCATCCGCCATAATTCTGCTGCGGATACGGCGGATTCTGCGGGCGCTGCGGGTTCATCGGCTGATTCGGCATCATCTGCCCGCCGCGAATCGGCTGATTGCGCCCGGTGTTCATGCTTGTCGGGTTCTGTCCCCACGAGAACTGCTCCAATTGGTGCGCCGCATCGAGCGGCTGCACGCCGTTGTTCCAGCCCTGCCGCGGCTGCATGGGCGTCCCCTGCACGCCGCGGAAGCCGTGCATTTGCCCGCTTTGCGCATATTGGCTCCCCTGCCCCGGCTGATTCATCCCCTGCGGGCGCATCGGCTGAGCCGCGCTCATCGGCTGAGCCGCACCCATCGGCTGCATGGGCGGATTGGCGCTCTGCTGCGCCGGGGGCGGCTGCGGATTCCGGCGCGGCGGATTTGTCGGCTGCATGGGCGCGTCTTCCGTGCGGATAAGGGGGATGCTGTTGTCCAGCGTCTGCTGCCCGGCATACTGCGCCGCGTTCAGCTGCGTGCGGCGGCGGCGCGGCTGCCTGTTGTCGTTGAATTCGGACATGGTTTCAGCACCCCTTTCTGATGGCAATTCGGTATTTCTTCATCTTATATCTATCACATGATTTGAGCATCTTCCACTGCTTGCAGCAATTTCTCCACATCATCGGCCGCCCTCGCCCACATCGGCGCGGTGCAGCCGACCATGCCGTGGCGGTCGCCATCGCCATGGAAGTCACTGCCGCCGGTGACCAGAAAGCCCATACGCCGCGCGGTCAAATCCAGCAGGGGCGTGGCGCGTCCGGCAGACGGGTGGTAAACCTCAACGCCCCGCAAGCCCTGCTCCTGCCAAACGCCGAGCAGATGGCGCAGCAGCGCGCCGGTCTTCTCCAGCTCCATCGGGTGCGCCAGAACGGGCACGAAGCCGCTTTCCCGCATCAGCGGCAGCGCCTCCGCCATGCTCAGGCGCTCCCCGCCACATAGGCAGGTGCGCCATCCGCCAGAAAGCGGTCAAACGCCTCGCGCGTGTCGGCGACATAGCCGCGGCTGACCATCGCGCGGGCGATATGCGGCCGCCCGACGCTGCCCTTGGCTTCGCGGGCGATTTCGTCGTAATCCAGCGGATAGCCCAGCGCGTTCAGCTTCTCCACCATCTGCCGCGCGCGTCCGAGCCGCATTTGGGACAGCGCCCGAACCTTGCGGTGCAGGGGCGTATCCGTCCCGCGCCCGTAGCCGAGCAGGTGCAGGCCGGGCATATCGCGCAAGGACAATTCGACACCTTGCAGAATCGGCATCGGCGCGGGTTTTCCCAGCAGCTGCGCCGCGCCGTCAAACGTGTCATGGTCAGTCACGGCCAGGAGCGTCACGCGGTGCTTGTCCGCCAGCGCCACCAGCTCCGCGGGCGTAAGCAGCCCGTCGGAGGAGGTGGTGTGGGTGTGCAAATCAGGCTTCATGGGGGGCATCCGGGTGATTTTCGGGCGCATCCGCCGTCTTATCAGGCGTTTCCGCGCTCTTTTCAGGCGTTTCGGCGGACTTTTCGGAATTTTCTTCCTTCTTTTCGTCCGCCATATCCTGCATCATCACATCGCCCGTGGTGCGGGTGTCGGCATCCTGAATATCCGGCAGCGCGCCCGTTTCCATCAGGGTGACGAACTCGCGGCGGCTGATGGTGTCGTACTTGAGCAGCGCGTCCACCAGCTTCTCCATGCGGTCGCGGTTGGCGCTCAGGGCATCCACCGCCTTCTGGTAGCATTCCTCCAGCAGGCGCTTGACTTCCGCGTCGATGCGCGCCGCCATTTCTTCGCTGTACCCGCGGCTCTGCCCGAACTCCATGCCGACGAACACTTCCTGATCGCCGTCAAGATAGACCGGGCCCAGCTTTTCGCTCATGCCGAACTGCGTCACCATGCGGCGGCAGACCTCCGTCGCCTTTTTCAGGTCGCTCGTTGCGCCGGTGGTGAACTCGCCCAGATAAAGCTGCTCCGCGGCATGACCGCCCAGCCCCATCGCCACGAAGTCCATCAGCTGGCTGTAAGTCTGCAAATCGTCCTCTTCCGTCGGCAGGGACAGCGTGTAGCCGCCCGCCTGCCCGCGCGGGACGATGGTAATCAGGTGCACCTCGTCGCAGTTGGGCAGGACGTGCCCGACGATGGCGTGACCCGCCTCGTGGATGGCGACCATGCGCTTGTCGCGCTGCGTCACCTTGTGGCTGCGCTTCTCCGGGCCCATCTGCACGCGGGAGATTGCCTCCACCAGCGTCTGCTGATTGATGGCCTTCAAGCGCCCGCGCGCCGCCAGAATCGCGGCTTCGTTCATGATGTTTTCCAGCTCCGCGCCGGTGGAGAAAGGCACGCGCTTGGCGATATTCTCCAAATCCACATCATCCGCAAGGGGCTTGCCCTTGGCGTGCACCTTCAGGATGGCAACACGCCCCGCCATATCGGGGTAATTGACGAGAATCGTGCGGTCAAAGCGGCCGGGACGCAGCAGCGCGGGGTCAAGAATGTCGCGGCGGTTCGTCGCCGCCATGACAATAACGCCCTCGTTGATTGCGAAGCCATCCATCTCGACCAGCAGCTGGTTCAGCGTCTGCTCGCGTTCGTCGTGTCCGCCGCCCAGACCCGCGCCGCGATGGCGACCCACGGCGTCAATCTCATCAATAAAGATGATGGACGGGGCAGCGCGCTTGGCTTGGTCGAACAGGTCACGGACGCGGCTCGCGCCCACGCCCACGAACATCTCCACAAAGTCAGAGCCGGAAATGGAGAAGAACGGCACGCCCGCCTCGCCCGCAACCGCCTTTGCCAGCAGGGTTTTGCCCGTGCCGGGCGGGCCGATAAGCAGCACGCCCTTGGGGATGCGCGCGCCCATGTCAATGTACGCCTTGGGGTTGCGCAGGAAGTCCACCATTTCCTTGAGTTCTTCCTTCTCTTCCTCCGCGCCCGCGACGTCGGCGAACGTCACCTTGTTCTTGTTCGGGTCATGGATGCGCGCCCGGCTGCGGCCGAAGTTCATCACCTTGCCGTTGCCGCCGGTCTGCGCGCGCATAATCAGCCAGAACATCACGCCGCAGAGCACCAGCGAAATCGCCAGCGGAATCAAATCATACCACCACGGGGTGGTCAGCGGCTGACGGTAGATGATGGTGAACGGCAAATCCTTGACGGACACCTCGTCCAGCGGCTTATTAAGCTTCGCCGCCTGCATTTGCCGCGCGGTGACGATGAAATCAGCGCCGATGGTGGTTTCAAAATCGTAGTTCTTGTCGGGGAAATCCGCGTCGGCGACCGTTGTTGTTGTCGTCACGCCCACCAGCGACGTGCCGCGGATGGCGACGGAGCGAACCTGCCCCTCCTCAATCATCGTCAGCAGCTGGGGATAGGTGATGCGGCGGTCACGGATATTGCTGCCAAAGCCGTTGGTGAACAGCATCGAAATGGTGAGCACCATCAGCAGCAAAACCGCGACGTAGCCGAACATCCCGCGAGACTTCTTCAATGCGAGCATCCTCCTTCCGTTCCAGCGCCATCCGCCTGTTGCGGCGTATACCCATATAGACGAATGACGTGTGCGGAAAAATCCATCTTTACAAAAATTTTATCTTTATTTGGGGAAGAATCGGCTGATTTATTCGTGCGCCGCGCCGTACACGCGGCTGTCCAGCACGCCGATGTCCGGCAGATTGCGGTACTTCTCGGCGAAATCCAGCCCGTAGCCGACGACGAACTCATCCGGAATCTTGAAGCAGTGGTAATCCACCGTCAGGTTGTGTTCAGGATTGCGGCGGTCGGGCTTGTCCAGCAGCGTCGCAATGCGGATGGAGGACGCGCCGCGGCCCATCAAATACTTGCCGAGGTAGAACAGCGTGTTGCCGCTGTCCACAATGTCCTCCACAATCAGCACGTCGCGCCCCTTGATGGACACGGACAGGTCTTTCTCCAGATTGACCACGCCGGAGGACTTGGTGGAGTTGCGATAGCTCGAAAGCGCCATAAAATCCAGCGTCACGGGCAAATCGACCTCGCGGATGAGATCGGAGAAGAAGACGCTCGCGCCCTTCAAAATGCAGACCATCACCAGATCGCGTCCCTGATAGTCGTGGGTGATTTCCCGTCCCAGCTGGGCAACGGCCTTCTGGATGTCCTCACGCTTGACGAGAATCTTCGTCATGTCTTGATACAGCTTGGCATTGGTGTCCATCGTGTTGTCCTCCTAAATATATGTAGGTTTCTATGTTGACTTAGTTGGCGTTGTCCTTTTTTTCGCGCAGGGGTGCGCCGCAGCGTTTGCACTGTTCGAGCTTGTCGTAGGGGTCATCCTCAATCTGCGACCACTTGATGACGCCGGACAGCGGGCGGTATTTCGGATTGAGCGATTCGCAATTCGGGTCAATGTGGTAGTACGTTCCGCCTTCGGGATTGTAGTAAATCAGCAAGTCCGGATGGCTGGTGTTCAGCACAGGCTGGGTGGCAAGGGCGTTGGTCGGGGTGGCGGTGCTTTCCTGCTCGTTGCTTTGCAGCGTCGCGGGGTCAACGTACCACACGCCGTCCTCCTTGACCATGCGCACCTTCCACAGGTAGACGCTTTCGCCCAGGGTGTTGTTCTTGTTGATGACGGCGCGCACCGTCACCATGCGGGCGATGTCGTTCGATGTGCCCGTGATGGCCGTGAAATCCCAGCTGACGGGCGTGCGGTTGGTCAGCACCTCGCCGAAGAGCTTCTGCGTCACCGCGTCCGTGCCGCCCTTGATGCTGCTGCGCCACGACGGGGCCGTCAGGTTGACCATTTGGCTGATGGCGTTGTTCTTCCACAGCGTGAAGAAGGAATGCAGCTGCGCGTAGCACTCCTCGGAGTCATCCACAGGCGTCGCGGTGGGCGTGGGTGCGGGATTGGGCGTGTCCGTCGCGGTCAGGTTGACATCGAGGTTATTGCCCGATGTACTCCCCTGCTGCATCTGACCGGGCTGATTCGGCTGCGCGGGGTTCTGATTGTCCGCCGCGTTCGTCGCCAGTGCGCTGACGAGGCAGACGACCGCCGCCGACGCCAGCAAAAGCGACAGCACCAGCCGCGCGTTAGGCGTAACCAGCTCGCGGAGCCACAGCGCGGCGATGCTCGCCACCGCGCCGACGAGGACGACCCACTTCACCGCCGTCCACGCAAAGACCATGCTCAAGATGAAAAGAATCGGCAGCACGCCGAACATCAATACTTTTGCAATCGTATCCCACGGGATTTCCCTGTGCGCCGCCGGCTGCACCCGGAAGCCGCTGCGTCCCGACGTCGGGTACACGCGCTGACCGTCGGGGGTGTACTGCGCGTACTGCTGCTCCGGCGGCAAATCCGTTTCCTGCGGATTCTGCTGGCTGTACCCCTGCTGATTGTACGCCGGATTCGGCTGCTGGTACCCCTGCTGCTCGTAGGGCTGCTGATACCCGCCAGGCTGCACAAACCCCTGCTGGTCATACGGCTGCTGCTGATAAGGCTGCTGGGCGTACGGCTGCTGATAACCCTGCTGGTCATAGCCCTGCTGCCCATACGGCTGCTGATAACCTTGCTGACCGTATGGCTGCTGATAACCCTGCTGCTCGTAGCCCTGCTGACCGTATGGCTGCTGGTATCCCTGCTGACCATAGGGCTGCTGATAATCCGCATACCCCTGCTGACCATATTGCGGCTGCCCATAGCCGTTTTGCGGCGCGTAGCCCTGACCATAGGCATCATTGGGCGCGTAGCCGCCATTCGGGGCATAGCCCTGCGCCGGCGGATAATTGCCCTGCGAAAAACCGGGCTGCTGAGGATTCTGTCCGGCGTCCCCGGCGCCATCATAGGGTGGACGGCTGTTGCTCATCCGGCTTCCTTTCCTTTCTTCCGCGCGATTGTGCGCGAAGTTCCCTGCCGCGCCTTGTGCGGAGGGCATTTTGTCCCTCCCTCGCGCGGACTTTCACGCAAGCGCCTGAATCGCGCTTTACATGATAACGCATCTTACAGTATAGCACAAAAAAATGGCTTGTAAATAATAAATCGGAAAAATTCACGGTTTGTTCGCCTGTAAGATGAAAAGATTTTTACTTCGGTGCGCGTTTCCGTCCTCCATTCCGCATTATTTTCGCTTTTCCGCTTGCAAAAGTCGTTCGGCTATGGTAAGATAGAGCATGCCGACGAAAGTCAGCGAAATATTGGAAGCGATGACCGGGAAACAGTAGCGCGTGCAAGTCCCCTTCCTATTTCCAAATGAGAATGTGCCAAGATGCGAAGCGAATTTTTTCTGCTGGCTAACGGGAGTGAAACGCAGCGTAGCAGCGCTACGCTAAGTGGAACGAGCGGACGCCAGAAGGAAAAAGGCGCGAGCAGATGGCACAGGCGAATGCAGGAAATAGGATATCAGAGAGCCGCCGGGTGGTGCGAGGCGGCAGGGCGCACGGCGTGAACCTTCATCCCGTGAGTTTTTCGGCGTGGGCAGCCTTATCGCCTATCAAGCGGCGGCAGCGGGATTTTTTCCTTTGCCGCAAGACGAGTGGTACCGCGGATTCAGTCCGTCTCATCAAACGATGGGACGGGCTTTTTTCATCCAACTGTAAGGAGGAACATCCGGAATGAACGAGAAGATCGAAGCCCTGAAAAGCAGCTTTGATTCCGAGCTGAAGAAGATCGCCAACATGGTGGATCTGGAAGCCCTGCGCGTGAATTACCTCGGCCGCAAGGGCAAAGTGACCGACGCGCTCAAGGGCATGGGCGGCTTGACCGACGAGCAGAAAAAGACCGTCGGGCGCGAGACGAACGAGCTGAAGACCGCCATCACCGTCGCCTTGGCGGAAAAGCTGGAAGCGCTCAAGGCACAGGAATTGCAGCGCGAAATCAACGCCCTGCCCGAATTTGACATTTCCATGCCGCCGGACATGACCCGCGGGTCGTATCACCCGATTACGCTGGTGCAGCGCCAGTGCGAGCAGGTGTTCAAGTCGATGGGCTTCACGGTGGAGGATTACGCCGAGGTCGTGACGGACTACGAGTGCTTCGAGAGCCTGAACATTCCGAAGTTCCACCCCGCGCGCGACATGCAGGACACCTATTATCTGGACAACGGGCAGCTGCTCAAAACGCAGACCTCCGCCGCCCAGAACGCCATCTACCGCCGCTACCGCGACGCGCTGGTGAACGACGGCGTGCCGATTAAGGCGATTTTCCCCGGCCGCTGCTTCCGCAACGAGGCAACCGACGCCTGCCATGAGAACACGTTCTTCCAGATGGAAGGCATCATGGTGGACAAGGATATTTCCATCGCGAACCTGATTTACTTCATGAAGACGATGCTGAGCGAGGTGTTCCGCAAGGACATCAAAGTCCGCCTGCGTCCGGGCTTCTTCCCGTTCGTTGAGCCGGGCTTTGAGCTGGATATTTCCTGCCTCATCTGCGGCGGCACGGGCTGCCCGTCGTGCAAGCATTCCGGCTGGCTGGAGCTGTGCCCCTGCGGCATGATTCACCCCGAAGTATTGAAGGCCGGCGGCATCGACCCGGAGCAGTACACCGGCTTCGCGTTCGGCTTGGGCATGACGCGCCTTGCCATGATGAAGTACGGCGTGAAGGACATTCGCGACCTGAACAGCGGCAGCCTGACGCGCCTGGCGCAGTTCACGGACGACGAGTAATGCGGAGGAAAGACGAACATGCTGATCTCAATGAACTGGATTTCCGACTTCGTTGACCTGACGGGCCTTGACAAAATGGCGCTGATTCGCCAGTTCTCCCTGTCCACGGCGGAAGTTGAGAATGAAATTTTCCACAAGGGCGCGGATTTGTCCGGCGTTGTCGCCGCGCAGATCGTCAGCGTAGAGAATCACCCCGAATCCCACAAGCTGCACCTGCTGAAGGTGGACGCGGGCGACGGGCAGCTGACCGACGTGGTCTGCGGCGCGCCGAACGTGCAGCTGGGCATGAAAACCGCGTTCGCGAAGGTGGGCGCGCAGCTGGGCGACATCACCATCAGCCCGCGCAAGCTCGCCGGGTACACGTCCTACGGCATGTGCTGCTCGGAGAAGGAAATCGGCATCAGCGACGACAATTCCGGCATCATGGTCCTCCCGGAGGATGTTCCCTGCGGCACGGATTTGAAGGCGCTCTACCCCATTGACGACATCATCTTCGAGGTGGACAACAAGTCCCTGACGAACCGCCCCGACCTGTGGGGGCACTACGGCATGGCGCGCGAATTCTCCACCCTGTCCGGCCGTCCGCTGAAAGCCCTGCCCGTGGCGGATTTGGCGGCGTACAACAATCTGCCCGCCATCGACATGAAGATTGAAGACCCGCTGTGCCAGCGCTACTCCTGCCTGCGGGTGGAGAACATCAACCGCCACGTCAGCCCGATGGCGATGCGTATCCGCCTGAACTACTGCGGTATGCGCGACATCAACTTCCTCGCCGACCTGACGAACTACCTGATGCTGGAAATGGGGCAGCCGATGCACGCCTTCGACAGCCGCAAGGTGGAGAAAATCCGCATCCGCCGCTTCCCGGAGAGCTTCCCTTTCCAGACGCTGGACAAGGTGGAGCGCACCATCGACCCGAACACGCTGATGATCTGCAACGGCGACAAGCCGGTTGCCATCGCGGGCATCATGGGCGGTCTGGACAGCGAAATCGTCGATGACACGACGAGCCTGACGCTGGAATCCGCCACCTTCGACGCGGCGTCCGTCCGCAAGAGCAGCGTCCGCCTCGCCCACCGCACCGACGCCTCCGCCCGCTACGAAAAGAGCCTTGACCCGGAAATGACGACCGTCGCCATCGCCCGCTTCGTCAAGCTCCTCCAGGAATACGACCCGGAAATGCGCGTCACCTCCCGCCTGACCGACGAGTACGCCTTCCACTATCCGAAGGTGCAATTGTCCTTTGACAAGGCGTTTGTTGACCGCTACACCGGCATCAACATCTCCTCCGACGAAATCATGCACACGCTGACCGCGCTGGGCTTCACCATGACGCGGGACGGCGATTCCTTCACCGCGGACGTTCCCTCCTGGCGCGCGACGAAGGACGTAACCATCAAGGCGGATATCATCGAGGAAATCACCCGCATTTACGGCTACGACAACTTCGACCTGCACACGGCGGAATCCCCGCTCTACCCGGTTCGCATGTCCACCGAAAAGACGGTGGAGGACAAATTGAAGGACATCCTCGTCAAGCGCTATTCGCTGCACGAGGTGCATTCCTACATCTGGCAGTACGCCGACGACTACAAGAAGCTCGGCATTGCCGTCGAGGACAACGTGAAGCTGCTCAACGCCTCCAACCCCAACATCGAGACGCTGCGCCGCTCCATGATTCCCACCCAGCTGTGCCAGGTGAAGGTCAACACGGGCTATGCGCCGTCGTTCGGCATCTTTGAAATCGGTCACGTCATCGACGGCGTGGACGAGAACAAGCTGGCAAAGGAGCACAAGAAGCTGTGCGTGACGCTCTTCAGCAAGGTCGATAACGTGGAAACGCTGTATTTCCGCCTGCGCGACATGCTGTGCGTCGCCGTGAGCGACATCCTGCACAAGGATTTGTCCTTCCACGCAATGACCGCGACCCACTCCTATGAGCATCCGAAGAACCTGAACGCCATCGTACTGGACGGCGTTGAACTCGGCGAAATCGGCGTGGCGCACCCGGTTGTCGGCAAGAACATCGACAAGAAGGCGGCGATTGTGTTTGCCGAAATCGACACGGAAGCGCTTGCGTCCATCGCGCCCGCGCCCATCGTCTACCGTGAGCCGTCCCGCTTCCCCGGCATGGAGCAGGATTTGACCTTCGTGGTCAATCGCTGCCAGCCGATTCTGGACGCGGTGAAGGCGGAGAACTCCCCGCTGGTGCAGAAGGTGACCGTGCTGGGCACATACAGCGACATCACCGGCAAAACCATCACGATTCGCCTCTCCTTCTCGCACCCGGAGCGCACGCTCACCCGCGACGAAGTGCAGGCGGTTGTTGACGGCGTGGTTGCGCGGCTGAAGGGTCAAGGGATTGAACTGAAGAAGTAACTTCCTCTATATATGCATCTTTCTTCCTCCGAAACACGGCTGTGTTTCGGAGGTTTTTTTTGCGCCAAGGACGCGCAGACTGCCGCGGCAGCTGACCTGACCGCCGCACAGGATGCCCTGGCCGCGACGAAAGATGCCCTGACCGCCGCGCAGAACGATAAGGCCGCTGCGGAAGCTGACCGCGAAGGAAAACGAACTGGCGAACGTGCAGAACACCCTCGCCGCGACGGAAAACGTGCTGGCACTGACGCAGGATGCCCTTGGCACGAACGAATCACTGATTACGATTATCAAGGAATCGCTGGTGGCGAAGGATGGCGTCGCGGCGAACGCCGTGGCGGCGAAGGAGCCGATGCTCTTCCTGCACCTGCTCTCCACCGACGCTGCCACCCTGACCGGCACGGACACCACCGCGCTGGATGCGGAAAACTACCTCATCGTCACCGTCGGCGAGCAGACCTGCGCGCCCATCCCGATGCCGGAAGAGGGCAGCTACTTCTGCCTGATTCACGGCATCAACATGAATCTGTTCCACATCACCGCGGACGGCATTGAACTGGTCAACGCCAGCGCCGACCACAACTGCCTTGCGCTGGGCGAAATCACGATGACCATCGTCAGCCGCGACGCGCTCAAGCAGGAATAATCTTCTTTCCCCTGCCCCCTCTGCTTTTGTCGGCGGAGGGGCGTTTTTTGTGTTTCCGCGAAATTCGAGATTGACAACTTCCCCCGATGGTGGTAAACTGGAAAAAACGGAAGGTTTCTGCCCATTTTCGTCGTTTGTTAGGAGGATTGCTATGAGCCCCATTGCCGCCCGGAAAAAGACCATCATTTGGATGATTGCCGCCATCGTGCTGGCAGTTTCCTCCATCGCACTTGGCGCCGGTCTCATCGTCAGCCACAATTCGCTGACGGACACCCGGAATCAGCTGACGGACACGCAGAGCGCGCTGTCCTCCACCCAATCCACCTTAGCGGACACCGAAAACAGCCTGTCCGCCGCGAAGGACACCCTCGCGTCCACCGAAGCCACCCTCGCCGAAACGCAGGGTACGCTTGCTGACCGCGAAACTGAGCTGTCCGCGACGAAGGACACCCTCGCGTCCACCGAAGCTACCCTCGCCGAAACGCAGGGTACGCTTGCTGACCGCGAAACCGAGCTGTCCGCGGCAAAGGACACCCTCGCGTCCACCGAAGCCACCCTCGCCGAAACGCAGACTGCCCTGAACAGCCGCGACACCACGCTGGCATCCACGAAGGACACGCTGATGATCACCCAGACCAAACTGGCGGCAGTGAAGGACACGCTGTCCACCACGCAGAACGAACTGGACACGCTGAAAGCATCCCTGCCGGCGAAGGAATATGAACTGGAGAACACGAAGGAAGCGCTCGCCGCGACGGAAGCCGAACTGGCGGTGACGCAGAACACGCTGACTGCCGCGCAGACGGAGCTGTCCGACACAAAAACCAGCCTGTCCGCCACTGAAACCGAGCTGACCACGACGAAGGACAGCCTCGCCGCCGCCACGACGGAATTGTCCGACACCAAGACGGCGCTGACCGCCACCGAAGCCGAGCTCACGACGACGAAAGACACCCTGACCGCAAAGGAAGCCGAGCTCACGACGACGAAGGACAGCCTGACCGCGAAGGAAGCCGAACTCACCGCGACGAAGGACAGTCTGACCACCGCGGAAAACGAACTCGCCGCGACGAAGGACAGTCTGACCGCGAAGGAATCCGAACTCGCCGCAACGAAGGACACCCTGACCGCGAAGGAAGCCGAACTCACCACGACGAAGGACAGCCTGACCACCGCGGAAAACGAACTCGCCGCGACGAAGGACAGCCTGACCACCGCCACGACGGAGCTGGAAGCCACAAAGGCAACCCTGGCCGCGACAGAGGCGGAATTGACGACGACGCAGGAAACCCTCGCCGACGCGCAGGCGATTCTGGCGGCATCGAACGAATCGCTGAGCTTCGCGAAGCTGAACCCGGCGACGCGCGGCACTGACCCCGGCATTGCGCCCTCCCCGATGGCAAGCGCGGTTCGCGACCCGTCGGAAGCCGTCGCGTTCCTGCTTGTGACGGTCGGCACAAAGACATACGAGCCGATTCCGCTGCTGGAGGACGGGTACTACCGGCTGATCCACGGCGTGTGCGTGAACATCATCCACGTCACGGAGTCGAGCATCGAGATGACCGACGCCAGCTGCGCCGACCACGACTGCATCGCGCAGGGCATCGTGACGCTGGAGAACAAGGACACGCGCGAAGGCGGCAGCTATATCATCTGCCAGCAGAACTTTGTGACGCTGCGGCTCTGCACCCGCGCGGAGCTGGAAGCGGAAGGCATTGTGCTGCAATAATCGAGGATTTTGACCGGGGGCGGCGCAGGCTGCCTCCGGTTTTTTGCATAATCAGAAATATCCCCAAGGAGGAAAACGCCCATGCTGACGTATCATCCGACCACCGAAGCCGAGAAGGAAGCCATTTGCGCGTGGCACTACCCCGGCGAATACGCGATGTACAACAATCCGCCGTATGCCGAGCAGAAGAAGCACGGATACGGTTTTGCGAATCCGGCAAACAATTTCTATTCCTTTTACGATGGCGAAACGCTGGTGGGCTTCGTGAACCTGTCCGATGAGGGCAGCGAGGTGTTTTTCGGCATCGGGGCGCATCCCGACCACTGCGGACAGGGGTACGGCACGCAGATGACGGCGCTGGCGTGGGATTTATCCCAGCGGCTGTATCCGGGCAAGCCGATGTATCTGGAAGTGCGGACATGGAACACGCGCGCCGTTCGCTGCTACGAGAAGGCAGGATTCCGGGTGGTGGGCGAGCCGGTGAAGCGGGTGACGCTCAGCGGAGAAGGGACGTTTTACCACATGGTGCGTCAGGCGCAGGGATCATTCCGCGCAAGATGTTGATTTGCCAAGCGGCATCCGCTGCGAATTTGACATTCGCCGCCTTTCGGGGCGGCTTTTTGTTTGGTTCTTCACGGAAAGTTGGGAAAGCAAACAAGGGCTTAGGCGAAGCCCCCAAAAGCTGCACGCGGAAGGAGCATGAAAGTGCGACCAACCCAATCGCGAAAAGGGGTCAAGGGGCAATTGCCCCTTGCAGGGTCAAGGGACAGC
>ENA-OYYK01001126-OYYK01001126.1-human-gut-metagenome-genome-assembly--contig:-NODE-1126-length-14911-cov-6.687534_pt1 | contig 14911 bp, 16 predicted proteins | sample MGYA00243247_ERZ653443 | MGnify/ENA primary metagenome ERZ653443 (study PRJEB26926, sample SAMN06165010) | human gut metagenome | biome: ENVO:00009003; feature: ENVO:2100002; material: ENVO:00002003... | reverse complement strand
GAGAGCCGGAAAACGCCGCCGGAAGGGGGCAGGAAATCCATGCAGGGAGAACGGCACACCCAATATCAACTGGTCAAAATGGCCAGTTGATGTGGTGAATGACACAAAGCGTCATTCACCAGAAACATCTTCTACGTTACAGCTCGTTCAATGTGTTCAAATTGAACACATTGATTCTATCCATGTTACGCTTAACCTCGACTTGACATTTTGTCAAGCCACGGTGAAATCTGGTAAGTGCTGCTTTTCAGTACTTACCAAATTACCGTAACACGGTCACTCTGTGGTGGGTTACGAAAACCGTAACTCACCACTTGGAAGTGGTAAATAGACAAATTGTCCACTTACCACCCAGCCATAACGCACAGATTTTAGTTGGTGATCATTTTGATCACCAACCAGACAATCGTAACGCTTTATTGTGTGAAAGTGGTGGTTACCATTTTGATAACCACCATATACCCGTAACATTTGGGGCAAATAATGCTTTTCATTATCCACCACACACCTGTAACAGCCAAAGGAGGATGCCTATGACAACAGAACAATGGGAACGTGAAAATCAGGACACCCTGATGGAATATTTCATTGATGGCGACCCCAGTGTGCGCAGAATCCAGTGTGAATACTGCCGCAAGGTCATCTACACCCAGACCCGGAACCGAAAATATTGCAGCTTCCAGACTTGCGGTCACAAGATGCTGAATCTGCGGAAAAGGCTTAAAAAGCGCGTTGAGCGAGGAACGTATACCTGCGCTTGCTGCGGGGAGCAGTTCTTGCCGATCCGGGCAGATGCCAGATATTGCAGCAATGGCTGTCGGCAGAAAGGCTACCGCCAGCGTAAAGCGAATGCCGGATAAGTATTGATGCTGCTTTTATTTAGTAAAGTGGTACTTCCCATTTTGGGAAGTACCAAAATACCGTAACGCCTAATTGCTCACTCCCAAATCCCCACAGTGGGAATTTGGGCTGTCCTCTGAAATCAAGTTCCGCTTTCCGTAACTTGATTTTAGCCGTAACGAAGCCACCGGAGTTATCATTTTGAAAACTTCGGTTTTTCTGTAACACGCCACCCCGCTCCGTAAAAATCAGGTGATCAAAATGAGCACTTGATTCTACCTGTAACGCCTCAAGGTCGTTGAAAATCAGGTGCCGCCATCCGGCACTTGATTTCACCCGTAACGGATTCAGTGGGTCAAAATGGCCCACTGAAAAAGCCGGACGAGCTGGCGGGCAGGGATTCGCAAATCTTTGCCTGTCAGCTTGCCCGGTGCAAGAGTGCAGAGGATGCAGTCCTTTGCCCCAGTGATATGATGCCTTGCGTCATATCCTACTGGGTATTATCTGGCGCAAAACGGCGGCAGATCCAGCAGCTCCGCTGCTGCGTTCTCCCACGCCAAGAAGTCGAAACGGAGGGATGTCTATCTGAAATTAACACGACACAACGGACGAGCCGGGACCCACGGCACCTATAACCCCAAGCACAATGACCGGAGTTTCAACCTTGCCAACAGTGAGCACATCGACCCGGAACGAGTCAAAGGCAACATCTACTGGGACTGTTTCCACGGCTTCCGTTCGGCTCTCGCCCCGCAAGACCCGGATGATCTGGCAGCGACCTTCTCGGAGGTAGAACGACAATTTTACGAGAGCCACTATTCCAACTTTGTGGAAAGCCAGAACGAGCGCAACGCCAAGATCCGGCACACGGAGCGCAACCGCTCCATTTCCGACCTGCTGTCCAGCCGCAAGACCTGCCCGGAAGAGACCATTTACCAGCTAGGAACGCTGGATGAACACGCTTCGGCAGAGGACCTGATGAACATCGTCACGGAGTTCATTGACGAGTTCAAGGGCAAATTTGGCGAACACGTTCATGTGCTGGACTGGGCACTGCATCTGGATGAAAGCACGCCCCACATCCATGAGCGCCATGTGTTCGACTGTGAGAACAAGTACGGCGAGGTAGCTCCCCAGCAGGAAAAGGCGTTGGAAGCACTGGGCTTTGAACTGCCCGACCCGGACAAGCCCCTCAGCCGCAGGAATAACCGCAAGATCACCTTTGATGCCGCCTGCCGGAAAATGCTGTTCGAGATTGCAAAACGGCATGGGCTGGAATTGGAGGAAGAAGCAGAGTACGGCAACCGCAAGTATCTGGAAAAGCAGGATTTTATCCTTGCCAAGCAAAAGGAGCAGCTTGCCGCCCAGCAGGACAGGCTGGACGAGCTGACCCTGAAAGTTTCGGATATGGAGACCTTGCTGGAAGATGTTTCGGCTGCGGCCTACGACAAGGCAGTGGAGGTCGTGACGGACGTAGTGCGCACCGAGACCCGGAAGGAAGATATGCGGATGATCGAGGACACGAAAAAGTGGGTGTTATCGCCGGAGCGCAAAGCACCACAGGCTACACGGGAGTACACCGCCAAGCATCTGGACGGTGTTCTGAACAAGTTTCTCAAGACGATGCAGACCGCTTCTGCCCGTTTGCAGAAGGCTCTGCTGAAGCCGGAAGTCCGGCAGAAAGGCAAAGAGCAGGTCAAGGAAAAGGCACGGGATTCGGTGTTGCAACTGCTGAACCGTTTGCAGGCAGAACAGGCACAACGGAAGCCATCTGCGCCGCCTACCGCCGAAAAGCCAGATAATTGTTTTCAATAATAGTACGAGGTGATGTTTATTGAGCAAAGAAGTCAACGAAGAACGCACTCCCCGAACCGTTGCGGACGTGAAAGAAATGCTCACCAAGCACTCCAACGGAGAAATCCAGCGGACGATCCAGAACTGCATCACGATTCTGCAGAACGACCATGTGCTGGCCGATGCCATCCGGCTGAACCTGTTGAGCGAACGCATCGACATTGTAAAGCCTGTGGGCTGGCCCCGCTCCGGCAAGACGCTGAATGACACGGATATGAAGTATATCCTGCGCCGGATGGAGAAGTACGGTATTTCCAGCGAAAAGAAAATCGAATCCGCTATCCGCATTGTTGCCAACGAGAACCGCTATCACCCCATCCGGGACTACCTGAACGGTCTGCAATGGGACGGCACAGAACGGATAGCCCACGTCCTGCACCATTTTCTCGGTGCTGCGGAGGACGAGTACACTTGCGAAGCCATGAAGATTTTCTTGCTGGGAGCCACTAAGCGCGTGTTCCAGCCGGGATGCAAATTTGAAACCATGCTCTGTCTGGTGGGCGGGCAAGGTGCGGGGAAGTCCAGCTTTTTCCGATTGCTGGCGGTCAAGGACGAATGGTTCTCGGATGATCTGCGTCGGTTGGACGATGACAACGTATACCGCAAGCTGCAAGGTCACTGGATCATCGAAATGTCGGAGATGATCGCCACCGCCAATGCCAAAAGCATCGAGGAGATCAAGAGTTTCCTCAGCAAGCAAAAGGAAACCTATAAAGTCCCCTACGAGACCCATCCTGCCGACCGTCTGCGCCAGTGCGTCTTTGCTGGCACGACCAACCGGCAGGATTTTTTGCCCCGTGACCGCACGGGCAACCGTCGATTCATTCCCATTCCGGTTGATGCGGAACTGGCCGAAGTTCACATTCTGGACAAAGAGGAGGAATCCCGTGCCTATATCGACCAGCTTTGGGCAGAAGCCATGACCATCTACAACAGCGGCGACTACAAGTTGGCATTCAGCCCTGCCATGCAGGAAACCCTGCAATCCCATCAGCAGGACTTCATGCAGGAGGATGCGCAGGCTGGCATGATCTACGCCTTTCTGGAGGACTACACGGGTGACCGGGTGTGTTCCAAGCAGCTTTATGCGGAAGCGCTGGGCAACACGAACATCCCGGCAGAGTGGGAGACCCGTGCTATCTGCGAGATCATGAACACCGGAATTTCGCGCGGCGATATTCAAGGCTGGCAGGCTCATAAAACCGCCAAGCGTTACCCGAAGTACGGCGTTCAGAAAGGCTGGGAGCGCGTAACCAGCCCCGAAACCGGGGCTGAAAATTTCTCCGAAATAACGGATGCGGAAGCCAAACAACTGGGATTTCCCTTCTGATGGACAGCGGTTACACGGTCAGTTACAGGTTTGGTTACGCTGCAGTTACAGCGCAAAAACCGCATGATTGCTGCGTTTTCCGCTTTCTGTAACCATGTAACCTTAAAAGAATAAGAAAAAGTATAAAGTGCATCGAACGGCCTGTGTGCAGAAAAAGAGAGTTTTCCTACCCGGTTACAGGCGTTCGGTTACAAGGAATTGGAGGTCTGCCTATGAAAGACGTCCCTATTTGGGAAAAGAGCAATTTGACGCTGGAAGAAGCTGCGGCTTATTCCGGCATTGGCATCAACAAGCTGCGTTCATTATCGGATAACGAACATTGCCAGTTCGTGTTGTGGGTGGGTTCCAAGCGGCTCATCAAGCGGCGCAAGCTGGATGAATATACGGAGCGAATGTACTCGCTTTGAAAATGTCCCGGATATTTTTCAAAACGTCTTGCAGAGAATGGCGTATCTGTGGTACTATGAACACAGAACAACGCTCTTTTCTGTACCGCAATGTAGAAAGGAGCGACGCTCATGGCAACAACTCAGAATACGAAACGCAAGGACAAGGCGCGTGTGGTTCTCCGCAAAGGGGAATCCCAGCGCAAAGATGGCAAGTACGATTTCCGTTGGACTTCCCCGGATGGCAAGCGACATTCTATTTATGCCGCGACCTTGGAGGAGCTTCGGGAAAAGGAAAACGATATTCAGCGAGATTCGCTGGAAGGCATCAAGGCAGAAGCACGGTACGTCACCCTGAACGATGTGTTCACCCTGTGGGCAAAGGTGAAGCGTGGTCTGAAGGACAACACCTTTCAGAATTATCTGTACCTTTATCGGCAGTTCGTGGAGCCGGATTTCGGCAAATCGAAAGTGTCTGCGCTCAAAAAGTCGGATGTGAAGCAGTTCTACAACACGCTGGCAGACGAGCGGGGCTTGCAGGTCTCTACGATTGACAGTGTACACACGGTTCTGCATCAGGTGCTGGACATGGCGGTGGATGACTGTTATCTGCGGAGCAACCCTTCGGACAATGTTCTGCGGGAGCTGAAAAAGGCACACCAGTTTGAAACCAACCGCCGTAAGGCGCTGACCGTAGCAGAGCAGAATCTGTTGCTGTCCTACCTCTCCAAAACGCCGAAGTACGAGCACTGGTACCCGATTTTCGCGGTCATGCTGGGAACTGGTTTGCGTGTAGGAGAAGCCACTGGTCTGCGCTGGTGCGATGTGGATTTAGAGGAAGGCACGATCTCCGTCAACCACACGCTGGTCAACTACGACCACCGTGAGAACAACGGCGGCAAGAAGGGCTGCTACTTCAACTGCCACTCGCCCAAAACAAAGGCTGGTGTCCGCACTGTTCCGATGATGGACTTCGTGAAAGAAGCCTTTGAAAAGGAACGTGCCTATCAGGAAGAAGCAGAGATCCATTGCACGGTAACGGTGGATGGCTATACGGACTTCATCTTCGTCAATCGCTTTGGAGAGTGCCAGCATCAGGGAACGCTGAACAAGGCCATCCGGCGCATCATCCGGGACTGCAACGATGAAGTGCTGGCGAAGAATCCGAACAGCACCGTACTCCTGCCGCGTTTCAGCTGCCACACCCTGCGGCATACCTTCACGACCCGGATGTGCGAAGCGGGCGTGAACATCAAGGTGATTCAGGATGCGCTGGGACATTCGGATATTTCCACGACCTTGAACATCTATGCGGATGTGACCAAGGAACTGCGTAAGTCTGAATTTGAAAATCTTGACCGTCAGTTCGCACAGTGGAAAGACCCTGAAGAATAAAATAAAGCATACGCCAAATACGCCATACGCCATTTACGCCAATTCATACGCCAAACGATACCGTTCGGATAAAGGCTTGTGTAGAGATGTAAATGGAAAGGCAAAATTCAACCCTTGCGGTGTAGAGTAGTATCAAGAAATAAAGGCTTATAACTGCTCGTCGATGACATCCCCACGATGAAGCCCATCGACCAGTGAACCACAAGAAAATCAACATAGAAACGAAAGATTGTACTTCTGATTTTCTTACAAAAGCTGTGTCATTCCCGTTTTGACATCAATTTGACAGCAAAATCCTGAAGAATCACGTCCCGTTATGAAGCGTGACGGATTTCAGACAAAACGCACAAGGCTTGAACAAAGCTGTAAGAGCACTTCTTGGAATCATCCGAGAGGTGCTCTTTTTGTTTGCTCCTGCGGCCAACTTCTGTCAGACAGTCACAAAAAACGGAGGATAAGATTATGAAAAACGACTATAAGACCATCAAACCCATGAAAGGAATCCCTGACCAGCTTCGCAAGCTGCGCCGCCAGTTCCTGCGTTACCAGCAGGCAGAGATCGTATACAGCCTTTCTCACAAGAAGCTGCTGGAGCTTGCCAGCGATGCCGGGGCAATCTACCGCTTCGACAGCACGGTACTTATCAACCGGGAGATTTTTGATGCCTATTTGGAACGCTTCCATGAGCCTACAAGAAAAATAACCATGAAGGAGGTCGAGGACGAATGAGCGGCAGCGTATGGATGTTCTCTGACCAGATCGACGATGAAGATATGGATTTCATGCGGCATGAGTTCGTGACTTATAGCATGGCAAGCGATTATTATGGACTGGGACTGAAACCTGTCACCCGGATGGCACATGAATGTGGGGCTATCTATAAGATTGGCCGGAAGATTCTGATTCGGAGAAGCATTTTTGAAGAGTACCTGCGCCAGCAGAGAAAGATTTGAGGTGTGCGATGGAAAAGTCGAACACTAGATTGCATGATGATAATAATGGGCTGGACTATGTGCTGGTCGGAGATTACTACTTCCCGGCTTTAATTCTGGCAGAGGATTCTCGTCCTGTTAGCTGCTGGGGTAGAATGTACAAACGGTATCTTAAAGAACATTGCCCTGCACGGTATCAGGCTCTCCTGCTGTCTGGCAGATTGAACAGCTATCTGACTGACATTGATGCACAGGCAGAGGGGCGGCTGGAGTTGCTTACCCAGCAAATGGCAGAAAGTGAGGGCGTGAACGAAGAACTGAAAGCTGTAAATCAAATGGAATGGGTGCAGAGGATGAACAGCATCCAGAACCGAGCGGAGGAAGTTATTAAGAACGAATTGATTTTTGTGTAATGCCTAAAGGGGAAGATGCTGAGTTATGCGGTGTTTTCCCCTTTTATGTTTATAAGTTATGATTGCAAATTGATACAGAAGCATAAATTTCAAAATATTTTGAATGTAAAATGGAATATATTTGCATTCTCATTGACGCACTATTGTAAAAGCATTATAATTGTTACATAAAATTCACACAAACTACGCCCTTACAATTGAGCAATAAGGAAAAGTTATGACGAATGACATCGAAGCAACCGTTGCCCTTTGCAAATGCGGAAAAACTCATAAAGTCTACGGCGTCCGCTTTGAAAAGGCAGGCAAGAAGCATTGGAAGTACACATGGGCATTTCCAATCAAAGAATCAACCGCAAAACACGAAGGTTACGATAAGACTTCAATTGTTGGTGTAATTGAGCCGACAAACGATTATCCGGGTTGTCCTTATTGTAAGGCTCAGTCATTCGTAATATGCAGCTGCGGAAGACTGAATTGCGATAATACTTCTGGTCTGGGCGGTCTTTTCACCTGTGAATGGTGCGGAACGACTGGTAAACTCGGTATTTATGATGGTTCTGGTTTTGACAGCAGCGGAGATCGGTAAAAGATTATGAGTATCTTCAACAAACCACAACAGAAACCCATGCCGACTTTTTCTACCAGTCAGACGGTTCTGCCTTCTGCTGCAATCTCCCGGATTGAAAGCGGCAGTCTGGCGGAATTAAACGTTCCCAACCTGATGCTTAAAAAAGGCGAAAAATGCTGCTTTGTAGACAAGAGCTATGAAATGGTTGAAACGACCACAACACGAAATATCCGGAAATCCGGCGGCACCAGTATGCCAAGCGTCTTTTTCAAAGGAGTACGGTATCACATGGGCAGCAGCGAATCTGTCCCTGTGACAGAGACCAAGGTGGATTACATACCGGGATACCTTTATATTACCAACAAACGTATTATTTTCACCTCACAGAAAGGCGGCTTAGAAAAGTCCATTGGTTCTCTTTCCGCATTCCATCCCTATTCCAACGCAATCGGGTTTCAATTTGGACAAAAGGTCATAAACTTTATTCTGCCTCGTGCGGATCTGGCAGTACAGACACTTCAAATTATGACGTAAATCATCGAAAGGGTATTGCAATATGGGAAATCTAAAAGTACATGATAAGCTGGATATTCAAGCTGGTGGACAGGTTGAGGTTCTGGATGAATTTGGTTCTGGTGGTCAGGGTACGGTCTACAAGGTATCGTACAACGGCAAAACCTATGCTCTGAAATGGTATCATCCGGGAGTTTTCAAGGGAAAGGAAAATGACTTCTATAAGAACCTCGAAAACAATATTAGCAATGGTGCGCCAACGGATGCTTTTCTCTGGCCAAAAGCCATTACCAAAGTTTATAACGACCAGTTTGGCTATCTGATGGATGTGCGCCCGTCTGGTTACGAAGAACTGACCAACTTTTTTGTGGGTGGCCGAAAGCAGAAACAGGCGCGTTTCAAAAGTTTCTACGCCCTCTGTACGGCAGCAATCAATATTATCGAAGCCTTCCGTGCTCTGCACAATAATGGATACAGTTATCAGGATATCAACAACGGCAACTTCTTTATCAATCCGGAAAATGGCGATGTGCTGATTTGCGATAATGATAATGTCAGTCCATTCGGAACCAATCTTGGCATTATGGGTAAGCAGCGCTGGATGGCTCCGGAAATTGTTATGGGTAAGAATGACCCGGACAAGAACAGCGACCGGTTCAGTCTGGCAGTGGTATTGTTCCGGCTGTTGTTTATCAATCACCCGTTGGAAGGCCGTTATAGTACACCTCCTTGTATGACAAAAGAATTAGAGCAGAAATATTATGGCAGTGCTCCAATTTTTGTCTATGACCCGACCACTTCGGAAAATCGTCCGATTCCGGGAACCGACCACAATCTGAAGCTGTTCTGGAACGTTTATCCAGACTATGTAAAAGATGCTTTTATCCGTGCATTCAGTCATGATGTGATGATGAAGCAAAAGCCACGCATTCTGGAAAAAGAGTGGATGGATATTTTTATCCGCCTGCGCACGGAAATTGGCCGCTGCCCATACTGCGGTCAGGAAACATTTTATACATTCAAGGGCAGCCACGATATTCCCTGCATGGAATGCGGCAAAAAGATTCCCATTACAAATGCTCTGCAAATCAAAAATCAGATTCTGCCTATCTTCCCCGGCTTGAAAATCAGTTTGTGGACAGTGGACAGCTCTCTGGAAGATATCCGCACACAGGTAGCCGAAGTAGTGAAGAATCCGAAAGATCCGAGACTACTTGGCCTCCGAAACCTCAGCCAGCGCACTTGGAGCGTAAATCTGCCAGATGGTTCTCAGCGTCCCCTGCCGCCACAGCAAGTTGTACCCGTTCGCGTTGGATTTGAAATCCATTTCCTTGGTGGAACGAATGATTCTGGAATTATCAAGTAAAAGAGAAAGGTGAAGAAAAATGTCTCTGTTGGATAACGTAGCACCTGCCCCTCGAAAAGTCATGACGCTGTTTTATGTGGTCGATACCTCCGGCAGTATGTGCGGAAGCAAAATCGGCAGCGTCAACAGCGCAATGGAGGAAGCCATTACCAGTGATTTGCCGGAGATCAGCGCAGCAAACGATGATGCTGAAATCAAAGTGGCCATCATGCAGTTCAGCAGTGGTTGTTCGTGGATCACTCCGCAGAGTGGTCCTATTGCTATTGGAGATGTGATCTGGAACGATCTGAATGCAGGCGGCGTGACCGATTTGGGCGCAGCCTGTAAGGAACTGGATAAAAAACTCTCTCGCAATGAGTATTTGAACAGCCAGACAGGAGCGTATGCTCCGGTCATTCTGCTGTTCAGTGATGGCGGCCCCACGGACAACTGGGAAAAGGAATTAAAACAGCTGAAGCTGAACAACTGGTTCAAACACGCTATTAAAATTGCCATTGCCATCGGTGACGATGCAGATAAGACGGTTCTGGCCGAGTTTACCGGAACGATTGAGTCTGTCATTACGGTCAATGATAAGCACACGCTGAAAGCTCTGATTCGCAAGGTCAGTGTCCGCGCATCGGAGTTCCAGAGTCACAGCAAGCAATCCGGTGATACGACCTCCAGTGCCGAGGATGATAGTGCCAAAATTGCACAGGATGCCGTCAATGAGATTAAGCAGGATGCTTCTCAGAACAGCCCTGTTTCTGGTGGTGACTCTGGTGCCATTGATGTTTCACTGGATCAGGATTGGGGCAACTGGTAAAAGCTGATTCTCGGTGGGAGGTCAAATTATGGCTGAATATTACCAGTTCGCTCATTCTGTACAAGGCTATAACCATATTAAAGCAAACAAGGTTTGTCAGGATGCATCCGGTGAGTGCCACTTTGAAGATGTAAGCATTATTGCTGTGGCAGACGGTCACGGCAGCGATAACTATATTCGCACAGACCGTGGCAGTAAATTTGCGGTTTCTGCGGCTTTGACAGCTATCAAGGCCTTTGTACAGGAAGCGCGGGAAAATCATCTGTCCACTGTTCCTGATTCTGAAACCGAATTGATTCAGGTTTCCAAAAATATTCTTGCTCGGTGGTATACGCAGGTAGAAAATGATGTTGCCTGTGAACCATTCCAGCCGGAAGAACTGGCAAAAGTATCAGAGAAATATAAGCAACGGTACGCTTCCGGGCAATATAATGCCAAGGCTTATGGAACGACCCTGATTGCAGTCTGTATGACCAGCGAGGGTTGGTTTGGCATCCACATTGGAGATGGGAAATGTGTTGAACTTCTGGAAAATGGAACGCTTTGCGAGCCTATCCCATGGGATGAAGCTTGTGAACAGAATATTACCACCAGTATTTGTGACAGCGATGCAATTGAAGAATTTCGTTATGTAATTCAAAAGGATTTCCCTGCTGCAATTTTTATCGGAAGTGATGGCATTGATGACAGCTATTCCTCTGAGATGGAATTGCATGAACTGTATCGAAACATTTTCATTGTCTTTGCAGAACATAGTACAGAAGTTGGTAACAATGAAGTCCGTGACTACTTGCCAAAAATCACCAGACGGGGCAGCGGTGATGATGTTTCCATTGCAGGCATTATTCGCACGGATCTTTCTGAAGGTTCAGTTGCTAAAATTAGGCTGTGCGGCGAAGAAATCCGGCTGAAAGCCCAATTAGAAAAGGCAGAGCGCACCCATCGATCCGCCATCGAGAAGAGAAACTATATCGAAAACAACATGAAGCGAAACCGGACGGAACTTCAGAAACTGACGGAACGTCTGCTGGATGCTGAAGCTGGTCTAAAAGCATCGGAGGTCGCTCTTTATAAGGCGCAGGCTGAATGGAAGTCACTGCAAGCCAGACTGAACGCACTGGAACGCGATACCTTGGGGAATGTTGCAATACAGGCTGAGAATGTAGTTGTACCCGATTCCGATGCGAAAGACTTGATTTCCATTCAGGATGCGGCAAAATCGGAAGTAATGCAGGAAACTCAAGGGATTTCACATTGATTCGTCAAAAGGTCTTCGCCAGATGTGGCGTGGGCCTTTTTGTGTTGTGTGTGAGGAAAGATCATGACCGAATTTGGAAGATATCTGAAACAGTGTCCACCGGCACTCAAAGATAAAACCCGAACATTAAGTTTGCTAAAAGATGCTCTGAAGAATGACTTGCCGAAGTTTCGCGTATTGCAAGCAGCCTATGAACTTGGAATACTAGAAGCCATCCAACGCAGCAATCCGATTTCAACAGATGATAGGTTGAAAATCACGACAGGTCTTGTCAGCCAGTATGCCATGCTGGAAAACGCAGCTAAGAATGCTATTGATTATTGGCAAGACAGCGTTGATGCAGATATTCTTTATCGTGCACTTAATGATGCTGACGAGTGCAGAGAATCTCGCATAAATTCCGCTGAATCTACTGCACGACCTGCAATTCCGATAAAGCCACAACAGAATCCAGCTGAAAATCTGCTCAAGATCGAATCAATTTCGCAGGATTCTATTCGCATGGGCATTCGGCTTCAATGGGAAAAACAATCGGAAATCGAATGCTATGAAATCTGGCGGGCAAAAGAATCAGAGCAACCTGTCAAAATCAAGGAAGGCTCTTTCCCTATTCCACGGTATCAGGATTACGATGTGGAAGCTAACTGCTACTATACTTATGCAATCCGGGGATTGAATGAATCTGGAAAAGATATTGCACATTCCGCAGATATTCAGCTGATTGCCCCAAGCAAGCCACCTGTATTTCAAATTCGAGAGTTGCAGTTTACCTTTTCTGGCCTCCAACTCAAATGGAGTATGCTTTTTGAAGCAGAAAAATATATTGTCCAGAAATACTCGGATGTCTATGGATGGACAACTCTTGCGGAGCTTCCTGTGGAGCAGACCATGTATCTGGATGCTGCCGCTCAGGGTGGAAAGACAATTAAATATAAAATCCGGTGTGTCTGTAAAAATGGCACCGCGATAGAAACCGCTGAAATTGAATTGAATTTATAAAGGAGCCAGACTACTATGAGTCTAAACCTGTTGGTGTCAATTATAATTTATGCACTCATGGCGTTTTTTGTTGGATGTGGATTCTACCATATTGTCAATCTATCAAAATATCAGAAAGACTTTGCATTAATAGGGAAAAGAATTAAAACCGATGCCCAGGCTGTTATTGATTTACAGGAGTATCTTGACGGAACGACTAGCGAGCAAAACAAATTATTTCAGTCTGATAAATTAAACGCCAAACTTGAAGAGTATCGAGCTGCGTATCAGCGAACAAAAAGCACTAGTTTTGCGGCTCCTTTTGTCGATATTACAGATTTCTTTAACGGGGAATTCTTAGACGAATTGGGACACACCGGATTCTGTGAATTGGTTCCCGGAACTATGACTGGCCTTGGAATTTTAGGAACCTTTGTTGGCTTAGTTCTCGGTGTTGGTGGATTTGACACATCCACTACAGATGCTGTTATGGTTAGTATCACCCACCTTCTTGGTGGCATGAGTACAGCTTTTTTGACAAGTATTGTTGGTGTGCTACTATCTCTTGCGTTTTCACATATCTATAAAAAGTACGTCGACAGCACAAATCAAAGCCTTGAAGATTTTGTAACTGCATTCCATGACAAGAATCTAGATGGCTCTTCCAGTAATGCCGAAAACCAGCTTTTGGGTTACCAACAGCAGCAGACCGAGTTGATGAAAAACTTTGCTACCGTCGTTTCGGAAGCTGTCAGCACCTCTATCGCTAATACCATGCGTACCGAGCTGGTTCCGATTTTCGATGAAATGAAGTCTACTGTTAAAGAGTTCAGCGAAATTGCAAGCCAGCAGCAGAAAGATGGCCTAAATCAGGTCGTGCAGGAATTTATTCGCTGCATGAACGAATCCCTGCGTGGGCAGTTTGATGAACTGGCCGCAACGATTCAGAAAACTTGCGAATGGCAGAAAGCGTCCACCGAGCAAATGCAAAAAATTGTGGATAGCATTTGCGATACATCGAACGAAATTGAAAAAGTCAATGCCGTTTCCCATCAGACCGTTGAAGAAATGAACGGTTTTGTCACGCTTCTGAAGGAGTATCAGGAAAAACTCCATTCTGAAGCAGAACTCATTCAGCAGCAGATTGCAAACAGCAATGAAATCAGCGAACGACAAGCCAATTATTTGGATAAATTGGTGGAAAGCGAAAGCCGTGTTGCTGATTTGGCAGACAACGTGAAAAAAGAAGCGGATGCTGCACAGCAGGCCGTTGATATGCTGTCGGACCATTGCAAAGACCAGATCAGTGGTATTGTGGATGCTGCCAAGCAAGATATGGACGCTCTGGCCGCATCTACAAAGGTTTTGACAGAGGCTAGCCATTCGCAGATGGAAACGCTGGCACAGACTGCTGAAAGCGAAATGCAGTTGCTGTCCAACACTGCCGCCCAACTGAGCGAAGAAAACCACAAACAGCTGATGGAACTGACGAAGGCATCCTCTGAGCAGATGTCCGTGATTTCTGAGGCTGCAAATAATGTGATGCAAAATAGCAAGCAGCAGATTGAGGAAGCAATCAAGGCAACACAGGCACAGTCGGATGCTTTGATGCAGGCTACCAATGACTTCTCCGACTTTGTACAACAAGAGCACAAAAAATTGGTGGAAGCTGTGGATAAAGAGGTGTCTGGTCTGTCCAATTTTGCAGGTCAGACTACAAGCGAAATTCAGTCTGCGACCGCTGGCATGGAGAACGCGGCAAAGCTGCTGGATAAGAATCTGGATGATGTACTTGATCGCACCTTTACGTCGTTCGACAGCAGCCTGACCGATATTTCGCAGCACCTGAGCGGCACCATTGCCGATGTGCGCGATACTACTGAGGCCCTGCCGCACGTTATCCGTGAATCTACGAAGCAGTATGAAGCGGTTCTCGCTAAACTGACCAGCCAGACTCAGAGTTATCTGGATGCAATGGAAAAGTTGACCGCACTGGTTGAGCAAAAGGCTCCTGCTGTGGCTAATGAAGAAGGGAATCGTCAATGAGACGCTATACCAAACGAAATAAAAACGGCGAAAAGCTGAATTTCTGGCTTTCCTACTCTGACATGATGGCGGCACTGCTGCTGGTCTTTATTCTGATCCTGTCCTGTACCCTGCTGGAAACCCGCGCAACCTATGAAGCGAAACAGGCCGAGCTGGAAGAAAAAGAACAGATTAATCGGCTGGGTCAGCGGTGTTACCACCGCCTTCCCGCCTAAGAACCGTACGTG
>ENA-OYYK01001123-OYYK01001123.1-human-gut-metagenome-genome-assembly--contig:-NODE-1123-length-14916-cov-5.046632_pt1 | contig 14916 bp, 20 predicted proteins | sample MGYA00243247_ERZ653443 | MGnify/ENA primary metagenome ERZ653443 (study PRJEB26926, sample SAMN06165010) | human gut metagenome | biome: ENVO:00009003; feature: ENVO:2100002; material: ENVO:00002003... | reverse complement strand
ATCTACACCCTAGAGTTCGTCGGCAGCGTCAGATGTGTATAAGAGACAGGGGTAAGGAAAAAACGCCACCTTCACCCCGAAAAATGCACCCTATTTTGTAATTAGATTACGGCTTGTAATTTCGCTCCGATATTTCCAACTGAGACATAACTAAATGGTAGTGGGCGCGGTGTCTCGTTCTACTTTCTTGTTACGCCGTAACGTCATTACTAATCGAGACATAAAAACGTGCCCATATAAAGAGATAAGCAGACGGAGCCTTATAGGTATTTTCCCTAACTTTCGTAAAATTTTCGCAATTTAGTAAATTTCTCACTTGCAAAACTTAATTAAAAGTTTCATAATTCATCCATCGAAACTTTTAATTAAATCTTGATTAAGAGGAAAGCAAAATGACACGCTATACAGCTCAAACATTCCCCGCTATCCGCGCCCGTTCAATCCTTATGTCTATTCAGTCTGGTGAAAGACTTGCGCCCGCACCTTATTTTGTTTTCACGTCCGTAAGTGACGAAACAACGGCTTACGAGGAGTTATTTCAATTCTTGCAGCAGGCCCGCGCCGCTTATGACATTTACGATAATCCGGCTTTTGCTGCTCACGTTCTGGTCGGTTATTTGTGCGGTCGCCGACCCGAAGGCGAAGAAGAAAAGATTCTTGAGTCTGTTTATCGCTTTATTGACACTTCGAGCCGTGTTAATCGCGTCATTGAAGCCGCGTTAGAAGATCTTGAATATATCGACGATGACGAAACCGACACTATTGATTTAGAAGAGTTTGAATGTGTGCAGTCCGTTTTAACGGACATTCTTGACGAGGAAATACACACTACCGGTGCCGTTTTTAACGGCGATAAAACAGAGTACGAAATAGTTGAAAGCGGAATGGAAGTAACTAGCGCGGTGAGTTATATCCGCAGCGGCTTGAAATTCTTTTGGATTAAAAATCTCGGTATGTATGCCGCTTGCAGCGGATACGCTTCGGGTGATTACGTCGTTACCGGCATAGATGACGACGATGTCCCAATGCTGGATCGCTTCTATTTTGGCGGGCTTTTGGGCACTGAATAAAAGATCTGTAATCAACCGGCGCCCCGCCGGGCGCCTCCGAAACAATCTTATATAGAGGTAAATAAACATGAGACACGAAACATTAGCAGCAGTTTACGCACGTCACTATTCTCGAGTCGGTTACGTCATTTTTGATAATGTCAATTGCAGCGGAACGGTTGAATGTACAACTCTTGCAGAATTGACCGGCATTGAACTCAACCGAAAAAACCGTGGTGTTTACATGATTACAGACCGCCAAGGTCGCGAATGGCAGCTCAATGATGTGAATGAATACGATGACTTAATCAATGACGCCGTGTGGGTAAAAGGCGAATTTTACTGGACTAAACGCGACGCAGAACGTTTTATCAATGACGCATATAAAGAAGATAACGCTAAACGACGCGAATTATTGCATGACCTTCGAGACTGCAAAAAATCGGCGCATTGGGTAAACGTTCATTAACCGACAGAGGTAAACAATCATGTCATACGAAACAATCAAATTAGCAGCGGTTCGAGCCCTATTAGGTACATGCACATCCCACGCTATTAGCGCTGAGCTTACTGATTCAAAAGATGGGCGCCTGTATTTTTCCGGTGTGAATGAGAGCCTTCTCGACGGTGGTATTACCCTCCATTACGAGGAAAGTGTTATTTACGATACGTGGCGCGTTGAATATAGCTGCCCATTGACTGAGGCGATGGAAAATGCAGTTAGTTTTATGTACGGCCCCGCGTATCGCGTTGCTCAGGCTATTAGCGGCCCTTACAAAAAATACGGCGGTTGGTTTTATCTGAAAAATGCAATAGGTAAACGGCTCCAAATTGTGGACGGAACCGGCGATGAAATCGATATAGATAAGATTCGATTACCTAGGCCGTTCACAACCGTTTTTTATCCTGAGGCCCCGTACAACCTATCCAAGTAATCAACCGGCGCCCACCGCCGGGCGCCTCCGAAACAATCAAATTAGAGGTATATCAAAATGATGAAACTAAACAAAAAACTGCTCACCGCCATCACCGCAGCTATCCCAAAAAATAATGTTAGATGGTATCTAAACGGTCTTTTCATTGACTACGATCACAAGCGTATATCTGCCACCGACGGGCATTGCTTGGTATTGATCGAGGGATTACCGGAGCTTGAAAATGGTAAGGGCGCCCGCTGGGTATCACGTCCGGCAGTAACTGAATTTATCCGAGCGCTGCGCCCGGGTGTAAAAGAATTCGACCTTGTTTCTTTAGAAGAGTTTGCCGATAGAGAATACGAATCTTTCAATGATGGCCGTGATACCCCTGAGCATTGCGCCGAGTGTGCCGCAAATTATCCCGATGTAATGCGCGTAATCCCCGACGCCGCAGAAGGCAAGAAAGGCCGTCCCACATTTTTCCGCTGGGAATATTTAAAACTCATTGACGATATAGAAAAGGCTATAGGCATTAAATGGCCGGACGGGGCGGTTTATCAACTGCCCGAAAGGAAATCAAGCCCCATGAAAGTAGTTATCGAGCAATTCGAGGGGTTAAAGGTAACAGTTGTAATCATGCCTTATAAAGTTTGTTGCGTTAATGCTGAGGTCTAATCATGTCAATCAATCGCTTTTATCCCTCCCACACTGGTGCTGCCACTGCCGGATTTTTAACTGTTAATGCTGATGCCTTTCAGGAAATTGAGCGGGATTATTCTTCTGAATATGCAGTGACGACTTCTATATGCCTCACATTTACGAACCAGCACGGCGATGAGGTAGCGCACGCTAATAACGTCACGGATTTATACGTATGGAGAAATTCAGACAATGAGCTGCGTTACGACTTCGAGATAAACGATTTAGAAGCTATCTACAAATCCGGCGACCCGATTAGTGACTATACAAGCGGACTAATCGATGGGTTAGCCGGCGGCCCGGCTGAGGCCTACCGCGCCATGAAAAACGCGATCCGCGCCCTTATGCGGGATGGCAGTTTTAGAGAACTGCTGCACGCTGCTCTAAACGATTACGAAAAGGAATTTAATCATGCGTAAAGTCACAATCCGCCGCCTCAATTCCGCGGGAAAAACTACAGGATGTCCGTTGATTGTTTACCGCCCCCGCGCCGCAACTGTAAAGACCGCTCGCAACAATAACCCGCTTTTGAAGGGTCGCTCCGAGACTGACATCTCAATCATGCTCACACTCAGAAAATTATGTGCGGAGTTCGTTGAAGCACGACGCTCTAACTATTTCCGGATAGGTTTCCTCAACGGCGCGCCGGTACGCATTGATCTCGAATACTGAAGGAGGGTTACAGAATGCTTTTAGATGATTTTACAGTCGGTATCTATCGTTATGAGATATTCGACACCGGCGGCAAGTTGATTAAATGGACTCGGATAAACACAACGGACTCAGCCGCGCCGATCGAGATACGCGCACTGAGGCCTAACGCGCGGCGGCGCGAGATTATCGCAGCCTTCGAGGATTGAACAAAATTTATTTCCTTCGACCGGGAAAAAGAAAAAAAGGCGTCACGGATTAAACCCCGCGGCGCCTTTTCTTTTTTGGAGATTTTTTAAATGTTTGCACGGATTGAATTACGCGCCACAGCTGCGCCCGAAACAATACCAGCGGCACCTGCTAAGTATATAGCGCGCCTAGTAATCGACCCCGGCGCCGGGCGTCCTGAGGTAACTACATACATCTATTTTGATAGCGAATTCCAAGGCGCCCCGATGACTGTAGACGTTACCGATTTTTCCGCAGCGCTCGTCTATCGCTGTCTCGTCGCCGGTTCGTTAAGACTGGCACTAAAAGCCGCCGCCAAGGTATTGGACGCCGGGAAAGAATCCATCAAACAGCGGCTAAAAGTCGATTTAAGCCGAAATCTCAAGTTAGGCGCGACCCGCTGGAGGTATGACGCGCCCGCCCTTCCCGAATTTTCTCTCACCACTAACTAAAGGAGTGATTTTTATGAAGCAGCTTTTAAAAGGATTAGATACGGCATTAAGCGGCATTACCGCTGCAACTAAGGCCCTATTAAAAGAACCTGTCTTATACAACGCATTAGGACCGTCTACATTGCGTGACTTAATGCGTGCTCGTAATGAAATTTTTTCAACGCAAGTCGTCGTAAATAAGATTTTATACAGTAATGCTAGTGATCCGGCTATTTTGGCGGCTATAGCAGAATATGAGGCCGATTTTTTACAGGGTCAAAATGAGCCTACAGCGGCCGCAGAACCCGACCCGCTACAGGACACTGTACCAGATCTGAAAGCCGCTCATAGGCCCGTTACGGCGCCTTCTGAGCCTATCGCGGTACAGGCCGAACCCGCGGAAAAAGCAACACCGGCGCCCGCCCCGACTGCTGAAAAAGAGGTGACCCCCTCGCTCGCCGCTGATGGTAAAAAGGACGAAAAGAAGGCCGCTCCGATAGCAACACCCCCCGCATCGAAACCGGCTGAGCAAACCGCCCCGAAAGCTAAAGGATGGGTCGAGAAACCGAAATCCGACGACAAGCTGAACTCGGCCTCTCAGGAAAATTATGCCGACAAGTCCGACGCGGACCTTGATAAAGAACGCCGCCTCCTCTGCCGCGATGCAGTCCTTAAAGGAGCACAGCCCGAGGCCGTCCGCAACTTCACTATCGAAAAATTCGGTGTGCGCACCGTAGGTGCCATTCCGCGAGAAAAGCACGGCGAATGGGTTCGCGCCTTCAAAGAAACCTTCGGAGTTTAACCATGGCCGCTCATGCACTTCTATCCCCTTCGGCCGCCGAGCGCTGGATTAACTGCCCCGCCTCTGTCTTTCTGAATAAGGACATCCCCGACGAAGGCTCGGTCTATGCCGACGAGGGCACTGCCGCGCACACCATCATGGAACTCGCAGGCAAAGAGTACTTCAAAGGGTTTGAGTTCGGCTCGATCAAGACCACGTTGGCTCTTAAGCTCGCTGAAATGATGACCCGCGGCCCGCAGGGAAAATTCACGATCACCGACGCATGGGCCGATGAGGTTATCAACTGTGCCCGCGTTTGGCTGACCGAGCTGGATAAGGTCTGCGGAGGGTTCCCTGATTACGTAGCCTTCGAGACCCGCGTCAACTCGGTTGAAATTCCGAACGGCTCAATGGGCGGTACTGCCGACTGCCTGATGTTGGTAGGCGACACGCTTCATGTCTTCGACTACAAGCACGGCCAAGGCGTTCCTGTTTCCGCAGAGAACAACCCTCAGCTTTCGTTATACGGCTACATGGCCTACATGAGCCACCTTGATCTTCCGGTCAAGAATGTTGAGCTTCATATCGTGCAGCCGAGAGCGGATAACACCAACGCTTGGAAGACCTCCGTGGAGCACCTCTGCACTTGGTTTGACGAGATCGTTCAGCCGCAGGCAGAGCGCGTCATCTCGATCTGCGAGACGGGCAAATACACGCTTGAAGACTTCACCGTTACTAAGAGCGGCTGTCGCTTCTGCAAGGCCAAGGCCGCGTGTCCTGCGATGACCCGCGAAGTCTCTACAGAACTCGATCTGCCCCGCGTGCTTACGGTGCCCGACTCAACGGAAAAGCTTGCCCGCCTTCTCGATTTCAAGCCCGTAGCCGAGGCCTACTTCGACGCCGTGGAAAAGAAAGTATTCGACCTTCTCTCCAACGGTCAGTCCGTGCCCGGTTTTAAGTTGGTCTCAGGCCGCCCCGGAAACCGCAAATGGACGGACTCCGCCCAAGCGCTGGACGAACTCAAGAAGGCAAAACTCAAGATGTCCGAGTACTACAAGACACCTGAAGTCATCAGCCCCTCTCAGGCCGAGAAGCTCTTCAAGCAGGGCGTGATCGGAGAGCGTAAGTGGCAGACATTGCAGGGTCTTATTACCCGACCGGAGGGCAAGCCCACATTGGCCGCCGTCACTGACAAGCGGCCCGCTTTGAAATCAGACACAGACTATCTGACCGATGAATCGTAAATACCAAACGTCTTCCTTACTCCCGCCGGCCGCGGTCGAAGCATTAAAGCTCGCGGCCTCGCTGGAAAAGGACAAACCGCCGGGGTCGTCCAAGCGACGCCTCGACGCTCTGGAAAGGGTTATCGCAGAGATCAAAAAAAGATACCCGTCTCACTTTAAATAAGGAAACTCAAATGGCTGTAAAAGTTCTAGCTATCAACAACAACGGCAAATTCAAAGACGTAAAAGTGCTCTTCAAAGCCTGCCGTCTCCGCTTCAGCGACCTTCGTGTTCCCCGTTCTTTCAAGGACACTCCCAACCTGCCTAAGGCCTATTCCGCGGTGCTCTTCTTAACGGACGAAGACCTGAAAGAGCTTGACAAGGCAGTTGAGGAAGCCGCCAAACTCTTTTGGGGCGACAAGTGGCAAGGCAAACTGCGTCAATTCCGCAAGACCGAAGACCACAACCCTGCAAGAAAACAGGTCACCGACGACGGCGAAGTCTTCTACACCGTCAACTGCAAGGCTTCTGAATTTATTACACGAAAAAACGGCACTACTGAGAAACGCGAACTCAACGTCTGTAAACGTAATAAGCAGCCGGTTGATTGGAATGATGACTCTACCGTTGACGAGAACGGCAACCCCGCCAAGCATGACATTCCCTACAACGGCTGTTATGTGAACGTCATAGCTGATCTTTACGTCGGTACGAATGGCTCGGTCCCGGGCATTTATCCCGGAATGACAACCGTACAGTTCGTCCGCGACGGCGAACCGCTTGGTTCTGCTAAGACAAGCGACGCACAGTACCTCGACGACCTCTCCGACGACGGCGAGGACGGCGAGACAGAAGTCGATACCTCTCAGTTCTAACTACTTTTGATCGGCGGTCTCTTCCCAACTGCGGGAAGAGGCCTTAAGATGGAACATACACATCCCACCAAAGTGTGTTTCTTCTTAAGGCGGGTCGGGCGTGCAGTCGAGGGGCAAGTCCCTCGGGCCGGCTAATCGCGGGGTCGTCATCCTCGCACCTCTGCTCGGTTCTAAATGGAGAACAAGCTCTCCATGCGCTCGGACCCGCCGCCACCTTTCCAAACAAGAAGAGACACACAAATGAAAGTCACCTCTCCTACTCTTTACTGCGACTTGGAAACCTTCTCTGCGAAGGACATCCGAGCAGGTTCCCATGCTTACGCCGCCGACCCCTCGGCCGAGATTCTTCTTTGGGGTTACGCCATTGACGACGCGCCCGCTAAAGTTTGGGACGTTACCGCGGGTCCCATGCCCGAGGAACTCAGAACCGCGCTCGACGAAGTGGCACGCAAGGAGCGCCGCCACGTGTGGCAAAACGGCGTCATGTTCGACCGCGTATTCCTTTCTTACGTCATGCCGGAGATCGAGCTTCCAATGGAAACGCTCGACGACACTATGGTCATGGCCTATCAAGCAGGTCTCCCCGGTTCTCTGAAAGAACTCTGCGAGGTATTCCATCTCTCTAAAGACAAGGCTAAAGACGCCGACGGCAGCCGACTCATTCAGATTTTCTGCAAGCCGCTCCCCTCCACATGGAAACTCAATCGTGCGACAAGCAAGACGCACCCCGAGGAGTGGGCGAAGTTCGTGAACTACTGCCGACTCGATATTGAGTCCATGCGCGAGGTCTACAAGAAGCTCCCCGCATTTAATCGCACCGCAAAGGAGCGCGAGCTTCAGGTCTTGGACGCCACGATAAATATGCGCGGCATTGGAGTTGACGTTGAGTTCGCTGAGGCCGCCATTGCCACGGCTGAGCGAGCCAAGAAGGATATTGACAAGCAGGTATTCAAACTCACGGACGGACGGGTCGTGACCGCAGGTCAGCGCGACGCCCTCATTCAATTCTTCTTCGATAAATACGGCTGGCAACTCAAGGATATGCGCAAGTCAGAATTAGAGAAGCGCATGGAAGACCCCGACATTCCTGCTGAAATGAAGGAGCTGATCGGTCTGCGTCTTATGGGCACCAAGACATCTGTTCAGAAGTACAAGCGCGTGGTACAGGGGGCTGTGGACGGAAGACTTCGCGGCTGTATGCAGTTCCGCGGTGCCTCTCGAACCGGGCGTCTGTGCCTTACCGGAGACCACGAGGTTCTCACTGAGCAAGGTTGGGTACGTCTAGACCAATGGCAAGGCGGGCGCATTCTTGTATGGAATAAGGATTCTGAAGCGCTGTCATTCCAGGAATCCGCCGCGGTTTCCTATGACTATGAAGGTGAGATGTACGAGTACAACACGGTCCGCTGCGCCCAAATATCCACACCCGATCACAAAATGGCTTACCTCACTAAAGACGGGAGGTGGGATGTAGCAACAGTCGAGCAGTTGGCAAAAATGAATCGTCCGAAGATTCCGTTTACGGGAACGAGAAAGCAACCGACAACGGCGGAGCACGACCTTCTGAGAACCCTGATTATGATTCAGGCCGACGGCCATTACACGCCCGACGGTCAGCTCGTGTTCAGATTCAAGAAAGACCGAAAGGTTCAGCGTTGTAAGTCTCTGCTTAGAAGACTCGGCATTCCTTTCGTTGTGGATACATACGAGGACGGTGCTACAAGAATCGGTATCGTGCTCCGCCACCTTCCTTTAGCGTTAAGGCTGTTCAAGGGCAAGGAGTACGGCTATTGGCTCTTCAATGAAAGCGCCGACATCATCTTCGACGAACTCCCTGAATGGGACGGGAACCGTTGCGGCCCGAACTCGATTCAGTATTGCACGAAGTCCAAGCACAACGCCGATCTTGTTCAGGCATTGGCTTGTATGTCGGGACGCACGGCTACTCAGCTCCTAAAGAAACCACAAAAAGATCATTGGTCTGACGTTTATGTAGTCAACATTTGGAATACACCGGGTCAAGGGCACGTGCTTCGGGACAAGCCAACGCTTATTAAGGATTGGAAGGGAAAAATCTACTGCGCTATGACCCCGACGGGCTTCTTTATGGTTCGTCGGGAGGGCAAGGTTTGGATTACGGGCAACTCAGGACGTACATTTCAACCACAAAATCTCCCAAGGCCGACGATTAAATCGCAGGCTGAGATTGAAGAGATTATCGACCTTACAAAGCTAGGGATTTTAGAAGCCTGTTATGAAGATGTATCGGCGCCTTTATCCAGCGCTTTGCGCTCGGTAATCGTCCCCGCGGCAGGCAACCGTCTCTGCGTAGCTGACTTCTCCAACGTCGAAGGTCGAGTGCTTGCTTGGCTCGCGGGCGAGGAATGGAAGCTCGAAGCGTTCCGTGAGTTCGACACACTGCAAACCAAGAGCGGCGAATGGGCGCTCCCCTACCGTGACGGATGGTTCCAAGAGTGGGCTGTCAACGCCAAGGGAGATTTCATTCACAAGGGCCACGATCTCTACAAGCTGACCTATGCCCGCACCTTCGGTATCAAGCCCGAGGATGTGACCAAAGATCAGCGTCAGATGGGCAAGGTATTGGAGCTTGCACTTGGGTACCAAGGCGGGCCCGGAGCTTTTGCAACCTTCGCTATGAACTTCGGCATGGACTTGGACGAGCTTGCCAAGACAACTGAGGCAACCATTGAAGAGAGCTATTGGATTGAGTCAATGGGAATGCTCAAGTGGGCCAAGGAAAAGAAGTTAATCCGAGGCATGAGCCAAAAGGCATGGGTCGCCTGCAACGCTATTAAATCCGCTTGGCGCAAAGCCAACTCAGAGATCGAGTCCTTTTGGTATGCGCTTGCCAAGGCTTGTCAGTCAGCGATTAAAGCCAAGGGCGTCGCCTTTTCAGCAGGCCGCATTGTCTGCAAGGTCTCGGGTAACTATCTCTTAATGCGCCTTCCGTCGGGCCGTTACCTCGTGTACCCGGCACCGCGCCTGCCCGAGGAAGGCGAGATGTGCGACTTCTCCTTTATGGGGGTCAATCAGTACACCAAAAAGTGGGAGCGCATACCCACATACAGCGGCAAGTTATGTATCGCTAAAGGCACCCTCGTCGTCACGCACCGCGGATTAGTTGCCATTGAAAACGTTAAAGACACTGACCTTGTGTGGGACGGCCATGAGTTTGTCGTGCAGGAAGGCTCGGTATCCAAAGGTTCTAAGGAAGTTATTCAAGTTTACGGCGTTTACATGACGCCCGATCACAAGGTACTTACTGAGGAGGGTTGGAAAAATGCATCATCGTGCGAGGGACTTAACAGGGCTTCGTGTCGGTTACCTGACGGCTATCTGTTACGCGGGGTCGAACGGGAAAAGTTCGCTTTGGAAGGTTCGGTGCGACTGTGGGAAGGAGAAACTGATGGAAGCCTCCGAGTTTATGAAGCAGAAAAAGAAAGGAGTCAGGGCGTCGTGCGGCTGCATGAAGCGCGAGACTATCGGAGAAAAGCAGCAGAAGCACGGGATGTCGAAGCATCCGGCCTTCGCAGTATGGCATTCAATGAAGCAGAGGTGCGAGTGCCCGACACATCAAGCCTACAAAAACTATGGAGGCAGGGGCATAAGAGTCTGCGAGCGTTGGTCAAGTTCCTTCGAGAACTTTTGGGAGGACATGGGACCGACGTACAAGCGGGGCCTGACGCTCGACCGAATAGATGTGAACAAGAGTTACTCCCCGGACAACTGCCGTTGGGCAACCATGAAAGAACAAGCGAACAACACCCGCTTCACGAGGTACATACAGGGGAAGCCGCTTTCTTATTGGAAAGAGAAGACGGGACTTGGGAGGACAACCCTTCTGTATCGGCTGAACCACGGCTGTCCGATAGAGCATCTGTTCGACAAGCCCGATTGTTCTCGGAAGTTTTCGACCTTATCAACTGCGGGCCGAGACATCAATTCGTAGTCATCGCCGACGGTGAACCGCTCATTGTTCACAACTGTGAAAACGCAGTCCAAGCAGCGGCCTGCGACCTCCTCTTGGAGGCAGGACCTCGGCTCGAAGCAGCGGGATACCACATTGTCATGTCAGTGCATGACGAATACATCACGGAAATCAAAGACGACAACACGCGGAACCACCGCGAGATGGAAAAGATCATGTCCGACCTGCCCGATTGGGCAGACGGCTTACCCCTTGTAGCCGCGGGGTTTGAAGCGGCTCGCTATCGCAAAGATTAAAGGAGACTCAAATGCTCGATAAAGATTTTGAAAGCTTGGACAAGGCTTTTGCAAGCGCGGTTAACGCCGCTACCTATCTCAATGAGAGAGACGAAAGATACAAGGATGTCAACCCATTGGTTCCGCTGCAAGTAGGTGTTTTTGAAGGTGATGACTCCTATATCAACATCATGTGCGCCGACAGCGACGGCAAGAAACCGCAGGTTGTTGTGCTCACTGAACGAATGGCCCAAGACATCGTAAGAGAAGTCGGCGCCTGCCTCTCCGTTTTGCGTGCTGGCGAGGATAAGAAGGAGGAATAACCATGAAGGTCAATAAGTGCGAATGCCCCTGCGACGACGACAGGGTTATTGAATCTAAAGCGGACATCGCCCGAGTTTTAAAGGAAGCAAGAATGCCCGCAGATGTGCTTGCAATCACGTCCGTAGGGTTTGCCGGTAACGACCCCGACTTCCCTGTCATCTATCTGATTAACAAAAACGGCAAAGAGTTCACCGTGGCGGTTCAGCGCGAACCTTTGAAGGAGCTTTGCAAAACCATTTTGGAAGAGCTGGAAGCAGCAGACGCTTAAGACGCCAAACAGAGCATTCAATAAGGAGACACAAATGGACGAAACCAAACTTGACTTGAATAAAAGAGTAGCAGACGCACTGGAACTTATCCGTCTTGCTGAGAAAACTGCAAAGTCCGTAGCCAAGAGTGACTACCGCTTCAGCGGCCTGACAGTGGCGGCGCCGAGTCATGTTGTTCTTTTGAGAGGCAAACCCCGCCTTATCACCGTGACTTGCGTCAGCGCAAAAGAGACCCCCTTCGTAGTGGTCTTCAACAAGGTGCTCGCTAAGGAAATCGCAAGGCAAATGCTCGAATGCGTGGATGTCATCGAGAAGCTGGAAGCTGAGGAGACAAGTGAATGAACGCTGAAAAAGACGAGATCAAAGGCGCATACGAGGCAGGCTATGAAGCGGGTGTCAAAGCCGCTAAAGAATCTGCTTACGCCCGCGGTTACCAAGCCGGATACAACGACGTTATCCAGCGAGAAATAGAAAACTCTCAGAAGTATTTCAAGCGGTATGTATTGGAGAAAGATAAATGAATAAGTACACATTCAAAGCACTTATCAACCCCTGTTGGTGGATAAGAAACAATCCCATAAGCCGAGACCTTGACAAGGTTTACCGCTACCTGCTCGACCATAAGGACGAGGTTAAGGTTATCACATGCGGCCCGTACACCCTTAACCTGTTGTTCAGAGGTCGTCAGTACAGCGTTTGGTGGGCTAATTTTCCATACGCTTATCTGAGTGAGACGGTGGTAACCGAGGAGGACGGCCGCATAACAAGGTGCGGCGGAGTATTACCTACACGTGCTACTGCTATGGAGTTTTACGAAGTCTTCGGCGCTTCGCCGGAGGGTCGAATAGATGGAAAGTACCGGAAAGCGGCTGAACTTCTTAGCCTCACCCGACAACCGGAGAAAGCCGAATGACCACCCCCGAAGGACTTAACACGAAGGCATTGAAGCGCCTCTGCTCGGAGCTGGGTATCACTGCCTTCAAGATGTCTTTCGAGGGTACCGTCGGTGCTCCCGACTGGCTCCTCATGCGGCAGGGAAAGCACATTCTTGTCGAGCTGAAAGCAAGAAAGAACGGCAGGCTCTCCCGTCCGCAGGAGCGAATGATCGACCGACTGATTGACGGCGGCTTTGAAGTCTTCGTCTGCGACTCTCCCGAGTCCATCAAGTCGGCGATCAATCGGGGTCTCTTCGGCGGAGTCAATGTTACGGAGGGCTTATGAAGTTCTTACCTCGTTCATACCAAAAGCTGATCGTCGATAACATCCTCTACAACAAGCGCACCGCAGTGTTCGCCGGCATGGGTCTCGGCAAAACCGCTTCTACTTTGGAAGCCATCCGTCAGATCAAGGCGGTGCGTCCGTCGCTCACCGTCTTGATTATCGCGCCGCTCCGCGTCGCGCAGAGCACGTGGCCCGACGAGGTACGGAAGTGGGACAGCTTCAGGCACCTTCGGGTCTCGGTGATCTGCGGCAGCGCCAAGGCCCGCAGAGACGCCATGCTCGCCGACGCGGACATCTACACGATCAACTATGAAAACATCCCGTGGTTGGTTGATGAACTCAAAGGTGATTGGTTTTTCGATCTGATCGTTGCCGACGAGAGCACACGACTGAAGGGTCTGCGCGCCCGCCAAGGAACTCAGAGAGCCAAGGCCTTAGCCAAGGTCGCGTTCAAGTCCGAGGGTTTCGTCGAGCTTACAGGAACCCCGGCGCCCAACGGTCTCTTAGACCTTTGGGGTCAGATGTGGTTCCTCGATAAAGGGGCTCGCTTAGGTAAATCCTTCTCGGCTTTTCAGCGGGAGTTCTTCTACCCCATATCCCGCGGGGGCGGTGCCACCCGCTGGGTCGAGTGGAAGCTACAGGAAGGAAGCGACAAGAGAATCAAAAGGAGAATCGAAGATGTCTCGATCACGGTCAACCCCGAGGATTACTTCGACGTTGCTAAGAATATTTTTAATGACATCGTGGTTGAGCTGCCTCGCGAAGTCATGCGTCAGTACCGCAAGTTTGCGCGTGAGCTCTATCTCGAACTCGAAGGCGGAGCGGAGGTTACGGCCGCAAACGCTGCTGTTAAGACAGGTCGCCTGCTCCAAATGGCGAGCGGTGCGGTTTACGTTGAGGACGGTGAAGGAAGTGACGCCTACACCGTTGTCCACAAGGCAAAGATTGAAGCTCTTGCTTCGGTTATTGGGGAAGCCAATGGTGCGCCGGTGCTGTGCGCCTACAGTTATCGACATGAGGTGGACCGTATTCTCAAGGCTTTCCCTTTCGCCCGAGTGCTCGACAAGTCACCGCAGACTATTCGTGATTGGAACGAAGGGAAGATACCGCTCTTACTCGCTCATCCGGCATCTTGCGGTCACGGACTTAACCTGCAGGACGGAGGAAACATCCTTGTCTTTTTCTCCTGCACATGGTCTCTCGAACTACACGATCAGATCGTTGAGCGTATCGGTGCCGTTCGTCAGGCGCAGGCAGGACACGACAGGCCGACGTTCGTGCATTACCTCATAGCCAAAGGGACACTGGACGAAGCCGTCAAGGAGCGGCTTGCTACTAAGCGTGACATCTTGGATGTTCTCTTGGATAAGAAACAAGCAATCGAAGGTGAAGCAGATGATGACGAATATTGAAGAGCGCATTACGCAAATGGCCTCCTGCGGCTTAAGCCCTTACGTTATCGAGGAGCGTTTAGGGATGGAACACTACACCATTCACATCAAGTACCACCAAGCGCTAATGAATGGGTACGTCACGGCTCCCGCCTCGGGCCGAGTCCATACGCTGAGTGCAGAGAAGAAGGCGGCCCGCAAACGCGAGCGCGCCAAGGAGCGGCGGGAAGAGAAAAAGGCAGAGGCTAAGAAGCAAGCCGAAGCGCCTAAGCGCGTAGAGATGACGCATGGGGAGCGGCTTGCCCGAAGGCGAGAGTACGACGCCCGATACCGAAGGAAGCACCGCGAGGAATACAACCGCAAGCGCAGGGAACTCTACCACGCTATGAGCCCTGAAAAGAAAAAGGCGCTGTTCGAGCGGCTGGTTGAGTACAAGAAAGCCACCTACGAACAACGCAAAGACAAGATCAATGAGCGCCGCAGAGAACTCAGAAGACTAAAAAAGGAACAAGCAAATGCCAAGAAACAAGAAGCCGCGCAAAGAGTACAAACCTCGGGCGATACGCCGAACGGGTTGCTCTTACCCGCGCGAAACGATTGACGAGATCAAAGACATCATCAACGGTATGGGGC
>ENA-OYYK01001120-OYYK01001120.1-human-gut-metagenome-genome-assembly--contig:-NODE-1120-length-14934-cov-8.857585_pt1 | contig 14934 bp, 9 predicted proteins | sample MGYA00243247_ERZ653443 | MGnify/ENA primary metagenome ERZ653443 (study PRJEB26926, sample SAMN06165010) | human gut metagenome | biome: ENVO:00009003; feature: ENVO:2100002; material: ENVO:00002003... | reverse complement strand
GTCGGCAGCGTCAGATGTGTATAAGAGACAGGTGTATGCACTGTGCGCCCGACAACGGGGTTTCGATAACCGGTCCGCTTTCCATGTACATGGTGTTGGGGCGCAGGGTGCGGGCAAACAGGCCGTTGAGTTTCTCCAGTGCCTTGTCTCCCTCGCCGAATGCAGCATACAGCGAAGAAGCCCCCGTATAAGTATATCCGAGGATATTGCCCGGCAGGCTGTGCCAGTGTTCTACGGATTTTTCCATAAGTTCCTTGCTGCCGTTCTGCTCTGCATTCAACAGGTAGAGCGGATAGAACATCAGCAGGTGCGAGTAGTGGCGGTGCGAGCGGCTGAAAGGTACATCCTTGCCTATCATCATGCCGTTTTCGTCCTGCGGGTAGTCGGTTAGGTGCTCTGCAACTTGTTTCCAGCGGGGTATCAGCTCGTCATCGACAGATAGAATCCTGCTTGCCTCGAGCAATGTATTGCATCCCCAGCGCAACAGGGCGATGTCGTAGTTGCAGTCTTCGGCAGTACCGTACTCCGGAGAATAGGTTCTTTTCAAATGGAGCTTGCCCGATTTGTCTTCTGTCAGGAAAGGCAGATAGAAATTGACGGCCCGTCTCAGTGTAGGGTACAGGGTATTCCTCAATATCGATTCGTCCATGCTGAAGCGGTATTGCAGCCAGAGGTTATGGCAAATCCACGTCAGGTTGCCTACCTGGGCTTTCTTTTCGGTTCCGGGAACATTCACCGTTGCCCCCGTCAGGGTAAAGTCGGTGGCTACGGGCAGTGCGGCGGCATCTTTCCGGTAGGGTTCGGGAACGTTGTTTATCAGGTTATCCAGATTGTTTCTTATCGCGTCCACCAACGGCATGCCCAGTTCCATCCGGTTGGATGGGTATACGGACCAGTAGCTCAGTTGTACATTCAGGTTCCACCAGGCATTGGGCCAGGGAGTCAGCACTTGCCAGGGACCGCTGTTGTCGAGCAGTCCGCCGCCGGTGCGGGTGGCCGATGCCAGCTTGTACATCTGCGCCCAGTAGAAATTCTCCATCTTCTTGTCGGGAAGGCTCACGAAACTTTGCGGATAGTAGTTATGCCACCATTCCCGGTGTGCTTTCCGGAGCACGGGCAGGTCGGCTTCCTGCAGGCTTGCCAGTGCCGTTTCCACCTTTTGCAAAGCCTCTGTTCCGGGAAAGGAATGTGCGTTGCTTACGATAAGCGTGCTTGTGTTCTCTTTCCTAATCTCTTTCCAGGCTGTGGCAGTACCGCCGCCGGCAAGCAGGGGCTGCCAGCAGAGGCTCAGCCCATTGCGTGTGGACAGTTGCGGGGCGGGATTGGACACATAGTCTTTTTTGAGGTGGTTCTTGTTACCCTTCCGGATTGCATTCAACTGCCTCGGCGAATCCGTGTTTTCCGGATAGAATTTCCAGGTGAACTCTTTTTCGCCTGCCGTAGCTTCGGCTTCGACCAGGATATAGGGACTCTCGGAAGTGACACAGGCTCTCAGCTTTATCTCTCCTCGGGTGGTACGGATACACCCGGTGGTTTCAGCGTTCCATAAGTCCAGCCTCAGGTCGCCGGATTTTATTTCTCCCACGGGATGCAGGAGAAAATAACCGATAAGCAGCCGGCCTCTTCCATAGATGCTCGCATCGTCTGTGCGGTGGTCGTGTACCATGCTGTTGCCTACATCTACCCGTATGGCGTTTTTTCCAGGTTCCTTGCAGATATAGGAACCCATGCTGCCGTTTCCCATGAAGGGGGCTTCGTACCAGGTTTGGGGCAGGCGGGTCCAGGTCATGTCCTGCCGTGACATGAAACTTGTCCAGTCTGTCTGGCTGTAACAGCCGGCTGTCAGGTACCAGATTGCGATTGTGAGCAGTAGCAGTTTCTTCATGTGTCCGTATATGTTTTCTTGTTGATATGTTTTCTTGCTGTTAGATTTCCAGTTCGGGAACCTCATCCTTCAACTCGGTCTTTTTGCCGTTATCATGTATCACGGTTGCACCGTAATCCTTGTAACTGACGCTTGCATCGCAATCTTTGCGCGTGTTGCGTACTTCGAAAGAAGGCTTTCCGGCAGTGGATATGTTTGCTTTGATATTCCAGTCACCGATTTGGATACTACCGTCTTTCAGTTTGCGGGGAGCGGCTTGTGCGTTTTCCGCATCATTGTCTTTGGCATGTGTGTACACAATTGTAGCGAAGCGGTACACTTTCTGTTTGTCCGACGTTGCGGTGAAGTGCCAGTGGTTGGGATAGGGTGCGAAGTGTCCCTTCTCATCGGCACGCAGCCAGTTGACGGCAGGTACGAAGAACCGGGAGGTCGTATCCGTTTCCAGCGTTCCGGAGGAGAAGAGATAGGCATCGGACGCACCGTCCTTGCTGGTGGCCCGTATGTGTACGTATTCCCGGGTCTTGTCCACATTCATGGGGTTGGTAACCGTATGTAGCAGGTAGCTCCAGGTCACGGGTTCTTCGGCTTCCAGCTCGTCGTATATAAAGGAATAACCGCTTTTGCCTAAAGTTACGATGTGGCGGCGGAAGATTTTCAGACCGGTATCGTCCCAACCGTTTTCAGGAGAAAATTCCAGGTTGCTCTGTTCGCCGCGTAGCAGCCAGAGCGGAGAGATAACCTTTCCATAGGCATTGGAAGCATCGCCTGCCACATAGCTGATATTGTCGCTGACATAGTAACGGGGAATCCAGCCGTAACCTTCCGTTCCGATGCGTTGTCCCATGCCGTTCACCAGAATGGTGTTGTGGGCGCGGGTGGCGCGGTGGCAGTAAACGCCGTGTATGTCGGTAAAGCTGGTATGGTGTCCGCTACTGTAAAAGAGCGACTGGCCGTTCCAGAAAGTATTGAAAGAATTCTGGTTGGCTATGGCGTGCGAGGTACTGCCGTAAGGACTGCTGCGGAAGCTGAGCATGGCGCTTTTGCGGGTATCGTCCAGGTTGGTGGAGAACGAGGCCAGTCCGCTCTGCGGGAATACATGTCCCATGGGAAGGTCTTTCAAACCCGGTCCGTCCGGCAAGGGCTTGTCGCATTGCAGGCGGAACCATGCAAGACCGCCGGCTTTCGAGGTGCTTCCCTGTTCGAGTATGTCGGGCTGGCGGGCGCTGATGTGGCGCACGTAATCTGCGGCAAATGTATTGCCGGTCATACGCGCCAGAGCATCGGCGTAGCCAACACGCGTACCGCTCGGGGTAAGTATCTTCTGGTGTGAGCTGCCGTTACCGCCTGATTTTGAGAATGGCGGCTGCTGGTAGATGACGTACAGGGCATTTCCCTGATACCAGGGGTCGGAGAAATAGTTGAAGCCGGTGAGGCGGGTATAGAAATAGGGCACTTCTACAAGTGTACGGATGTTGACGTGGAAGTAGGAGTCGCCGTTGTGCCAGGCTCCGTCCTTGTTCAGACCGGGGAAGCGGGCGAGCCACAGGTTATAGCAATAGTCCGTCCACGCATCGGCTTCGGGCAGTTCGCCGTAGACAGTGAAAGCTGCCATGGTAAGGATGCGGAATGTCATCTGCCATACGTGATTGTCGGCGATGTGGTTTTCCAAGCGGTTGATGTCGTGTTTGTACATGCTGCTGCCGAATTCTTTTATCTCGTTCAGCAGGAATTTGCGCGTGGCGTTGTCCAGAACGTCGTACAGCGCATCGTATGCCATGGAACAAAGTGAAAGCAGGGTAGCTTCGTTGAAGTCGCCCACTACGTTTTTGTTGTCTCCCCAAGTGGCCATTTCCTTGACACGCTTAACGGCTTCATCGGCATAGCGGCGGTCTTTGGTGAGCAGGTATGCGCGGATCAGCACATCCGTATTGGCTTCTTCGCTGTCGATGATGCGTCGGCTTTCGCGGGTGAGCATTGCGCTTTGCTGTACTTTGTTGGTCAGCCCCTTTGCCAAGTCTGAGTTGATGTCGTTTACGGATTTCATCGGGGTGGCGAGTACTTTATTGGCGCGTTTGAGATAAGTTCGGCGTTCGGGTTTTCCTTGGCTGTTCTCTATGAAACTGTCCCATTCGTCCTTGTCGAGCCATACGCGGGGATGATGGGCGGGCAGCTTTTCGAGTACGGTTTTCAGAGCGGGCGGGCAAAACTTCATGGGATTGGGTTCTACCGTAAATCGCTGTGTGTCGCTCCATTCGGTTTTGCCGCCTGTGACATAGCCATATTGCCAGTACCATGTGCCCGGTGCCAGGTCTTGTTCCGGATTGAAGAAAGGCCAGCGGGTTTCTATTTGCATGGTATTCCCCGGTCCGAATGTCGGGCTTTGTGAATAACGCAGGAAATAGCGCAGCTTGCTTTTGTCCACTTCTTTTTTGGGGGTGCTCTCTTCTGTTCCGTCCAAGCCGCTTCGCAGGATGTTGAGCTCTGCCGGTAGCGGCCATTGGAAAGATACGGCGCGATCGCTTATGGTGGCGCCATCCGACGGAGAGGGAGTTGCACGCATTTCGTGCATCAGGGTGGTGTCGGTGAGCCTGACGGTAGCCTTTCCCGCTGTCTGCGCTTGTGCACAGACGGCAGGAAGGAAGAGGAGGACGGTTGATAAAATCTTATTCATGTAATTAATATTGTTATAAGGTTAGTTGGATGAGTGGGAGTTTGCCTTTTTAGGAAGCGCTTTTCCCGGCACATCGTGCAGCTTGGGGCGTGTAGGCTTGATTTTGTAAGTATTCATATAGTTTTCAAGAATGTCTCGATGTTGCTGCGCTACTTTCTCGTAAGCGTTTTCCATCATCAGGTTTCTTGTCTCGCCTCTGTCGTTTTGCATGTCGAACAGTTGTTCGCGGTGTCTTCCTTTGTCGTACAGCACGTATTTGTAACGTTCGGTACGTACCATCCAGCCACGTGTTTTGCTGCCGTCGAAACGTGTTTCGGTGATGACATAGTCTTGGTGGGGAGCTTGTGGATTACCCTCTTCTGCTATTTTGCGGAATGATTTTCCTGTTGTACTTTCGGGCTTTTCGGCTCCGGTCCAGTCGCAGATTGTGGCAAAGAAGTCCACCCCGTTGCTGATGAGTTGCGGCAGTTTTTCGCCTGCATGCTTCTTTCCGGGCAGGGTTACGATAAGGGGGATATTTACCACCTCTTCGTATAAGGCCGATTTTTGGTTCCAGTGGTGGGCGCCTATTCCGTCTCCATGATCGCTGGAGAAGATAACAACGGTGTTCTTCCACAGGTTGTTTTTGTCGATGGCGTCGATGATCTTACCGATTTCGCGGTCTACCTTCTCTACCAGACGGTAGTAAGTATAGCGGTACATGCGCCAGTCCTCAGGGGTGAACGTTGCGGTAGGGTAGACGTTGAAGTTATTGTCTCTTTCCTCCTCGATGACATCGGCATCGTAAGGATTCTTGGCAAAGTTAGGGGGAAGTCCCGGACAGTTGCGTATTTCGGGTATTTCCATGTTGCCGTAGGGAAGATTCTGGCTGCGTGCATATTCGCAAATGTTATGCGGATTGTCATAAGAGGCCACGAGGAAGAAAGGCTTGTCGTGCTTGCGTGAAAGGAATTGTACGCAAGCCTCTGCCAATCCGTCGTCGCTGTGTCTGTGTATCTGGTCGAACCCGCGTACTTCGTCGGGAATGTCAAGTTCGGGTACATGCCATTTGCCGCCGTATGCACATTCATATCCGGCATTCTTGACCAGCGTGCCCAGTGTTTGTGTTTGGAGCGCTTCCGGTAACGGTGCGCCATTGGTCAGCAATTCCACCGAACCGGGATAGTGTCCTGTGAACATGGCGCCGCGCGAGGGACCGCTGAGTGGAGCCGTACAATAAGCGTTTTGGAACATAATGCCGGCTGCGGCCAGTCTGTCCAGATTGGGGGTATGCACATCCGGGTTTCCGGCGCAGCTCATGGCATTTGCCGTATGCTGGTCGGTAAAGATGTAGATAATGTTGGGACGTTCGGCAGCGTATGCCATTGATGAGCTAAGCAGTGATAGGCAGGCTATGTGCTTCATTGGAATTTGTTTTACCATATTATTAGTTTTATATATTGAGATTTTAGAGGCTATTTCTCCGATTGCTAAATTACGTCTTTTTCCATGTATGGGAGAACGCTAATGTTTTTTTTATGGTGCCGAATGTTTATTCGACTGTCAATTTTGTATAGTAGACTTTTAAATTTGTGCTAAACGTCTCGGTGGCTGCTTGGCCTTGTCTTGCGGAATGATTTTTTTCGTCCTGCAGAACGGTTTTATTTGTCTCGTGGGATGATTTCGTTTATCTTTGCCGCACCTAAAGAGAAAATGAATGATAGTTTGTATTGCCGAAAAGCCTTCTGTGGCGCGTGACATAGCCGATGTACTCGGAGCGAGAGATAAGAGAGACGGATACATCGAAGGAAACGGATACCAGGTGACGTGGACATTCGGTCATCTTTGTACCCTGAAAGAACCGCATGAATATACGCCCAACTGGAAATCGTGGAGCTTGGGCAGCCTGCCTATGGTTCCGCCCCGTTTCGGAATCAAACTTATCAGTAATCCCACCTACGAACGCCAGTTTCACGTGATTGAGAACCTCATGCAGCATGCCGACATGATTATAAACTGCGGTGATGCCGGTCAGGAGGGAGAGCTGATTCAACGCTGGGTGATGCAGAAAGCCGGTGCGCGTTGTCCGGTGAAACGCTTGTGGATTTCGTCGCTGACGGAAGAGGCCATTCGTGAAGGATTTGCAAAGTTGCGGGATGCTTCCGATTTTCAGCCGTTGTACGAAGCTGGGCTTTCGCGTGCTATCGGTGACTGGCTGCTGGGCATGAATGCTACCCGCCTGTATACGATGAAGTACGGTCAGAACCGGCAAGTGCTTTCTATCGGACGTGTGCAGACGCCTACGCTTGCATTGATTGTAAACCGCCAGCTTGAGATACAGAATTTCGTTCCCAAACAATATTGGGAGCTGAAAACGGTATATCGCGACACCACTTTCTCCGCCATTCTCCGCAAAAGCGATGAAGAACTGGTGCTGGAAGCGGAGAAACAGAAAGAAGGAGCTGCCGCCAAAGCTGCAAAACCGGAAGAAAACCGGGGTATAGAACCTATCACAGACCGGGAACGCGGAACGGCTCTGCTGGAACAGATCAGGAATGCTCCTTTCACGATAACGAATGTCACCCGCAAGAACGGCAAAGAGGCTCCCCTCCGTTTGTTCGACCTGACTTCCTTACAGGTGGAATGCAACAAGAAGTTCGCTTTCTCTGCCGATGAAACGCTGAAAACCATCCAGTCGTTGTACGAGAAGAAAGTAACGACCTATCCGCGTGTCGATACCACTTTTCTGAGTGATGACATCTATCCCAAGTGCCCCGGCATATTGAAAGGCTTGCGCGATTATCAGGCGTTGACAGCTCCGTTGGAGGGGACTACGTTGCTGAAATCAAAGAAGGTTTTCGACAATTCGAAAGTGACGGATCACCATGCCATTATCCCTACCGGGCAGCCACCGCAGAATCTGACGGATATGGAGCGCCGCGTGTTCGACCTGATTGCACGCCGTTTCATTGCTGTCTTCTATCCGGACTGCCTGTTTGCAACGACCACCGTCATAGGTGAGGTGGAGCAGATTGAGTTTAAGGTTTCGGGAAAGCAGATATTGGAGCCCGGCTGGCGTGTGGTCTTTGGTACTCCCTCGGCTCAGTCTCAAGAAGAAAAAGATGAGAAGGGTGGGGAAGAGGAGAATGTACTCCCTGCGTTTGTAGTAGGAGAGAGCGGTCCGCATCTGCCGGATTTGTATGAGAAGTGGACGCAACCGCCACGTCCTTACACCGAGGCCACCCTGCTGCGTGCTATGGAAACTGCCGGTAAACTGGTGGATAACGATGAATTGCGCGATGCTTTGAAAGAGAACGGAATCGGCCGTCCTTCCACCCGGGCCGCCATTATCGAAACACTTTTCAAGCGTAACTATATCCGTAAGGAGAAAAAGAACCTGATAGCTACTCCTACCGGTGTGGAGCTCATCCAGATTATCCATGAGGAACTGTTGAAGTCTGCCGAACTGACGGGTATATGGGAAAAGAAGCTGCGTGAAATAGAAAAGCGTACGTACAATGCGGGACAGTTCTTGGAAGAATTGAAGCAAATGGTGTCGGAGATTGTTATGAGCGTTCTCTCCGATAACAGTAACCGCCATATCACCATACAGGCCCCTGCACCGGAGAAAGGTGGAAAGAATTCTGCTTCATCGGCTTCCGCTTCCGATAAACCGAAAAAAGAACCTAAGAAAAGGGCGCCGCAAAAGTCTGCCGCAAAGAAAACGGAGACGGCAACAACTGACAGTCTGCCGGCGGCAGCAGAGCAGCCGGCATCTGTTGTACAGGCCGATGAGTTGGTAGGACAACCTTGCCCCCTTTGCGGAAAGGGAACGGTGATTAAAGGAAAAACGGCTTACGGCTGTTCCGAATGGAAGAGTGGTTGTACGTTCCGCAAGCCGTTTTAGTAAAATCTATAATCCTTTTTCGGCTATATATTTCCACAATGGGGCAGCCATTAGTGCTTGTTTTATTTCTCCTTTCTCCAACAGCTCTTTTACTTCCGTTAGTGTAAGCAGATGTATGCTGAGGCTTTCCGTATCTTCCAGATGTTGTTCGGAAATCTTTTCTACATCGGTGGCAAGAAAGCAATACGTAATGTTAGTGTGAGTGCCTGGGTTGGGAGAAATCTGCATGAATTCCCGCCATGTACCATTTCCGTAGCCGGTTTCTTCCAAGAGCTCCCGTTGAGCGGAAACCAACGGTGACGCGTCTTCCTTCTCGCATACGCCGGCACAAAGTTCATAGGACGTCTTTTGCAAACCATGCCGGTACTGACGGATAAAAACGAACTGTCCGTCGCGTGTAATGGCAATTGTATTTACCCAGTTGGGATATTCCAGTATATAATAAGAGGGAATGTGGTTACCGTTTGGCAACACTACATGGTCTTTGCGTACGGTAAGCCACAGGTTCTTATGCAAGTATTCGCTGGAAATTACTTCCCAAGGTTTTTCTGAATCGTTGTTGGGCTTCATTACTTTTATATTTTGAATAACCTTTAGTAGTTCAGGTGGAACTCAACCACCGCTTCAATACCTTTCCGCAGGATGTCCAACGGGATGTTTTCGTTGGGAGAATGGATGGCGTTGGACTCCAAGCCGAATCCCATCAGTATGGTTTTTACTCCTAATACTTGTTCAAAGGTAGAGATGATAGGAATACTGCCGCCGCGGCGCACTGCCAGCGGTTTCTTTCCGAATGCTTTGGTGAAGCCTCTCTCCGCCGCCTGATATGCAGGGAGGGTGATGGGGCATACGTATCCTTGTCCGCCATGCATGGGAGTGACCTTTACCTGTACGGTGTCGGGGGCTATGCTCATGATGTAATCGGCAAACAGTTGCGAGATCTTATGGTGGTCCTGATGCGGAACCAGCCGGCACGATACTTTGGCGTATGCTTTGGAAGGCAGTACGGTTTTGGAACCTTCGCCCGTATAGCCGCCCCAAATGCCGCATACGTCGAAAGACGGGCGGCAGCTGTTGCGTTCCAGTGTGCTGTATCCTTTTTCTCCGAAAAGGGCTTTCACGCCGATAGCCTTTTTGTATTTCTCTTCGTCGAACGGAATGTGTGCTATCATTTCGCGTTCGGCTTGCGGCACCTCCTCCACATCGTCGTAGAAGCCGGGAACGGCGATACGTCCGTCTGCGTCCGTCACTTTGCTTATCATCCCGCAGAGCACATTGATGGGGTTGGCCACTGCACCGCCGAAGTGTCCGGAATGCAGGTCGCGGTTCGGACCGGTCACCTCTATCTCCCAATAGGCAAGTCCGCGCAGGCCGGTGGTCAGTGAGGGGAGGTCGGCGCCCAGCATGCTGGTATCGGAAACGAGGATGATGTCAGCTTTCAGCAGTTCTTTATGCTCTTGGCAGAATCCCTCAAGGCTGGGGGAGCCAATCTCTTCTTCTCCTTCAAAGATGAATTTCACATTGTGGGTCAGTAAGTTGTTCTTTACCAAATATTCAAATGCTTTTACCTGAATGAAAGACTGTCCTTTATCATCGTCTGCGCCGCGCGCCCAGATGTGCCCGTCGCGTATCTCCGGTTCAAAAGGGCTGCTTTTCCAAAGCTCCAGCGGTTCGGCGGGCATCACATCGTAGTGTGCGTATATAAGTACGGTTTTGGCTTTCGGGTCTATCATTTTCTGTCCGAACACAATGGGATTTCCTGCCGAAGGCATCACCAGTGCTTCATCCGCGCCGGCTTCCAGCAGCAGTTGCGCCCAACGTTCTGCGCAAGCAAGCATGTCGTCGTGGTGCTCGGGCTTGGCGCTGATACTGGGGATACGGATAAGGCTGAACAGGTCTTCCAGCATCTTTGGTTCGTTCTCTGCGATATATTTCTTTATTTCCATTACTTTATCGTTCGTTTGTTATAATTGTGTAGTACGGTCTATCAGGTAGAAGTCGAGCAAGGTCATGGCCGTCATGGCTTCTACGATGGGCACTGCGCGGGGCAACACGCAAGGGTCGTGGCGTCCGCGGGCTTTGAGGGTGGTGTCCGTACCATCCAGATTTACGGTGTGCTGTTCCATGAGTACGGTTGCCACCGGTTTGAAGGCCACGCGGAAGTAGATGTCCTGTCCGTTGCTGATGCCGCCCTGAATACCGCCGGAATGGTTGGTGTGCGTTTCGATGCGCCCGTTGTTGTTGAAGAATACGTCGTTCTGTTCCGAGCCCTTCATTTTCAGTCCTTTGAATCCTTCGCCGTATTCAAAAGCTTTGGCAGCATTGATGCTGAGCATACCTGCGGCGAGGGCGGATTGGAGCTTCCCGTAAATGGGCTGTCCCAGTCCTATGGGGCAACCTTTGACAACGCAAGTCACCACACCGCCGATGGTGTCGCCTTCGCCTTTTATCTTGAAGATAAGCTCTTCCATTTCTTTTGCTTTCTCCGGGTCGGGGCAACGTACGGGATTGGTTTCAATCAGGTCGAGGTCGTAAGCGGTATAGTTGTCTTCCAGCTTGATAGGCCCCACCTGTGAGGTGTAGGCTGTGATGCGGATGCCAAGCTGCCTTAATGCTAATTTGGCTAATGCCCCGGCCACCACGCGTGAGATGGTTTCGCGTGCCGATGAACGTCCGCCTCCGCGGTGGTCTCGTATTCCGTATTTCACATTATATGTATAGTCGGCGTGTGAGGGACGGTACACTTCTTTCAGATTGTTATAATCGTTGGAGTGCTGATTCTCGTTCCATACGATAAATCCGATAGGGCAGCCGGTGGATTTACCTTCGAAAATGCCGGAAAGGAATTCCACTTTATCAGATTCCTTGCGTGAGGTGGTGATACGTGATTGTCCCGGGCGGCGGCGGTCGAGTTCCGATTGAACGAAGTCCATATCGATAGTGATTCCTGCGGGAAATCCGTCTATTACGCCGCCTATGCCTTTGCCATGTGACTCTCCGAAACTGGTCAGTCGAAGAATATTTCCAAATGAGTTGAACATATCAAATGCTTTAAAGGTTTATAATGAGGTTAATGCGTCAGTTTGTCTTGCCATAAGGGGCTTTGACTTTTTAAAGGTAACAATTATTTTTGTAAAACGTTTCAAAAATGACAATAAATCTTTTATTTCCCGACTTTGAGGTATGTGGGCAACCATCCCAATCTGTCTTTTGGATATATAGAAGTATTTAAGAATGTGAAGAATCTTTATAATTAACCCTTTCTGAAAAAAGGAACATCTATTTTTTAGAAAAGACCTTGTTTAAAGGTTCTAAAAACTGTTATTTTGCACTTCAAATATAAAAGAGAATATTAACTGCCCCTTAACTATGTAGGGATTTTATTAACTAAACAAGTATTTGTATGAAGAAAAATTTGTTTTATTTATTCGCATTGATTTGTTCAATGAGTTTATTTACCGCTTGTAGCGATGACGATGAGGCGCCGGGCAATTCTGGAGTAGTTGGAGAGGTTGTCGGTGACTACAAGGGCTTGATGGATGTTTACTATGAACCAAATGTGGAAATAGCCAAAGGCATGCAGCAAAAGATAACTATCAAGAAGTCTTCCGACACTTCAATCGGTTTGGAATTGAAGAACTTTGTAATAACGGTTGGCGGTGCTCCGATTACTATTGGGGATTTAGCTATTGATAATTGTCCTTTGAAAGTTGAGGGGGATAAATATTCATTTACCGGTAACGCAGATTTAGATTTGGTTGTCGGTAAATGTGCGGTCTCTGTGGAAGGAGCTATCAATGGTGAAGATATTGAATTGATAATTAAAGTGAATGTGAATAATGACCTAATGAAAGTTCGTGTAGAATATAAAGGTAAAAAAATGACAGGGAACGAAAGTTCGGAAGCTTTGATTAAGGAGTTCAAATTCGATAGCGATATTATTGCGGAGCAACCTGTAATCAATGAAGATAAAACTATCACTTTTAAAGTGGCTGAAACCGCAACAGATGATGATTTGAAAGCATTGAAGCCGATAATTACAATTTCTGAAAATGCAACGGTTACTCCGGAATCGGGTGTGACGCAAGACTTCTCCGGAAATAAGGTAGTGATTTATAAGGTTACTTCTGAGGATGGTACAACAGTGACGGAGTATAAGGTTTCTGCTCGAAAGAGTTCGGATGCTTTGATTACAAGTTTTGTTTTCGAGAATAATCCTATTGTTGCAGAACAACCAGTAATCAATGAAGACAATACGATTACTTTTAAGGTGAAAGCCTCTGCTACTGCTGATGATTTAAAGGCTTTAGTGCCTACAATTACTTATTCTCATAAAGCAACGATAGCTCCTGAGTCTGGTGTGGCACAGGATTTTTCTGATAATAAAAAGGTGATTTATACGGTTACTTCTGAAGATGGTACGGTTATAAAGGAGTATCAAGTTTTTATTTCAGGTACTGAAGATGTGTATGATTTTGAAAAGTGGCTTCCTGGAGTAGAAGGACAAGAACCTGAAAATACTTTCTATGAAGCGGAGGGATGGGCAAGTAGTAATACCGGAGCACATTTCTTGAAAGGGTTCAATCTTACTGATAGTTATGTCATAATGCAAACAGATGATTCTCATTCGGGAACTGCTGCAGCAAAAATTCAGTCTATTGATACAAAAGGACAAGATCTGGGTATAGCAAAAGCTCCTAAAGTGACTACAGGTTCTTTATTTCTAGGAAAATTTAAGACTGATATATTTAATACCTTAAATAGCACTAAATTTGGTATCCCCTGCAAAGAAAAACCTATTTCTTTGCGAGGATGGTATAAATATACTCCTGGTGATGTATATTATATTGTAAATACCAAACCATATAAAGAACATTGCCATGAAGCTGTAGTAGACGAAACTAAAGTTGATGAATTTATGATTAGCGTAGTTTTATATGAAACAACTGCTTATGATGAAATAGGCTGGTCTGATTGTCTAACCGGTACAGATGAAGAGGAAAAGAATATTTATACTTCAAGCCGTATTGCTGCTATTGGACAATTGATTGGTGGTGCTCAAACTGATTGGAAAAAGTTTGAGTTACCTTTGGAATGGAAAAAGCAGTATGATACCAATAAAAAATATCGTATGACTATTGCTTGTTCTTCAAGTAAGGATGGTGATAAGTTTTGGGGTGCTCCGGGTAGTACATTGATTGTTGATGATTTTGAATTGATAAAAGAGTAATTAGATCCTTTCGGCTAAAGTAATTGATATTAAATATAAAGGATACTTCTGTGAAGAAGTATCCTTTATATTTAATATGTGTCGTCCTAAGCGAAGTTGATTGATTATTATTAAAATCCTATATAGGGTTGTCTATCTAATTTCCATAAGCTATTGGATTGTTTGGGAGTTGTAAAGGGCTACTTGAGAGTTGTAAAGGTCAACTTTAGCATCATAAAGTTCTACTTGAGAGGATACAGTATGTTATGTATAATATAAGTACCAAACATTGGTACTCCAAATACCACGTAGCGGTATCTCATGTACCAAGCATTGGTATTTTAACTACCAAGTGTTGATACTAACGGAATACCCTCGTATAAAATGAAAAAGTGACGACCAAAAATCGGTCGTCACTGTATATAAGCTTGTCGTCACCAGATAACACCTTCGTCCTTAATGCATTAAGACGAAAAGTGACGAGTGACGACAAAAAACGAAAAAATCTTGTTTAGAATGCATACCCAAATCCTAAGTTCAGATAGATAGGATACATATTAAACGTTATCGTATCGAAGTCTTTCTGGAAGATATTGTTTAATCCCCACGTTACATCGGCATGCACGGTGAGATGCTTGAACGCTTTCCATTCGCCCCCAAATTGGATACCCCACTGGAACTTACGCAACTCGTTGGAGAAATCGTAAGTTGCGATGCTTTCACCGGTAAACTCCACTTTGGAACCGGTCTGGTCGGGTGTGCGCAAGTGACCCTCGTACACGTGTCCGGAGAAGTTGCCTTCCAGCAGATAGGAGAAGTACGGACCTGCCGATACTATCCAGCGCTTGCTGATGCGGTAGTCGGCAAGGATGGGAATGGTGAGATAGGAGTTTTTCACTTTGGTTTTGACTCCACCCGTCCAAAGACCTGCCAGCTCTCCGCCGTTGGTATTGATGATTTTCATACCGTAGTTCTTTACGGTGGCTTCGGTAGTCATGTTCTTGTTCTCCAACCGCAGTCCCAGGGTAAGTCCCCACTTTTTCTTTTCGTCGAACCACTTGGTGGCATTACCTTCGATGGCAATGGCGATGCCCGGTGCGTAGCTGTCTATCTTGCGTATCTCCTTGGGCAGGGGAATGGGAGATGTACCGCCGATATTGAATCCGGCTTTAATGTTGTATTCCCAACCGTGCAGATAGGAGTTGATAAGACTTTTGTTTCTCTCTTCTTGTGCTGTCTCTTATACACATCTGACGCTGCCGACGAACTCTAGGGTGTAGATC
>ENA-OYYK01001117-OYYK01001117.1-human-gut-metagenome-genome-assembly--contig:-NODE-1117-length-14976-cov-10.773340_pt1 | contig 14976 bp, 17 predicted proteins | sample MGYA00243247_ERZ653443 | MGnify/ENA primary metagenome ERZ653443 (study PRJEB26926, sample SAMN06165010) | human gut metagenome | biome: ENVO:00009003; feature: ENVO:2100002; material: ENVO:00002003... | reverse complement strand
GCGACCCCTGTGCTGTCCAGCGCCGATTTACACACAGGAAAATTCTGAAAGGGGTGTCAGGCCATGGCGACCATGAAAAGCATCACGGCACGGGGCACCCGGCTCGACCAGCTCAAACAGCTGGCCAAGGTGCTGGCGGCGGGCATCGACACCTGCAAGGACTGCCGCGCCCTGCCTCAGCTGACCAAGCAGTACCGGGAGACCATCCGGGAAATTGAAGAGATCGAAGGAGCGGACAACGATGGCGACGAGATCGGCGAGATCCTCGCAGAGCGTGAAAATGATGGGAAGCCAGGAGCCGTCCGAACGCATCGCGCCGGAGTACCGGGCCACTGACGGGCCGGATGCCGTGCGCATCCTGCGGGCGGGCGGCACCGTGCTGGACCCGTGGCAGAGCGACATCCTGGACGACTGGATGGGCCGCACCGTGTCCGGCAAATGGACTGCCCCCACGGCGGGCGGCAGCGTGCCCCGCCAGAACGGCAAGAGCCTGCTGGTGCAGGGGCGGGCGGCGTCCGGCATGCTCATGTTCAACGAAACGGTCATCTACACGGCCCACCTGCAAAAGACCGCCACCGAGACCTTTGAGGAAATGCGGGCCTTTTTTGAGGGCCCGAAAATGCGCCGGTATGTTTCCGAGATCCGCACCGCCCTGGGCCGCGAACAGATCATCCTGAAGAGCGGCGCACGCATCAAGTTTCTGGCCCGCACCCGCAACGGCGGACGCGGCCAGCACGGCGACCTGCTCATCTTCGACGAGGCGCAGGAGTTGGACGAGACCGCACAGGGCAGCTTCATCCCGGCCATTTCGGCCAGCCTGAACCCTCAGACCATCTACGTTGGAACCCCGCCCGGCCCGGATGCCGTGGGCACCGTGTTCCGGGCCCTGCGCAAGCGGGCGCTGGAGAGCGAAGCAAAAAAGGCCGCGTGGTTCGAGTTCAGCGTGCCGGAGATCGGCGACGTGAAGGACCCCGCCCGCTGGGCAGCGGCAAACCCGGCCCTTGGGCGGCGCATCCAGTACGGCACCATTGAGGGCGAGAGCGAGCAGCTGGACGCCGACACCTTTGCACGGGAGCGCCTGGGCTGGTGGAGCCCGGTGGCAGTCGAACATCTGGACTATGCCCTCGACCGTAAGGCGTGGGCAGCCTGCGCCAGCGAGGACGAAAAGCCCGAGGGCAAAACCGCCTACGGCGTCAAGTTTGCCGCCGACGGCAGCGCCGTGTGCCTGTGCGGCGCGGTCATCCCGAAAGAGGGCCCCGCCCGCGTCTCTCTTATCGACCTGCGGCCCACCGGGCAGGGCCTTGCATGGCTGGCCGACTGGCTGTGCGACCGGTACGGCAAGGCCAGCTGTGTGGTCATCGACGGGCGCAACGGCGTGGACGTGCTGGTGGAGCGCATCCGGGAGGTCTGGAAGGCAAAGAACGCGGTCATCCGGCCCGGAGCACGGGACGTGATCGCCGCTGTGAGCCTGTTCACCAACGCGGTGAATGAACAGCACCTGACCTGGTACGCACCCCAGACCGCCCTGAACGAGAGCGCCGTCACCGCCACCAAGCGCCCCCTTGCGGGCGGCTTTGGCTTTGGCGGCGAGAACAGCCTGCCAGTGGAAGCCTGCGCGCTGGCCCTGTGGGGCGCAAAGACCTGCCGCCGCGACCCCACCCGCAAGATGCGCATCGGCTGAAAGGAGCCCTATGTTAGTTACCCTGAATTTTGGCACCGTGAAAGACTTACGTCCGGCCGAGCAACAGCAGCTGCAGGATCTGGCCGACGTTTTTAACTACCACCAGAGCAGCAACACGCTCAAGGATAAATACTACGAGGGTCACATCACCCTGAAGGACGTGAACCTTGGCATCGCCCTGCCGAAAAAAGGCATGGAAAATCTGGAAGTCGGCTGCAGCTGGGGGCAGAAGGCCGTGGACGTGCTGGCCGCGCGGAGCATGTTCGACGGCTTTGTAAGCACCGGCGGCAGTCTGGACAGCCTTGCAAAGCTGGTGGCCGACAACCGCCTTGTAGCCGAGTACGCCAAGGCTTGTCGAGATGAGTTGAAATACGGCTGCACCTTCGCCGCCCTGTTCGCGGACCCGGAGGTTGGATGCCGCATCCGGTTCCACTCGCCTGCCACGGCTGCTGCCCTCTGGAACGGCGAGAAGGGCCGCATCGACTGCGGCCTTGCCATCGTGGACACGGCACCGGACGAAAGCGTAAGCAATGAATGGACCCCCGCGTTGGTGTACCTCTACACGGACACGCACGTCGTTGTTCTGCACAGACAGCAGGACAGCTGGACAGCAGAGTATAACTCCCAGATGATGGGCCGCCCGCTGATGGAGCCCCTGATCTGGAATGCCACCAACTCCAAGCCCTTCGGCCGCTCCCGCCTCAAAAATCCCATCCGCGCCTTGATCAACGACTACATTCGTACAGCCGTAAACGCCACCATCGCGCTGGAGTTTGCCACCACGCCCCAGAAGTACATCCTCGGCGTGACCGATGAGCAGTATGACGCCATCATTTCCAACAAGTTCAAGACCTACATGGGGGCCATCATCGCCGCCACGGCGAACCCGGAGACCGGTGAAAACCCGACCCTGGGCCAGCTGGCACAGGGCAGCCTGACGCCCCATGTGGAGAAGATGCGGATGACCGCCACCCAGTTTGCGGCAGCCACCGGCCTGACCGTGACCGACGTGGGCGTTGTGAACGACGCCAACCCCACCAGCAGCGATGCCATTCTTGCCCAGAGCCAGACGCTGGTGCTTCTGGCCCAGCAGCTGAACACCGGCAACGGCGACGCCCTGCGCACCATTGCCTGCATGGCACAGGCCGTGGCGCGGGACTGCCGCCTGGCCGACCTGACCGAGGAAGAGACCGGCATCATGGCCCACTTCAAGAACCCCGCCATGCCCAGTGTGGCCGTGACGGCAGACGCCGCCATCAAGATCGCATCCGCCCGGCAGGAGTTCGCCAGCACGGACACCTTCCTGGAGATGATCGGCTTCGACCAGGCGGACATCCGGCGCATCAAGGCGCAGGAACAGCGGGCGCGCGGGCAGGCGCTGCTGATGGAGATGGACGATGCAGATAACGACACGGACATGGAATAATTACATTGCCCGGCTCTCCCGGCTGAACGAGGCTGCCGGGCAGAAGATGCGGGAGTACATCCGGCTGCACGGCACGGACGATACCGAAGCGCTGATCTCCTACGCCTACGCGGTCACTACCCGGTACGGCGAGGGCAGCGCGGAGCTTGCCTGCCAGATGTATGATGCACTGGCCGAGGCCGAGGGGATGCTGCTGCCCACAGCAGAGCCTGCCGCCACTGCCAGCTATGGCGAGGTAGCCCGCATGGTGCACGCCACCAAGGACCAGAACCCCGAGAACCTGCCCAGCGGCGTGAGCCGCCTTGTCAAGCGGGCAGGCGCAGACACCACCCTGCACAACGCGGTACGGGACGGTGCCGAGTGGGCATGGGTGCCCCACGGGGACACCTGCCCCTTCTGCATCACGCTGGCCTCCCGCGGCTGGCAGACCGCCAGCCAAAAGCTGCTGAAGAATGGGCACGCGGAGCACATCCATTCCAACTGCGACTGTGCGTTTGCGGTGCGGTTCCATTCCGGCACAAGCGTTGCAGGCTACGACCCGGAGAAATACCTCAAGCAGTACCGGGACGCCGGCAGCGATGTGAACGCCATGCGCCGCATCGACTACGCCGCCCGGAAGGATGCTATCAACGCCCAGAAGCGGGCGGCGTATGCGGCAAGAAAAAACTTCTCTGTTTATTCGAGCTTGAACATGGAGCCAAAACCTGTTACAATGCAGTCAATCAGCAATGTCAAGGCGTTCAGCTGTGACACGCTGGATGCTACTGGACAACAGCAGCTGAAAAATGCGCACAAACGTCTGCTTATGACCGCATCCAAGCAGCCGCTTGGAGTGGAAGTTGGCAGGGCATACGATTTGAATATGAAACCGCTCACAAAAGAGTTAACAGGAGCAGCAGAGCGCTCAACAGTGTCGGTGCCAAAACAAAATGTGCCGTATATTGTTATCCATACACACCCTGACAGTAACATTTTCTCACAACGGGATTTGAGTAACTTTGCAAATAACGTAAACCTGAAAATGCTTACAGCTGTTGGCCATGATGGGCACGTTTATGCGGTTGAAAAATCAGCTTCGTTTGACGCAAAAGCCGTAAAAACACTGGTTTCTGATCTCGGAGAATCCGTCAACGGCATTGCAGATCAATATGATCGGAAAGAGATTTCCTATCAGGAAGCCGCCGAATCGTTGAATTTTCTTGTTCGCAACTGTCTATCAGAATTGGAGGGATACGGTGTCAAGTTCTACGAATGAAAAGTTCTTTACCCCGGAACGCATAAAGAAAATGCAGCAGTATCTGATAGACCATCCTATCGACCATAAATATGACGAACTATGCGCCCAAGATATCTATGATGGGGATGACGTTCCGCCACGGCAGCTGGCTGCACGAGGTTATTATGACGTTCTGAAAGAACTTGGAAAACTCCCGGCGGGAGTTGAATGACCGTTAAACCACGATGCACACGCACCGTGGTTTTTTGTTGCCCAAAAACAGAAAGGAGCCATCATGGAAAAAGATGATTATTTCGTTGTCGTTTACAAAATCCTTGCTTACCTGTATGTCATCCTGAAGGAAGGCCGCCACCCTGACCCGAAGCTGCTGCAGCATGACAGCAAGATGCTGGGCATCAATAAACTGTACTGGACATACATCATGGAAAGCCTGCAAGACGAAGGCCACATCAAAGGTCTGGACGTCACCACCATGTGGGGCGGCGACAAGATGATCTCCGGCCTTGAAAGCTGCCAGATCACTCCGGCGGGCATCTGGTATCTGATGGACGACTACACGATGGAAAAGGTGAAGGACTTTCTCATGAAAGCTGACATCGCCGTTCCCCGCGTCTGATACGCTGCCCCATTCAAAGCACTGTGCAAAAAATGCACGGTGCTTTTTTCATGCCGTCTTAGCTCATTCTGGAAGAGCGCCGGTCTCCAAAACCGGAAGCGGGAGGTTCGATGCCTCCAGACGGTGCCACGCAGCGGGCGGTGCGTACCCCGCCCAAGACCGAATACTGACAGAGAACAGTGTACAAAAACTGTGGTCACACAACCTGAAAGGAGTTTCCACCATGAAACGTGAAGATGTGAAGAACAAGATCCCCGGCATCACCGACGAGCAGCTGAACTGGCTCATGCAGGAGAACGGCGCGGACATCAACCGGGAGAAGTTCGCCGCCACCGCCCTGCAGACCCAGCTGAACAACGTGAATGCCCAGCTCAAGACCGCACAGGACGGCCTTGCCGCCTTTGACGGTAAGAAGAAGCCGGAGGAATACGAGGCCGAGCTGGCCAAGCTGCAGGCCGACCTGAAAGCGCAGGCGGACGGCTTTGCCTTTGACAACGCCCTCGACACTGCCATCCTCGGCAAAAAAGGCCGCAGCATCAAGGCCGTGCGTGCCCTGCTGGACGTGGACAGCCTGAAAGGTTCCGCCGACCGCACTGCCGACATCGCCAAGGCGCTGGACGAAGCTGCCAAGGCGAACCCCTGGGCCTTTGGTGAGGATGCCCCGGCACCCGCACCCGCGCCCGGTTATCCTGTCCTGCCCGGCGGCGGTGAACCGCGGCACCTGCCCAGCGAGAAGGACGGTGTCACCGCCGCATTCATGGACCGCAACCCCGGTTTGAAAATCTGACAGCCGTGCAGCAGCACGGAGAAAGTGAGTAATTTTTATGGCACATGCAAATCAGGAACGTTGGGCCACTCTGGTGGACGCAAAGCTGCGCAACCAGCTGGTGACCCGTGATAACCTCATCTTCAACAGCCGCTACGAGGGCGCCCCCACCTCCGGCAAGGTCAAGATCCCGGTCCGTGACACCGAGGTGGCCGTCAAGGAGTACGACAAGGCCAACGGCATCGCTGCCGAGGCGGGCACCACCACCTATCTGGACCTGAACATCGACCACGACGAGGCCGTGAACGAGCTGATCGACGGCTACGACGCCGACAGCGTGCCGGATGATATTGTGGCCGACCGTCTGGACAGCGCCGGTTACTCTCTGGCCCTGTCCATCGACAAGAAGTCCATTGCCGCGCTGGAAGGCGCGACCGGTGCCACCATCAGCGCCACCAAGACCGCCGCCACCGAGAGCAACGCCTATAAGCTGGCGCTGGAGGCCAAGCGCGTGCTGGGCCGCAAGGGCGTGCCCGCCGAGGGCCGTTTCCTCATCGCATCCCCGGAGTATCTGGAGGTTCTGATGCTGGATGAGCACTACATCAAGCAGGGCGACCTGTCGCAGGAGCTGGTGCAGCAGGGCGTCGTGGGCCGCATTGCGGGCTTCAACGTGTTTGAATCCAACAACATGGATTACGAGAGCACCACCCGCGTGACCGGCAAAAAGACCACCACCGAGTTCATTGCCGGTCACCCCAACTGGTGCCACCGTGTGATGGAGTGGCAGGTGGCCATCCATCTGCAGGACCTGTCCGGCTCCGGCAAGTACATCGGCGCATCCGCCGTGCAGGGCCGCAAGGTGTATGGTCTGAAGGTCTCCAAGCCTCAGACCCTGTACATCAAGCGCACCGAAGTGTAACGAGGTGCCCTCATGACCTACGCCGAAGTGTTTGATGTGGAAGCCGGGTTCCGTGCCCTCTCCAAGGACGAACAGGAGCGCTGCAGCGCCCTGCTGAGCGAGGCGGCCATCATCATTGACGCCTACAACCCGGACGCCGGAGCGGACGCAAAGCGGCTCGTTTCCTGCCGGATGGTGCGCCGCCAGCTGGGCGAAAGCGACAGCGAGGGCGGCGTCAGCTTTCCCATGGGTTCCACCCAGGGCACCGCCACCGCGCTGGGCTACAGCCAGAGCTGGACCATGAGCGGCGGCTCTTCCGGGGAGCTGTATCTTTCCAAACTGGAAAAGAAACTGCTGGGCGTGGGCAGCCGCGTGGGGGCCCGCAGCCCGCTGGAGGACTTATGTTGAAAGGCATCGACATCACCCTGTACGAAAAGACCCAGTCCGGCACAGACGAGGCCGACGCCCCGGTCTACACCGAAACGCCGGTCACCGTGCACAACGTGCTGGTGGGCGAACCCTCCGCCGAGGAAATCACCACCGAACTGCAGCTGACCGGCCGGCGGCTGGCCTACACGCTGGCCATCCCCAAGGGCGACGCCCACGACTGGAACGACGTGCAGGTGGAGTTTTTCGGCCAGCACTTCCGCACCTGCGGGGGCGTCGTGCAGGGCATCGAGCGCATGATCCCCCTGTGCTGGAACAAGAAGGTACAGGTGGTAAGGGATGAGTAAAGTGCGCTTTGAACTGGACCGTGCTGGGGTGCGTGCCCTCATGCGCTCCCCGGAGATGCAGGCCGTGCTGAAAGCGCGGGCCGACACCGTGAAAGACCGCTGCGGCGACGGGTACGAGGCCTATGTGGCCGCCACCCGCGCCGTGGCCGTGGTGGAGACCGCCACCCCGCAGGCCGTTGATGACAACTCGGCCAACAACACCCTGCTCAAAGCCACATCAGCCAGCCGGAAGGGCGCGACCGTGCACGAGCACAAACGCCACTTGAAGGACGGCCGGGTCATCACCGTAAGGAGCTACCAGAGGAAGAAATGATCGAAGAAACCATCCGCAGCTTTCTGGCCGAGCGGCTGGACGTGCCGGTGCGGCTGAGCGTGCCAACCCCGGCCCCCGCCCGCTTCGTGGTGGTGGAAAAGACCGGCTCCGGCTATGAGGACGGCATCTATAGCGCCACCATCGCGGTGCAGTCCTACGGGCCCGCCGCCACCAGCCACGACGGCACCCTGGATGCGGCCAAGCTCAACGAGCTTGTCAAGGCCGCCATGCAGGACGCCGACAACCTGCCGCAGCTTGTGCGCTGCGACCTTTATTCCGACTACAATTTCCCCGACACCACCCGAAAACGACCCCGCTATCAGGCCGTTTTCGGCGTGGTGCATTACTGAGAACGAAAGGAGCCTTTTTTATGGCAGATGCAAAGAACGTGACCGCTGCAAAGCCCAAGGTGGGCGGTGCCGTCTGGCGTGCCCCGCTGGGCACCACTTTGCCTACCGACGCCAAGACCGCGCTGGACAAGGCATTCAAGAGCCTGGGCTATATCTCCAGCGACGGTCTGACCAACTCCAACTCGCCCTCCAGCGAGAACACCACCGCCTGGGGCGGCGACACCGTGCTGACCCAGCAGACCGAGAAGCCGGACAACTTCGCTTTCACCCTGCTGGAATCTCTGAACCCTGACGTGCTGAAGGCCGTGTACGGTGACGACAACGTCACCGGCGACCTGACCACCGGCATCACGGTCAAGGCCAACTCCAAAGAACAGAAGGACTGCTGCTGGGTGGTGGAGATGATCATGAAAGACGATGTGAACAAGCGCATCGTCATTCCGGACGCCGCCGTCACCTCGGTGGGCGACATCACCTATTCCAACGGTGCCGTGGGCTACAACACCACCCTGACCGCCGTGCCGGACACTTCCGGCAACACCCACTACGAGTACATCACCGCCAAGGGCGTGTAAGGAGGGTCTGACATGATCACTGCAAAAACCAACGACGGCTTTGAGATCGAACTGGACGAGGACGCACTGGACGACGCCGAGCTGCTGGACGCCCTGGGCGGCATGCAGGACGGCAACGTCTTTGACATGAGCCGCCTGACCCTGCGCCTGCTGGGTAAGGAGGGCCGGAAGAAGCTGTATGACCACCTGCGCACCCCGGATGGCCGTGTGCCGGTGGCCAAGGTGGCGGACGCTCTGGGCGAGCTGATGAACAGCTTCACAGCCGGAAAAAACTCTGCTTCCTCGCCGAACTGATCGCATCGGACGAGGACGCCCTGATCTGCGATTTTGCTCAGTATTACCATGTACTGGACTGGCGCGCCCTGCCGCTGCGTCTGGCCGCCACCCTGGCCGCAGGCCTGCCGGAAACAAGCCGCAGCCTGCGCAAGGCGGCAGGCCGCACGGTGGACTTTGAGACGGAACTGCTGGCCTATGCCGCCGACCGCCTGACCCAGGTGCTCTGGTGGCTGCACAACGACACGTCCAAGCCGCCCTCCGTGCTGGCCGACCTGCGCGGCGAGGCGGACACCAGCAACGTGCAGTGCTACGCCAGCGCAGAAGAATTTGACGCCGCCCTTGCGGTGCTGAAAGGAGGTTGACAACATGGCAGACGGAATCGAACTGGGCAAGGCGTATGTCCAGATCGTGCCCTCGGCGCAGGGTATCAAAAGCGCCCTGACCGAGATGTTTGACGAGGAGACCGACGGCCTTGGCGAGCAGACCGGACAAAGCATCGGCCAGAAACTGGTCGGCACCCTGAAGAACGTCATCGTGGCGGCCGGCATCGGCAAGATCATCTCGGATTCCATCAACATGGGCGGTGCCCTGCAGCAGAGCCTTGGCGGCGTGGAAACGCTGTTCAAGGACAGTGCCGACACGGTCAAGGAGTACGCCGCGCAGGCATACCGGACCGTGGGGCTTTCGGCCAACAACTACATGGAGCAGACCACCAGTTTTGCGGCCAGCCTGCTGTCCAGCGTCAGCCAGGACACCAACGCCGCTGCCCAGCTGGCCAACATGGCCATGGTGGATATGGCCGACAACGCCAACAAGATGGGCACGGATATGCAGGATATCCAGAACGCCTATCAGGGCTTTGCCAAGCAGAATTACACCATGCTGGATAACCTCAAGCTGGGCTACGGCGGCACCCAGGCCGAGATGCAGCGGCTGCTGAACAACGCCACCAAGATCTCCGGCGTGAAGTACGATCTGGGCAATCTGGCCGATATGTACAGCGCCATCCACATCATCCAGCAGGAGATGGACATCACCGGCACCACCGCAAAGGAAGCCGCCACCACCCTGACCGGCAGCTTTGCCGCCATGAAGGCAGCGGCGGAAAACGTGATAGGCAACTGGTCCACCGGTGCCGATCTGACGGAACCGCTGCAGGCGCTGGCCGACACGGCACAGACCTTCCTTGTGGACAATCTGCTGCCCATGATCGGCAACGTACTGGCAGGCATTCCGGAAATCGTTTACAGCCTTGTGCCGGAGCTCCTGCAGACCGGCACCGAGCTGCTCAGCTCCCTGGCACAGGGCTTCACCCAGGGCATCCCGGATTTTCTGTCCAATGCCCTGCCGCAGCTGCTGCAGTTCACCGAGGAATTGCGGGCCAACGCCGGTGTGTTCGTGGACGCCGGCCTGAACCTCATCACCCAGCTGCTGAACGGCCTGATCGCAGGCCTGCCGGACCTGATCGCCTATGTGCCGGATATCATCATCAACATCTGCGGCATCATCAACGACAACATGCCCAAGATCCTCGGCGAGGGCGTGGCCATCATCGTGCAGCTGGTCGTGGGCATCGTCAAGGCGGTGCCGGATCTGCTGGCCAACTGGAAGAAGATCCTGCAGGCCGTGTTGTCGGTGATCTCGGCAGTGAACTGGCTGAACATCGGCAAGACCATCCTCACCGGTGTGGCCAATGGCGTGAAGAGCATGGGCTCCAGCCTGCTGAACGCCTTCAAGGGCGGCTTTTCCAGTGCGCTTGCCTGGATCAAGAGCCTGCCCTCGCAGGCGGTGCAGTGGGGCAAGAACCTTATCCAGAGCTTTATCAACGGCCTCACCGGCAAAGGCGGTGCGGTTGGTGCAGGAGCCATCGCAGCCACCGCCGGTGCCACCATTGCTAAAACCGCCAGCGGGAACGACTGGTCCTCCGTCTGGGCGGACGCCAACGCCGACGTGGCCGACAGCGCCCAGTCCATGGCGGAGGTGGTCGTCCCGGCCTATACCAAGTCCGGGGACGCCGCCACCAAGGCGGCCAAAAAGACCAAGGCCGCCGCACAGGCCGCCGAGACCCTGCTGTGGTCCCTGCAGGACGCAGGCCACACCGACACCACCAACGCCCTGGGCAAGGTGACCATCCAGACCACCGAGCTCACCGAGCACCTGCGCAAGGGCAGCGAGGAGTATGACCGGCTGACCCGCACCGTGACCGAATCCGGCAAGGAGATGGTGAACGGCGTGGTGAAAAACTACAAGACTGTCACCAAGTATGTCACCGACCACGGCAAGACCACGGCCCAGACCCAGAAGACCTATGAAGAGATCGCTGCCACTGTAGCCAAGACCGTTACGTCTACAACGGATTCCGTGGTCAACGGCATTGCCACCAGCACCAAGACCATCACCGAGACCCTGACCGACAAAACCACGACCCAGAAACAGGTCATCACCGAGACCTGCAACGACATCGTGGACGGGGCGCTGGTCACGGTGGAGCGGGTCAAGACCATTGCCGCCGATGGTGTCCCGCAGATCACCGAGGAGATCAAGAAAGCCTCTGCCAACAGCTTTGACGGCCTCGTCAAGGGCTGGCAGGACGAGGCCGACAAGGGCGTGGTGGGTACCTTCAGCACGCTGGTGACTGCTGTGAAGAAGCAGGACTGGCAGTCTGTCGGCGAATGGGTGCTGTCCACCCTGTACAACGGCCTTGCCCCGCAGGCAAAGCAGCTCATTGACGACTTCGGCAAGAACCTGATCCAGCAGGTCAACGGCTTGCTGGGCAAGGGCGTCAGTGCCGTCTCCAACGGCCTGTGGGATATGGGCGGCGACCTTGCCAAGGGCCTGACCCGCGGTTTTGCGGACGTGATCACGCAGGCGCAGGGCCTTGGCTCCACCCTCACCGGCATCTTTCAGGGGCTGAAAGGCCCGCTCACCGCGGCTGCCGCTGCCATCAGCACCGGCCTGAAGGGCGGACTGATCTCCAGCTTCCCGGAGATTTTGGCCTCCATGGGCACCCTGATCGGCTCCATCGGCAGCGCCTTTGTGGGGATGCTGGAAGCCGTCGCGGCGGCACTGTTTCCCACCGGATTCGGTGCCCCGCAGGCCCTGCTCATGATCGCGGCAGGCGTGGCCCTGACCGCCGCCATTGCGGCCATCGTGGCCGGCGTCGGCGGCGCGTTCAAGCGCAAGACCACGCCCGGCATCTCCGGTAGCACTTCCAGCAGTACGACCTCCACGGCATCCGGCTCCCTGTGGGATTACGAGAAGCGTGCCCCGCTGCCGCAGCGCACCCAGCGCCCCAACATCGAGGTCAACCAATATATTTATTCCAAGGCGCAGACGGCTGCCGACCTGATGCGCGAGGCACAGTACGAACAGGAAAGGGCGGTGCTGCAGGGTGTTTGACGCGATCTTCAAGGCCAGCAACGGCCTGACCTTTTCCTTCGGCTACGCCGCCGGGGTGCTGTGGAGCATCACCCCGCTGGGTGACCTGCCCGTGGATCTGGAGACCAGCCAGGGTTACCAGCAAGTGGGTGCCACCGTGGAGAGCCGGAGCATTTCCGGCGTGACCCGCACCGTCACCGGGCGCATCCTGCGCAATCAGGACTACTGCAAGCGCCAGCTGCGGGATGTGTTCGCGCCCTACGTCACCGGCCGGCTGACCATTGCCGGGGCTTATTGGTGCGACGCTGAGGTGCAGCGCACCCCGGACATCAGCGTGTCCGGCCTGTGGCCCACCTTCTCGTTCCAGCTCTACTGCCCGGACCCTTACTGGCACAGCGTGAAGGAGCTCACCGTCTCGACCCTGAGCGTGACGCCCACCTTCCGCCTGCCGGTGTGCTACGATGTGCACAGCTACGGCGTGCGGGAACAGGCAAACTACCTCCGCATCGCCAACACCGGGCTGGCCACCCAGGACTGGGCTCTGACGCTGGAAGCCCGCGGCCCAGTGGTAAACCCCGGCGTCAAGGATTCGGAGACCGGCGAGTTCCTGCGCTTTGTCACCACCCTGCAGGACGGCGACAAGCTCCGGCTGTACCGCGAGAGCGGCCAGCTGAAACTGGAACAGATCATCAACGGCACCGGCTATGATGTATTCTCCACGCTGGACGGGAGCAGCACCCTGTGGACCCTGCGCCACGGGACGCAGGCATGGCAGCGCACAGCGGATTCCGGCACGGAATGGCTGTTCCTGACCCTGACCTGCAGCACGGCGTTCTCCACCGTGGTCCTGGAGGTGGGCGGCAATGGCTGAACGGACAAGTACCCTGACCGCAGGCGGCCACAAGAGCATCTGCGTCTATGACGGCCAGCTGAACCTGCTGGCCCGGCTGGAAAGTTGGGTATCGCTGGTCTGGCCGGAGCGCTACAACGTGTACAGCGGGGTGCAGGGTGCGCAGCTGGAGCTGCACGCCTCCACCGACCTGCAGGCGCTGTGCCGCCCGGACCGGTACCTCTGGCTCACCGGCTCCGACCGCATCATGCGCATCTGCTCGGCGCAGACCGACCGCTCCGAGCACAAACTGGTGATCTCGGCCAAGGACGCCGCCTGCATCCTGGACGAGCGCATCAGCACCCAGACCCTGAGCGGTTTTGCGGTGGAAAGCACCCTGCGCAGCCTTGTGTCCGGTGCGGCTGCATGGCCGGGGCTGGAGCTGGGCGTGCTTGCAGATCTTGCTGACGCCTACACCGGCGAGGTCAAGCCCGGCAGCCTGCTCAGCATCGCCGAACAGGTGTGCCAGGAACTGGACATCGGGTTCCGGGTGCGGTTCGACCAGCAGGCCAAAAAGCTGCTGTTTGAGCTGTACCGCCCAAAGCTGGATTCCAACGCCCGGTATGCCCCGCAGTACGGCAACCTGACCGGCCTGACCTACACTGAGAGCATCACCGACTACAAGAACATCGTGACCGTGGCGGGCGCGGACGGCACCGTCACCGTGGGTGCCACCGGCAACACCGGCGCGGCCCGGCGGGAACTGTATCTGGACGCCTCCAGCAAAAAGAAGGAGGACGGCCAGACGCAGGAGGAATATCTGGCCGCCCTGCGGGCGCTGGGCGAGCAGGAACTCGCCAAGCACACCCGCATCGAAAACTTCCGCTTCACGCCAACGGGCAGCGTCACGGTGGGCAAGGTGGTGGCAGCCAGCCTGCCCGGCACCGACATCCAGGCGGCCGCCCGCATCACCAGCGTGACCCTGAGTTCCCAGAAGGGCGAGAACACGGTCACCACCGAGATCGGCACACCGATCCTCAGGAGGAAACAATGAGCATTATCACTTACCCGCTGAACGGCGTGACCTACGACGCCGAGGACGTGAGCACCTATCTGTGCACCCGCACCTCCGGCGTCTACTCTAAGGACACGAACTACGCCGTCAGCGTCACCGGCGCGCGGCAGATCGCCGTGGCCCCCGGTCTTGCGTGGATCAACTACGACGACTTCAAGGGCGTCTCGGCCTGCAGTCGGGAGGCGGTCAACCTGACCGTCCCGGACGCCGACAGCACCCTTTCCCGCATCGACCGGGTGGTGCTGCAGTTCGACACTGCCGCGAACCTGACGGCGGTCAAGCTCAAGACCGGCACCCCCGCTGCGGCCCCGGAGCCGCCCGCCATCCTGCAGAACCACAACCAGTACGAGCTGGGCCTGTGCACCGTGTCAGTGCCTGCCGGTTCCTCGGTCGTCACCGCCGCCGACATCACCGACACCCGGGCCGACGAGGCCGTCTGCGGCGTCATGCGGGACAGCGTGACTGGCATCCCCACGGCGCAGTTGCAGGCGCAGGCGCTGGCCATAATGACCCAGTTGTCCACCGAGCTGCACACCAAACTCGATGCTCTGGACGCCGCCATCGCAGCGGTGGAGAGCGGCAGCTTTTACACCAAGAGCGAGGCGGACGCGAAATTCGGCACGCCTTACAGCCTGCCGCCCGCTACGGCAGACCAGCTGGGCGGCGTGAAGGTGGGCGACTATCTGGACATCGCTGCGGACGGCACCCTGAGCGGCAAGACCCTCAACGACAAGATCGCTGCCGCCGTGGCGGTAAAGTCGGAGCCACGGCTGGTGTGGAACCACTACGAAGAAACCGGAAAAAGGTGGAAGACCTACGATA
>ENA-OYYK01001113-OYYK01001113.1-human-gut-metagenome-genome-assembly--contig:-NODE-1113-length-14998-cov-4.552633_pt1 | contig 14998 bp, 8 predicted proteins | sample MGYA00243247_ERZ653443 | MGnify/ENA primary metagenome ERZ653443 (study PRJEB26926, sample SAMN06165010) | human gut metagenome | biome: ENVO:00009003; feature: ENVO:2100002; material: ENVO:00002003... | reverse complement strand
ATCTACACCCTAGAGTTCGTCGGCAGCGTCAGATGTGTATAAGAGACAGCTTTGCGTAAAAAGTAAGGTTGCTTTCGGGCGTCGTGCTTGTAACCGCGCTGCCCGAAAAGTTCTCGTCCGTGAACCAGCCGTCGAACTCGTAACCTGTCCTTGTGGGAACGGGTAATTCATAGCTTTCGCCCTTTTTGACCTCAACGGTTTCTATCGAGCTTCCGCCGTTGGTTTCAAAGGACAGCTTCACGATGTCTTTGCCGCAGGCAGAAACAGCGCATAGAACTATCGCAAATAAAATTGCCGTTAATAAAAACCTGAATTTTTTCATGCTTTAATATATCTCCTGTATTTAATGTTTTCCTACACAAGTGTAATTGAGTTTTGACGCCGTTTCACATGAAGGTACGCTCCTTTGACATCGATATGTCCTGTTTATTCAATTTACGGATTTTCATCCGAGAATTGCAAAATAACAATCAATCCCTTTGCGCAACTTCTTCAAGACCAGAGCGACGGAACATCCGACAACGACCGGTCGATTTCTCCTTCACCCGGTTCTTCGTCCTCCGGCTCCTCCGTCTCGACCTCCCAAACGGTGTAGAGCACCGTTCCCTCAGGCAGGTCGGCAATGTCACTGCCTGTCAATTCGGGCGTCGTTCCGTCAGCCTGCGTTGTCCAGCCCGAAAAGTTGTAACCCCTACGGGAAGGCGAGGAGAATCTGTTGTTTCCGAGTACAGGCGCGCTGTCGCCCGACTCACTCAATCTTTCGACATTGAGCATCAAGCTTTCGTTTATAGTAACCGAAACGACATAGCTTCCGTCTTCGGACAAGGTGCAGCCCAACATAACGGGACGAAATGAGGAATTCCACCTCGTATCCCAGCTCTCGGGCACACTTTGGGCGTCGCTGTAAACGGTCAACTGTGTGCACCTGTAAAACGCGTGCGCTCCGACATTTTCCAAAGTGCTCGGCAAGAGCACCGACAAAAGCCCCGTACAGCTTCTGAAAGCCTGTTCTCCGATTGTTTTGAGACTGGAGGGCAGATAGAGCCGAGTCAGATTTCTGTTTGCGTAAAAAGCAAATTTTCCGATTTGTTCGATGCCGTCGGCAAACTCCGCTCGTCTCAGCGATGCGCAATCCGAAAAAGCATAGTCGCCTATCACCCGCAACGAAGACGGAAATTCAAAGGTTTTGAGGTTGGCACAACGCGCAAAGGCATATTGACCGATAGTCGTAAGGTTAGGCACAGCCCCCTCTACAAATCCTACCTTTTTCAACGCAATGCAGTCTTGAAACGCAAGCGCACCGATAGATACGACGCTAGAAGGCAAGTAAACCTCGCTCAGCGAAATGCAGTTCAAAAAGGCATATGCCGAAACTTCCTTCAAATAATCTCCGAAATCGATTGTCTTGATGTTTTTGCATCTGAAAAACGCAAAGTAACCGATTTCTTCGACACGTCCGCTCGACAGGTCAATCTCGCTCAACGTATGGCAATCGTAAAAAGCGGAACGTCCTATCTTTTTGAGATTTGCAGGTATATCAATGCTGTACAGTGACTCGCATTTGTAGAAAGTGTAATCCTTTATTTCCTGAAGGTTTTCGTTGAGAGAAATTGCAGACAGACCGGTACAGTTGTAAAAAGCGCCCGTTCCGAGATAACGCACGTCGGTAATGGCGCCTCTGACATTTTTGAGAGACTCACAACCCAAAAACGCGAAGTCTGCGATGCCTATCGTATCAGGCTTCAAAGTTACGGTAGTAATGTTTATTTCTTTTCCTTCCGCATCGACGGTGTTGTAGCCTACCACCCAATTTCCGGCGTAAACAACGCCTTCTTCGGTGGGATTGTTCCACAAAGCGGTGTCTACAAATGCTTTTTCTCCTATGCTTGTCACGCTTGCGGGTATTAGATTTCCGTTTTCCGGGTTAGCCAATTTGTCGCAGCCGTAAAAAGCATTGGTACCGATGCTTTTCAAGTTTTCACCTAAATTCAAAATCATCAGATTGTCGCAATCGGTAAAAACGCCGTAAGCTATTGTTTCCACACCGGGCAGTGTGACGCTGTACAATGCTTTGTTTTTTGCAAAGCAGGAATCGCCCAGATACTTTATCGATGAGGGCAACACGACTTTTGTAAGGTTTTCGCACGATGTAAAGGCTCTGCCGACAATGCCGACCGTTCCCTCTTTGAAATCGTTGGCACTCAACTCGGTAATATCGGCGCGGTTTTCCACGGCAACCACCCAATTATCGGCGTAAATGATATTGTCTCCGGCGGTTAAGCAGTCGTTGTAAACCTTGGTTCCGTTGAAAACACCGCTTCCGACCGTCGTGAGGGACTGAGGCATAGTGACCTCGCTCAGCTCCGTACAGGCATTGAAAGCGCCAATTCCCAACGAAACAAGCCCTTCGGGCAAAGCCACCTGCGTGAGCTTGGGACATTCGGCAAAGGCATATGCGGCAATACGTATCAACGAGGAATTTTCCGCAAATTCAATTTCGGAAAGATTGCCGCAACGGGAAAACGCCCTTTCGTCAAGTAAAATGAGCTGGCTGCCGAAACTTATCGACTCCAAGGCCGAGCACTCGGAAAACGCATGACTGTATATTGCCAGCAAGGCATCGGGAAGCTCGATTGATTTCAACGAATTGCAGCCGACAAACGCGGCTTCGCCTATCAGCGTTACATTGTCGCCCAGCACAACCTTTTCAAGCGCGCGGCAATAGGAAAAAGTATTGGCTTCCACCGTATCGACATTTTCGGGCAAGGTGATTTCCTTTAACGACAGACATGAGCTGAATGCCCCGCTCCCTATGTAAGTGACAGACTGCGGAATAACAATGCTTTCAAGGTCGGGACAATTGTAAAACGCTTCGTCGCCGATTGACCTGACATTGTTTCCTACAACGATGTTTTTTACTTTGCTAGCTCTGAAAGCAGAGTTTGCGATTTCCGTGACGGGCTTGCCGCGATAGACGTCCTCGATTGTGAAGCTGTCGGTGCACGTGCCCGCGCTTGTTATCGCATATTCGGTGTTGTTGTTGATTAAGGTGTAAACACAGCCCGTTTCGTAATTTTTGTGAAACGAAACGACCTCCGACCAATCGGACTCCTTGGCGGAGCTGTCTCTCGGCACCGCTTTTATGCGAATTTCGTAATCGCCCTCCTGATAACTTGACAGCGAATAGCTTGTTTTGCGGGAGACAACGGTATCTGTTTCTCCCGTCGCAATGCTTTTTATTTCCAGACTGTACGTTCGGGCGTTTTCCACCGAACTCCAAGTCATCAGATAATCGTCGTCAATACGGATTTTTTCGGGGACGGCAAGCGTCTTTCCGCATCCGACAAATATCAGCAGGCACATCGACAAAACGAAAGCCGCTATAAATGTAAGAAGTTTTTTCATTTCTTCTCCTTTGAGAATTGCAACGTACTATTGTGATTTTTTGTTCTTTCTCTCACGAATAATTTCGTGCAGCCACTTGAACTTGAATTTGCGCACCGCTATATCCAACAGGAAAAGCACAATCGCGGCAATGATAAAAGCAAGTCTCGGGTCATAGGTTTTGGCGATTTCCGTCACAAATCCGTCCAGAATCTCGTCGGGCGACTGCAAATCGGAAACCAATACGCCGTTGCCCTTTTGGGCAATTTCGGCAAGCAACGCCTTCGACGGGTCTATATCCGTCTCCTCGACATTCAAGTCGTACTCTTTCGAGTAGGAAAAGTTCTTGTAAATCTCGTACAGGGAGTTTTCAACGGGATTTCCCGCATCGTCGTACTTTTGCAAAACGATTTTGTAAACTCCGCCCTTTTTCACAACTATGTCGCTGCGGCTGTAACTGTTTGCAGAACTCAAAGCCAAAGTGACATAGACGGAATCGGTCGCGGGGTCCCCCGACGTTTCGTTGAGGGAAATCACCGTGCCTGTCGACATATCCTCGATTGTGCCGCGTATTGTCTCGTTTTCCGCAAGAGCCTCGTTGACATAGACATTCAGCTGATTTATGTAATTGTCCTCGTTCAGCGTACCGTACAGAATCGTGGGACGGATGCTTTCCGTCGGCATAAGATTTCTGACCACGTTGAGCAAAAATGTCTGACCGTTTGCGTCCTGCATAAATTGACCGGACCACTCTCCGCCGTTGAGGTCGCACATAAAGCTGCCGACCATACCACCTTTGCTGTTATCGTTTTTCAAATATTTCCACTGCACGTAAAGCGGAACGCTGTAATCGCCCGAGAGCACCATATCCGCGCCGGTACGCAGCTTGACGCCGAAAAATCCTCCCAGCTGAACAGTCAATTTGTTCTGCGTGCCTTCCTCCGCGGTTCCGGTTTCCACGCCGCTTAGCAGAGGAGAAAGCAGATTGGCAACCGTAGGATTAAACGGCTCGTCGTCCACTTCTTTAAGCTCGGGCACGCTCAGGTTTTCTTTACTCCATATCGAAACTTCGGTAATGTTGCTCGATACGCAAATCGTGCCGTGTCCGAGTATGACGGCGCGCACCATCTTTCTGTAAGGCGAAAGACTTTCTACGTTTAAAGCAGGGTCGTCAATCGTCGTCTCTCCGGGCACATAATCGAAGTCCTTCGTCAAGCCTATACCCAAAAACGAGAAGGAAATTCCGTCTTTGTCGTAATAATCCCTGATTAACTGTTCGTATTGTACCGTCTGGTCGTCTCCTACCAAAGCGTCCGAAACCAAAACAATATGACGCCTTTCAATTTCCTGAAAACTTCTCAAAATCTGTCCCGCGCGCTCTATCGCCCCGGGGAACGTAGTGCCGCCGCCGGTAGAAATATTGTTGATAGCGGAATAAATTTTGCTTTCCTGCGTACGGGGCGTGAGAGGCAAAACCATTTCGTAGTCGGTTGACAACGTCATGATGCCTATGTAGTCTCTTTCGGAAAGCGCACCCAGCGCACTGGACGCTGCCGTCTTTGCAAGCTCGATCGGGTCGCCCTGCATCGAGCCGGAAACGTCGATGATAAAAATAACTCCCAAAGGCGGTGTGTAATTTATTGCCTGAACGGGAAGCATTTGCTGATACAGACTTCCGTACATATCCGTTCTGTTGTACGCGTTTGCATTTTCTCCGTCCTTGCCGCCTATGGTAAACATTCCGCCGCCGTAGGTCGATACATATTCCTCCAACATTTCGACGAAGTTTTCGGGCATATTGGTGTTTCTGACACTGTTCTCGACGCGCGCGCCCAAATCGTAGTTGGAAATGTTGTTGAGAATAACCTGGTCATACTGACGCAGTTCGTCAACCGTCGTCGGAATTTCCTCCGAATCGTACACGTTGAGTACGGTAACGTCAAAATTGCCTTCTTCGGTCAGAAGGTTGACCAAAGCGTCCGATTCTCCGCCGTTTCTTTCCAGAATCAGAATTTTGTCGAATACTTCCAAATTGAAATATGTATTGTAGACGTTGTTCTGAATAATTCCGTCCTCGTAGGACTGCGGAAACTCGTCAATGGAAAAGCCCATTTTGTGAAGTCCGTCAGTATCAAACGAATGGTTTAAAGCAACCGTATGAGTACCGGGCGACAGCTCGATTGTCTGAGTTGCGCACTCCACGTCGTTGTCGGTAAGCTTCAACTGTGCGGTAACCGTTGAGTTGGTGAGCAAAGTGACGTTTATCGTAAAATTCTGTTCGACGCTGAGCTGATAATCTGGAAACTGCACGTCCAAAATCTGAATGTCGTCTCCGTCAAAGTCCGAAGAAACGTGCACGGTGTCAAGCCTTGTGCCCTGTCCCGTAATCTGCCCTATGACGTTAAGCACGTCTTCATCCGTTTCCTTTCCGTCGGTGACAAGTATGATTTTGGCAGTCTCGGGATATTGGAAAAGAGTGCGGGCATATCTCAGCGCGGCTGCCATGTCGGACGCGCTTGTGTCGGGCGTCTCTTGACTGTCCCTGTAAGCCTCGTAAACTCTGTCGACATTTGCCGTCAAGGGAACGACGTATTTGGAGTCGAAACCGAAGGTAACTATGCCTACCTTAAAGCCGTCGTAGCTGACCTTGTCCAAAGCGGCTCTCAAAAATTGGTCTCTTTCTATAAACGACTCCTCCTGCGAGTCCGAAACATCCACGACAAACAAAATTTCGTTTTGGTCGTTGGAAAGCTTGTAATCAAACCTGATACCCGAAAGCACGGAAATGGCAAGAACCATTACGCACATATGCAACACCATTGAAGTAATGCGGTTTCTCGTCCGTCTGTACTTCTTTGACAGCATGAAATACGGAATCAGCGTAAGCGCCAACGCGGGAATCAACAGCAAAAGAAGCCATGGATGAGAAAAAACTATTTGAAAATCATGCATACCTTTCTCTCCTTTACGCCTCTTCTTTGATATGCAGCACCCACTCGATGAACAGGAATGCCACAAGCGCAGCCGCAATATAAATCAGCAAGTCGTAGTAATAATCGTTTTCATCCTCAATCTTGTACGGGTTTACCATACTGTTGCGGGAATCCTTGATATTGCTTTCGGTCGAAGGAATTTTCACATAAATATCGGTTGTTATATCCTTTCCGAAATCGGTAGTCTGTTTTATCTGATACATACCGGGCAATCCCGTGGTGAAGGTGGCGGGGAAAATGCTCAAAATTTCCAACTGCTGATTGTTATACCAAACGGAAAGCTCGCTTCCTCTGCCGTTGAGCGAAATGGCGCTGCCTACCTCAAACGAGTTGCCCGAGACCGTAGTCGGGAAAAAATGCCTGAATATGTTGTTTACCATCAATTGAAAATCGTAAAGTATGACGTTGTTGGAGTAATGGACGGAAAAAGCCATAACCACAACCTTGGCGTCGGAGGTCTCCTTTACCATAAGCGCAGGCTTGTTGTCAACGCTCATCAAAACCTTGTAAGCCGAGTCGCGCTGCGAAATAACGCAATATCTGCTTACGGTAATTTTGTCAGGTCTTATATTGTTGGTTATCGCATGCTCCTCTCCTGCCGAAAGAGAAACAGGCTTTCCGAAATTGTATACTCCTGTCACTCCGAAGCCCGCGCCGATAGGCGAGCCCTCAATAGGGTCGACAAGCCAGACAACGCCGTCTTCGGGCATCCTTTCGGGCATAATGTGCTCGAAAAGATAAAGGTCGAATCCGCTTAGAGCGTAATTGCCGTCCTTGACTTCGGTCAACTGAATATCCCAGCGGTCTTTAAGATTGGCCTGCAACACGAAGAAAGCAGCGTTGAAAAACGTGTTTGCCGAGCTGCTTGTATACTGAATTTTAAGGACCTCTTTTTGTCCGCCGAAAATTTCAAAGCTGTTGTCGTTTATAAAGGAATCGCTTTCCGTACCCAAATCAAGAGATATATGCACCGATTGATACGAATAAACTTTTTGAGCTTCCTTAATAAATATGTATTCCGTATTCTCCGTTTGCTTGGGCTGCTCTTCGCCGTCCGCAAGATATTTGAAAACCACCGTCTTTGTGTTGTCCCGGGTGCAGGTGACTGTTGTCGAAAACTGATAGGTAAGACCTGCGGATGTAGAGTCGCTGGCATTTACCCCCTGAACGTCCATATTGACGGTGATATGCTTTTCGGCGCCGTAAACCGCAACGTCGATATAAAAAGCGTAATAGTTGTTGTCTTCGAGAACGGCGCGCGCATTCAAAATCGCCGCATTCCATTCATCCGCGTCGGCTACGTTCACGACATTCACTCGCGGAGGCACGTTTGAATACAGCATATCCGTGTACAGCCAGACCTCTGCGGCGGGATTTTCCGAAAGCACGCTTTCGCACAATGCCATGGCGCCGTCGACATCCGAAGTGCCGTAAGAACAAGCAGCTTCGTCAAAATAGATGTCGTCCATAGTGTTGTCGAAAATCGTCAGACCTTGGGAATTTACTCTTTCCAACAAAAAGTGCGGCTTAGCGTCGGCAATGATTACCGAAACCACTCCGCCGTCTTTCAAAACATCGTCGCCTTTGACTCTTGCCTCGTCAACGGCTCTTTCAAAGCGTGTTTCGCCGTTTGTCTCGGCGCGCATACTTGCGGAAGAGTCGATAATCGCTATGACTTCGACGTAATCGGCCTGCGCTTTGAGCACTTCGTTGGGTTGTGCGAGAATAAGCGCGCACGCCACCAACGCAAGAATCTGACAGATTATAATCAAGATATTCCTCAGCTTGCTTATAGGAACTCTCTTCTTTTTGTATTTCAGACTTAGTTTCCAGATATAAGTGCTGGAAATACTTTTCTGCTGGTAGTTCGGCCTTATCAGATAAATAATGATTAATGCGACAACGCCGAGCAACCCCAGCAAGCCTAAAGGGGTTAATAATTTCATGCCATGATACCTACATTCAACAATTCGCCGAAGAGCATTCTTTCGATAGGCTTATCGGTGCGCACGGATATAAAGTCCACGTTGCGTTTGGAGCAGAACGTCTTTATATCCTGCTTAAAGTCTCTCAACGCCTCCTCGTACGCCTTCTGCATACTACGCGTGATTCGGATTTTCATATTCTTTTGGTCGGACATATCCACCGACTCAGAGTCTATCAGGTTCACTCTTCCGTCGTACGTAGGGTCTGTTTCCTCCGGCGACAGCACCTGCACCAGCAGCACCTGACGCTTTTTGTAGCACAGGTAGTCCACCGCCTTCTTCCAGTCGCTTTCCGTGAAAAAGTCCGAGATTATTACAGACAGTCCGTTGTTCGTTCCTATCTCCTGACAGCTCGCTATTCCTTTCTCTATGTCCGCCTCTTCGTCGAAACCCATCTCTCCTATCGTGCTTATTGCACGGAAAAACGCGTTCTTGCCTATTATCGTACCGAACGGATTCTCCGACCTATCTCCCTTTATCAGGTGAAACGACACCTTGTCCATGTTGTGCACCGCCAGATATCCCAGCGCCGCCGCCGTCGCCACCGCATACGAGCCCTTCTTCGGATTGTCCTTACCCATCGAGGCAGAGCAGTCCAGAAATACCTGCACCTGCATCTGCCTCTCGTCGGTAAACAGCTTCAGATAATGCTTCTCGAAGCGCGAGTACAAATTCCAGTCGATTCTTCGGATGTCGTCCCCAAGCTGATACTCTCGGTAATCCGCAAACTCCACCGTCTGTCCGTAGGTGTTTACCAGATGCTTACCTCCGAAATATCCCGCAAGACTGCTCCTTAGATTCAACGCCAACGTCTCCAGCCGACTGAAAAACTTGTCGTCCAAATGAGATATTTTCATCTTTTTCTCCCATTCTCCGTCTTATTTCGCCGTCTTCGCTATCTCTTCCAATATCTTCTCTATCGCGTTGTCCGGCGTAACTCTCTCCGCTATCGCTTCGAAGTTCATCTTTATCCTGTGTCTCAGTACCGGATACGCCAGCTCGTTTATATCGTTGTACGCCACGTTGAACCTGCCTTTGATTAACGCTTTCACCTTGGCAGCAGAGATTAATGCCTGCCCCGCTCTCGGGCTCGCTCCCACTCTGATGTACTTCTTCGCCGTCTCCGTCGCGCACTCGCTGTCCGGATGCGTCGCTGACGTCAGATACATCGCGTATCTCATTACCTCCGTTGCTACAGGTATCTGATTCGCCGTAGCTCTCATCTCCAACAGCTCCTCCCCAGTGCACGCCGCGTCTGCTACCTCCTCCATCGTCTTCTGCGTCATGTCCACGATTTCCATCAGCTCGTTTAAGCTCGGATTGGGCACCACCAGCTTGAACATAAATCTGTCCATCTGCGCCTCTGGCAACGGATACGTTCCGTCCTGCTCTATCGGGTTCTGTGTCGCCAGCACGAAAAACGGCTCGTTCAGCTTCCTCGACTCGCCCATAACCGTAACTGTATGCTCCTGCATCGCTTCCAGCAATGCCGACTGCGTCTTGGGCGTCGCTCTGTTTATTTCGTCCGCCAATATTATGTTGCTGAATATTGGCCCCGGCTGAAATTGAAACGTCGAATTGCCGCTTGCGTGCTTCACTATTATATTCGTTCCCGTTACGTCCGCAGGCATTAGGTCAGGCGTAAACTGAATCCTCTTGAACGGCAGGTCGAATACTCGCCCGAGACTCCTCACTAGCCTCGTCTTCCCGACTCCAGGCACGCCCTCCAAAAGTACGTTTCCGCCGGCTATCATCGCTATGATAGTCCCTTCCACGACCTCCTTCTGCCCAATCACGTCCCTCGATACCTGCGCAAATATATTCGCACACTGCTCCCCGAATTTTACTACATCTTTCTCTGTTACCATGTTTTAAAGCCTTTTCCTTTATTTTTTAATTGTTTCAAAATAATCCATGATTATTTGCTTATCTTCTTCGGAAATGTTTTCGTTGCTCATCAAATCCTGCTTAGCCTCTTCCAAAGCAGCCTCGTAATGGTCGCCGTAATACTGATTGCCGTCGATAATCTGACTGTTGCCTTCATATCTGCCGCCGGTACCGTCGCCGGGGTCGCCGGGGTCGTTGCCCTCTTCGTCCTCGGGAGGCAGCATGTCGGAAGGCGAATTGCTGCCGTTGCTTCCGCTTCCGCTGCCTACGCCGTCGACATCCGCGTTGTCGTCAATATTAATATAATCCACTCCGTCCATCTCTTCGAAAACGGCGTAAACAACCATATCGTCGTTGATTTCGGTATCCAACCTCAAAGGATTGCCGTTGCCGTCGTCCCATCCGACAAAAACCCAATCGTTATCCGCGACAGCCATAACGGGCTGAGCCTTTTCGCCGACCGTGACCACTTGCCTTTCCTCGCCGATAATCCTGCCGTTGCCTTTTACCTGATAAATGACTTCGTACTGCGCCGCAGGTCTTTCGAGCGCTTTTTTGATTAAGTCTCTGCCCGAAACTTCACTCAGAGCGGCGTATGTCGTCATACCCGTGCCGAAAACGCCGACAATCGCCAACGTAACGACAAGCGAAACGGAAAAGACGAATTTTATCAGTCTCGCGTTCACCTTTTTCAACGCCTGTACGGCGTCTTCTCTCTGCCTTACCGCAATGTAGGAGTTGTCCCCTTCAAGCTCGGTCATGGTGAGCAGTCTTTCTTCGAGTCCGAGCGAGTCCACGCGCCTTGCGGTCTGCTTTATTGTCGGGCGGAAACGGCAGAAGTAGAACAAAGGCGTCGAGATTGCCGTCGCCGCCGCAAAGAGCACGATGCAAACCCAAATCCCCTTAAATCCTACATACCAGCAAACAATCGCCGACAGCAGAAGTGCGGAAAATCCCACCACCAGCCCCCAGAGGAGCGACTTCAAAAAGCTTTCCTGCGCTAAGCGGGAATAATACTTTTCAAGCAGTTTTTTCGGTTCCATAGTTTTACCTCCATATAAAAATTTTTTTACTTTTTTATTCACGGGACTACAATTTTCAAGGTATTTTTATTGTCTGACAAACAAAACCGCCAATTACCTACATTAAATTATATGCCCGACGAATTTTTTTGATGTTTTTCATACATTGAACCGATTTAATTCATTAAACCGATTTTATTGACAATATATGTATTGCATCGTGAAAATTATAGCAAAGTATATTCTCTGTGTCAACCCATTATCTTAATATTTTTTATTTTGTATAAAACATGTCGGCAATGTATAAACTATTTGTTTTAACCTCTCCTCCCGTAGTTTAAACGAGCGATTTTTTCACAATTGTATTTGTATTTGCCTATATACCGTACTTGAAAGATAAAAATATGTTTGAATATTGCACTTATTTTTTCGACAAATTATTTCTTTTTACGTCATCAATGCGTTAAATCAAGATTTCAATAAACAGTGACGATTAAATTTGATTTATAATCAGTCAAAATACCTACACATTTTTTTCAAATTTATATGCAGAAGCGAAAATGTGTCCGTCCCAAAGGGACTTATATTTAAGTTTTTATATTTCGCCAATAAAATAAAAAAACCGAGCAAAAAACCATTCGTTTTTGTCGCTGAAAAAATAAGTTTCAGCTTTTTTACGACGCGCAAAAGCGCGGCATTTTACGTTTCCCGACGTTCGGCAAAAGACACACTCCGAGCCGCTTGAAACATATATTTAAACAGAGGGTTTTTTCATTTAAGCTACATATCCGGCGACCTTTTTCAAGGCGCGGGTATGTAGTATTTTTTTGTTGAGGAAAAAAACATGCCTTTTGTACAAAGATACTCGGACGTCAAAAAAGGCGCAATTATTTTTGCAGGCAACACGTTGGGTCTGAGCAAAGCGGCAAACAGCAACAGTCCGGGCACGGAAGGCTCAATAGGCGCTTTTACCAGCTTGAACACAAGCTTGCAGGTGGGAAATTTCCCCGCCGGAACTACGCTCGACTACACGCTTAACGGCTCGCGCGCACAGCTGTCCTTGCCTGCCGGTTCAAGCGTTTTGTACGCCGAGCTGGTCTGGGGCGGCCTTTATCGTTCGACAGTAAACAACATTTCCAATCTGATTAACAACCCCGTTGTTTTTTCAACGCCGCTGTCGGCAAACGTGCAAATCGCGCCCGACGCGGCAACCTCTCAGGATTTCGTCATCACGGTGGACAATGTTACCGTCGGTTTTTACGTGAGGTCGGCAAACGTGACGGCGCTCGTTGCGGCGGCGCTTTCGGGAGCTTATTCAGTACAGAGAGTGCCGGCGCTAATCGAAGCCATAGACTCGCGCACCTCGCAGACAAACCATGCGGGCTGGACGCTTGCGGTAGTTTACGAAAATCAGACTCTCGACCTGAGAAATCTGACGCTGTGGAGCGGCGGCAATGTGGTTTCGCCCTCTACCGGCAGCACCACCGTCACCGTCACGAATTTTCTTACTCCCGGCGTCCTTCCGATAACGGGCAAGGTCTTCGTTTCCGCGCAGGAGGGAGACGCGGTGCTCACGGGAGACAGAATGCTTTTCGGTCAAACCGTGGCAACGCTCGGCACGCTGTCTGGCCCCAACAATCCCGCAGGCAACTTTTTTGCGTCGCAAATCAACGACCAAAACGGTCTGCTCGACACGACTGGCACCTTCGGCACAAGAAACGCCAACGCCGCCGCAGGCACAAACACCGTTGCCTGCCGACAGGGATGGGACACCACAGCGGTGGACGTTTCCGCAACGCTTGCGCCCGCACAGACAAGCGCGGTCATCAGGTTTACAAGCGACGGCGACCTTTACGTGCCCAATGCGCTCGGCTTGCAGATAGACAGCAAGGGCGCGGATTTGGCTGTGCTCAAAACGGCGGACAAAACATTTGCTTCGGTGGGCGACGAAATCACCTATTCCGTCAAAATAGACAATTCGGGCGAGGTTTCCGCTCTCAACGTCGTGGTAAACGACTTTCTGCCGCCCGAAACGTCGCTTGTAGACGGCTCCGTTTTTCTCGACGGAAGCCCGTATGCCGGCGGACTGCCCGTTTCCATAGCGGAAATTGCGGCGGGAGGCTCCTCCGAGGTGGTCTTTACCGTAAAAGTAAACTCTTTGCCCGCCCAAAATCCCGTGCTGAATACGGCGCGTGCCGACTATCAATTCTTCCCCTTTGCGGGTTATCAGGCTTCGGGTTTTGCGGATTCCAACCAAACGTCCGTTGCCATTATTCGGGAAAACACGCAGGCGCTTAAAAGCGTGGACAAAAATTTTGCCGTTGCGGGAGACGTGCTCAATTACACTGCGCAAATCACCAACGCGGGAAGCGTGCCCATGGTCAACCTGTTTTTCAAGGACCCTATCCCCGACGGCACCGCCTTCGTGGACGGCTCGGTTCTAATCAACGGAATAAGCTTTCCGACCTACAACCCCGAAAACGGCTTTTTCGCGGTAAATCTGACGCCGCAGGAAAGCGCGACAATCCTTTTTCAAGTCAGAGTCAATCAAGGAGATAATTCGGAAATGATAATACCCAATCAATTTAACGTAACATTCGATTATGTTTTGCCCGACGGCAGCACTCTCGCCGCGTCGGTGGACAGCAACATCGTCACTACCGAAATTCTCACATAATCCATACCCAAGGTGAAAAGCTCGGACAAAACCTTTTTGCAGGAGGGCGAAACCGCAAGACAGACCGTTACCATAACCAACAACTCGCAGGTGGCTCTCTACAATCTGTTTTTCAAAGACACGCTTTCGCAGGGCGCTTCATACGTTGCGGGCAGCGTGGCGGTAAACGGCGTTTCCCAACCCTCCTACGACCTTGTGGCGGGATTTCCTCTGCCCGACCTTGCAGTCGGTCAGGCAATCTCGGTGTCGTATACCATACGCGCCAACGACCCCATGACCGTGTCTCCCGTGACAAACTTCGCCACTCTCGCTTACACCGTCAACGACCCCGCAAGAGGTCCCGTCAATTTCAGCGAGGACACCAACACAATTTCGCTGCCCGTCGTCTCCAACAGAATAACGGTAGTGAAAAGCGTGGATAAAACCGTGGCGGCAAAGGGAGACAATCTGCATTATACCAGCGTCATCACGAATACGGGCACGCTCAACAAAATCAACCTTGTGTTTACCGACCAGATACCCTTAGGAACAACGTTTGTCGCCGGCAGCGTCCGCATAAACGGAGTTTCTTATCCCTCTTACAACCCTCAAAACGGCTTTGCCCTGCCCGATATAGCGCCGGGAGCAGCCGTAAATGTAGAATTTGACGTAACGGTGAACTGATATGAGATATATTGACAATGTTTCGGAAGTAATCGATTTTTCGGGCGAAACGCCCGTGACGGTGGTCAGCAACAACGTAAGAACTTATTTGAACCAACCGACCGTCATCCCCCACTGTCCCGACAGGCAAAGCTGCCGCTGCTGTCGCAGCGCGTGCGATATTTTCCGCCGCGAGGAGGATTTTCACGACAATTGCCGCGCGCGCGAAAACTGTCGGCGCAACGGCTGCGGCTGCGACAACAACAACTGCGGATGCGGCAACAATTGGTGGTGGATTATCATCCTTGCCCTGCTCGGCGCATTCGGTGAAAACGGTCTCGGCTGCGGCTGTGACAACAACCTGTCTCTTATACACATCTCCGAGCCCACGAGACGCGTAGTAATCTC
>ENA-OYYK01001105-OYYK01001105.1-human-gut-metagenome-genome-assembly--contig:-NODE-1105-length-15121-cov-5.337980_pt1 | contig 15121 bp, 10 predicted proteins | sample MGYA00243247_ERZ653443 | MGnify/ENA primary metagenome ERZ653443 (study PRJEB26926, sample SAMN06165010) | human gut metagenome | biome: ENVO:00009003; feature: ENVO:2100002; material: ENVO:00002003... | reverse complement strand
TCGTGGGCTCGGAGATGTGTATAAGAGACAGGTTCGTATCGTTTCCGTTCCTTCCGAAGGTCTATTCCGTTCACAAAGCAAAGAGTACCAAGAATCCATTCTTCCCGCAGGAAGCAAGATTTTCGGCTTAACCGCTGGTCTTCCGGTTAATCTGGAAGGGTTGGTAGGTCCTAACGGCAAGGTATGGGGACTTGAATCCTTCGGTTTCTCCGCCCCTTACAAAGTATTGGACGAGAAATTAGGTTTCACGGCTAAGAACGTTTATAACCAAGTAAAAGAATTATTAGCATAAAGATGGGTATAGTAGGTTTGTGTAGCGATCACGCTGGTTTTGAGTTAAAAGAATATATAAAGACAATCCTCGATGAAAGGGGATTGTCTTATAAAGATTTTGGAACTTATTCCTCCGACAGTTGCGATTATCCGGATTTCGCCCATCTGATGGGCAAGGCCGTAGAAGCTGGCGAGGTTTATCCGGGAATAGCTGTCTGCGGTACAGGGAATGGCATTAGTATGACCTTGAACAAACATCGGGGTGTCCGTGCCGCCTTATGCTGGCAAGAGGATATCGCGAAACTGGCACGTGAGCATAACGATGCGAACGTGTTATCAATGCCCGGTCGTTTTATCAGCAAGGAAGAGGCTAAGAAAATCGTTAAGATATTCTTGGATACACCTTTTGAGGGTGGTCGCCACCAACGTCGTATAGACAAGATCCCTTTGTAAAGTCCGCGAAAAAGTCACTTTATAAAATAAAGAAGGCTCTCCCATGGTTCGCTTACCATTCGGAGAGCCTTTTCGTATCACCGTTTAAACGGCAACGTACATATAATAGATGACGGATGCCAAATTTGAAGACTTTCTACTATTAAACATTCGATCTCGCTTTTTGTTCTTTCCATTTAGTTAAAAATGTACGGGCTACCGTCGGGAATAACTCCAGCAACAGTATTTCTTTCTCATTCTCAGCCAATAACACATCCAAATCCTCCAATACAGGATTCTCTTGCATCACGTAATGGGAACCGTCGTAAGGCACCTCATTTTGTACGCCGGCGATTTTCAACCGGAACGCCGGATCTACCGGAATCGGCGTCTTGCCATACTCTCCTTTTACCAAGGCGATAAACTGGTTGGAAGGATTACTATACATCGGGCGACCTTTCTGCTCATCCAGCGCACAGGAAACCGCTTGCGCCCCGATAATCTGGCTCGTAGGCGTCACCAACGGAGGTAAGCCGGCATCCATCCGTACTTGCGGAATGAGTGACATCGCCTTCTCCAACAAGTCGATCTGCCCCAATTGCTTCAACTGGGCAACCATATTTGTGTACATACCTCCCGGGATCTGCGCTTTTTTCACCAACTCGTTCGGCTCGGGGAAATCAAAATACTCCTCGATCGCACGGCAATAAAGCAGCAAATCGTCCTCCTTATCTTTCCGAGCGGCCTCGATGGCATCGTTGAAGAAGCGGTCGATCTCGGCGGGGAAACTATCCTCTACGGGATTAAAGGGCCTTGGGAATTTCTTAGCGGTATCGAATGCGGAAAGTTCCTTGCGGATCGTCAATAATTCCTTGTTGATCTTAGCGATCGCATCCATATCAAGATCCAGCTCGATACCCAATTTCTTGCAGAAGATATAGACCAGTTCTACTGCGGGAGCAGCTGGTCCTCCGGCGAAGTTCCATATATTCGTATCAACGATATCCACCCCATTGATAATGGCGGATACGACCGACGCCAATCCGTAACCGGGCGTACAATGCGTATGGAAATCCACCGGTACTTTCAAGCTCTTCTTGAACAATCGCACCAATTCCGCCGTACGAGCCGGAGGTATCAAACCACTCATATCCTTCAGGGTGATCATATCTGCGCCCAGAGACTCCAGTTGAAGGGCCTTGTTTAAGAAATACTCATTCGTAAAAACAGGCTTATGCAAGGGCCGTCCATGCAAGGCGGCTTTTATACGTTCTACCGGAGAATGGTGAGGATCTATCGTATAACAGATGGCACAGTCGGCCTTTCCCCCGAATTTCTTCACATAACGGATCGTGGATTTCACGTTATCCACGTCGTTCAAAGCATCGAAAATACGCATGATATCGATACCGGAACGAATCGAGTTCCGGCAAAAGCCTTCTATAATCTCGTCGGGATAAGGATTATAACCGAATAAATTACGCCCACGGGAAAGAGCGGATAGCTTGGAGGAATTACCTATTTTCTCTTTGATGATCTCTAAACGATCCCACGGATTCTCACCTAAATAACGCATCACGGAATCGGGAACCGCCCCACCCCATACTTCCATGGCGTAAAAGCCTGCGTCTTTGTAGTAAGGAAGTACACGGTCTATTTGCGCTTGAGACATTCTTGTAGCGAATGCCGATTGCTGACCATCGCGAAGAGTCAAATCACGAATCAATAATTTACGTATCATACCAAATTTGTTTAGATCGTTTTAGTCAATATTCTGATTATATAACAGGATCTAAACAAATTTGATAAAGATTACGGGGTTAATAATAACCAATTTTTCTAAAACCTCAGTCTTTTACTTCCACAACGATCATTACGGGAAAGTGGTCGGAAGGGGTACGGGCCTCATATTTACTCAATGACACCTCTTTCGGGAAATTACCGTTTTGCTCCTTCTGGGCGCTTTCTTTCACCTCGGAGCGATAGGTATCCGTTAAGATTCCATACTTCTTCACCTCAAACTCCTTGGTCAAGAAAAGATGGTCGATACGGCTATCGGTCTTGCGGTCCGGATGGAAACCGTTGAAGGTACCATTCGGGGCATAGCGGAAATCTGCGATCTCATAAGAGTCACGCATGATACCGGAACCATCTAACAACTGATAGGACTCACTTGTTTGGTCCACGTTGAAATCTCCGGTAAGGATAGCGGGAAGTTTCTTGGGGAACTCCTTGATCTTCTCCAAGATCAGCTTGGCGCTCTCGGCACGTGCCTGTACGCCTACATGGTCCATGTGAAGGTTGAAGAACAAGAAAGTGAAACCGGTTTGCTTATCCCGGAACTCACCCCACGTACAGATACGGGGCAGAACGGCGTCCCAGCCTTTATTCGGACGGTCGGTGATCTCGGATAGCCAGAAATCGCCATGCTCCAAGACCTCGAACTTGTCCGTGCGGTAAAAGATAGCCGAATGCTCTCCCGCCTGCTTACCATCGTCACGTCCCACGCCGATATAATCGTATCCGGGCATGGCTTGCCTCAAGTCCTGCAATTGCGGATATTTGCCCTCTTGGGTTCCAAAGATATCGAACCCGTGAAACTGTACGATCTGGGCGATGTAGGGATAGCGTTGTCCCCAACCGTTACCGTTCGTGGAATCGCCGCCGTTGGCGTTACGCAAATTATAGGTGGCAACCACCATTGTCTCCGCCTGTAAGGTTAATACGGCGCAAAAAAGAAAAATAAAAGAATAAATAACTTTCTTCATGATCTATGTTTTTAATTATCCTCGAAAGCTGATAATATCGGACGGGCGATCCACACCTGCGGCTGCGGTACGTCCAATAGGTAAGCCATCGTACCGGCGATATCATATACCATCGTGCTCTCCGGGATCTTGAAGCCTTTCTTTACGTTCTTTCCATAGAAAACGATCGGGGTTTGCATCTCGTTCATCGTCTTGCCACCGTGACCGGTCTCGATACCGCCGTGGTCGGCCGTCAGTATAACCACCGTATCATCCATGATACCCGCCTCACGAACGGCGTCCATCACTTGCGTCAAGCAACTGTCCAAATGATTCACCATGGCGAAATACTCCGGGGAACTCCATCCCTTGCCATGTCCGGTACCATCCGGCTGATCGTATATAATCGCGCAAAGGTTCGGCTTCTTCTCCTTGATATACTGAACGGCTACCGGGGTACATCCGTTCGGGTTCTCAGCCGACATCGGGGCATGCTTACGGAAGCTCATGGCCAAGGTATCCACCAGATAATTCATGCCTTCCCACTCATAGATATAGCCAATCTCAGCCTCGGGAGCCTTATCCCGGTACATGCCGAAGATATTCGGGAAACGGTTGTCGCTATTCACGACACGGGAAGGAAGCTCCGGCGTACGAGATCCCCACTCCGTATATCCGTGCAACTCCGGTCCTGCTCCCATAAACATGGAAGCCCAATTACAAGCACTCGACGAAGGCAGGATCGAACGATTCTCTAACGTGGAAGCACCTTCCGCCATCATCTTACGGAAAGTAGGCATATCCGCCCCATTATTCAAGCAATGGGCGCTCAAGCCGTCGAAACCAATCAAGATTACATGCTTTGGCAGATTCTTCTCTTTCAAAGGCACTTGCTGAGGTGCCGTATTACAGGCGCTCAGGCAGTATGCGATTACCGCACAACAAATAAATAAGATTTGCTTTTTCATCTTACCGTGTTTTTCTTTTATGATTAATATTGAAGTATCTTAGATTCCGTCAGACAAAGGTACAAAGTTTAAATAAAGTTCAAAAAGATCATTTATCTTTGTAGCTTAATCTAATCTTATTTTAATAAATACGTATGTACAAACATTTCCTGACAAGCGTATTGCTTGTATTTTTCATGCTATCCTGTAGCAAACTTTCCCCTTTTGAAGGAAAGATGCGAGAATGCGTACAAACCTCCCTAAGCTGGAGAAACGACACGACCGGTATCTGGGAAACAGCCGGCTGGTGGAACTCGGCGAACGTATTGACCGCCACCATTCGCTACGGCGCCGTAACCAAAGATCCGGCCATCCCATCTGTCATAGAGGATGTATTCGAGAAAGCCCGTCATTACCAAGTAGGCGTAGACTCAACCGGTACTCCCCGTTATTGCGACAACTTCATCAATGATTATTACGATGACGAGGGTTGGTGGGCATTGGCATGGATCGAGGCCTCCAAACTGACCGGAGAGAAAAAGTACCTAGATATGGCCGAGATCATATTCGATGATATGACAACTGGCTGGAGCGACGCTTGCGGAGGTGGCATCTTCTGGAAAAAGAACCCTTTGCATTACAAGAACTCCATAGCGAACAACCTGTTCTCCCTGACAGCTATCCGATTATATAAAGCGACCCAAAATCCGGCGTATCTCGACTGGTTCAAGAAGAACGTGGATTGGTATACGCGAACCGGCATGATCAATACGGACATCTACCAAATCGAGGACGGCACGAAAGACGATTGTACCCCCAACCGCAACGCCCACTACACGTATAACCAAGGCGTAGCCATCGCTGTCTTAGCCGAGATGTATCTCCAAACCAACGATAAATCTTACTTGGAGCTAGCGGAAAAGATCGCCGACGCTACCATTATCACGCAATTGGTAACCGACGAGGGTATACTTCGTGAGATGAAGCCCGAGATCGATGATAGCAACGACGGTGTCCAATTTAAGGGTATCTTCATCCGTCATTTAGCCTTCCTGTATGAAGTGACAAAGAATCCGGCTTATAAAGATTTCATCTTGAAAAACGCAGAATCCATCATCACGAAAGATTATGACCCCACATCCAAAAGCTTCGGTTGTTATTGGTACGGCCCTTTCCACAAGGAAAGCTCGGCAGCAAACGCTTGCGCTTTGGAGTGCGTGATAGAGGCTTATGAGTTAACGAAACAGAGATAATCATATATGTTAAAAACATCGCTGTCCTGTACAAGTATTGACGAGGGGCGATGGCAATAGTGGCGTAAGGCTACAACAGTATCGCCTCTAGCCCTCAAGAGTAGTGGCATGAGGCGATACCAGTATAGGCATTTCTTTTTACCAATAATAGGTCTCCATAATCTCCTTCATTTTAGGGGTATTCGTGTCCTCATCCTTAACATCTTTCCGCAGCTTCAGCATCTCCTCCTTCATTTGCCGGATAATCTTGGCGTATTGGGGATCGTTGTAAGCGTTGTGATTCTCACGAGGATCGGATTGAAGGTCGTAAAACTCCCATGCTGGTGTCGTGGTCTTATCCTCCGAACCAGTCATATTCAGACGGTCGCCATAGAAAAACATCAGTTTATACCGCTCATTACGGATACCCATATGGGCCGGACGATTCGAATGTTGGGTCCAATAACGATAATACATCTCCTTACGCCAATCCTTTGGGGTATTTCCTTTCAGATTATCGCGAAAACTATGGCCCTGCGATTCTTTCGGGGTCTTCACGCCTGCGTAATCCGCCAGCAAAGAGGCAAAATCCACGTTCAAGATCATATCCTTATTGCGGGTCCCCGCCGGGATCTCTTTCGGGTAACGGATCACGAAAGGCATACGTAGAGACTCCTCATACATCATACGCTTATCGAAGAAACCATGCTCTCCTAAGAAATAACCTTGGTCGGATACGTACACCACGATCGTATTATCGGCGATTCCCATATCGTCCAGCGCTTTCAATAACTTCCCGATATTATCGTCGATCGTAGCCCCGCAACGCAGATAGTCGCACACCAATTTCTGGTAAGCGGCGCTACGGGCGGCAGATCGATGCATGCCCTTCGTCGTAAAAGGCAACTCCGGATACCGGCACCACCATTTATCAGGGTCTTGCGACGCCACGTCCCAACGACGAGCCAACTCCTCCAAAGGCTGTCCGGAGAAGGTACGTCCATTCGTCTCCGGCCCCCAATCAAATAAGTTCTCCGGTTCCGGGAAAACAACGCCGTCATACAAATGCCTCATCCGTTCTGGAAAATCCCAAGGTTCGTGTGTAGCCTTGAAATGACAACACATCATGAAAGGCCGGTCCTTATCGGCCTCTTTCATCCAACGGATCGCCTTATCTGTCACGATATCCGTGGAGAAACCTCGTACCCGCTCCCCGAAATTACGCTCACCCGGCCAAGGTTCCGTACAATTTATAAAAGTAGGGTCTCGGTACTCGCCTTGGTCATGGAACACGGAATAGAAGTCGAAACCTTGCGGTTGCGTTTTCAGATGCCATTTACCGACCAAAGCGGTCTGATAGCCTCCCGCCCGCATTTGCTTGGCGATATTATCCTGCTCCGGATCAAAAGAATCACTTAACGTGTAGACACCGTTCACGTGACTATAGGCTCCGGTCAAGATCGCCGCGCGACTCGGAGAAGAGATCGAGTTCGTACAAAAACAATTATCCAATACGCAACCCTCCGCAGCCAAGCGACGGATATTCTCGTTGCGGGCATATTCCCCCAACACGCCCCCGTAAATACCCCACGATTGGGAAGTATGATCATCCGATAGGATAAACAAGATATTGGGACGTTCCTCTTGCGCCGGTTTATTGGCGGCAAAGAGAGACTGCCCGTTTCCCGAAAGACAACAGGCAGTCATTCCGATACTAATGATCGATTGTTTCATAAGTCATGACGTTTTTTCCCTTGTACTAAACCCGGTTCCCTACGTTCCGTACCCTTCATACGAGTCAAGTCATCCCCTAACTCATGGCGTTTCTGGTCCGCGATCTTCATCAATTTAGCGGCTTCCTCCGGATATTGGGTAATCACGTTATAACGCTCTCCCGGATCACGGCGCAGGTCGTACATCTCCGGCTTCATGATCTCCAGATTCGTCAACTTACCCGGCTGGCCGTCGTTTCCCGGCTCATAAGCCCCATAAGTAACGTATTTATGGGGGAATACCAATTTGAACATTCCATCCGTAACAGCCTCCAAGTCATTCTTTCGATAGTAATAGACGAAAGACTCACGTGGGTTGGCGTCTTTTTTACCCTCGATCAACGGCAAGATACTTACTCCGTCAATCTTGCGAGGAGGAAGCGGAGCCTGCGTGATCTCGGCGAACGTAGGAAGAAGGTCGATATTAGAAGCTAACTTATTACAAGTCGTGCCCGGTAACGTCTTACCTTTCCAGTACATGATACAAGGAACCCGGTTACCACCATCAAAGGTCGTAGCCTTTGCCTCACGTAACCCACCGGCTGAACCGGCATGATTCCCGTAATTGGTCCAAGGGCCATTATCGGAAGTCAAGATCACCAACGTATTATCTTCCAAGCCCAGCTCACGCAATGCCTTGAATATCTCACCTACACTCCAGTCGATCTCCATCATCACGTCGCCATATAAACCCTGCTCGCTCTTTCCCTTGAATTTATCGGAAACGGCCAACGGTACATGGGGCATATTATGGGCCAGATACAAGAAGAAAGGCTTATTCTTATTCTTCTTGATGAAATTAACAGAACGGGTGGTATAATCCGTAGTCAACCGTGTTTGGTCCGTATTATAACCGATAATCTCATTTCCGTCATAAGTCGGCAAATCTGGGAAATTAAAGACCTCACCTTGTTGCGGGTGGAATGGCCACATATCGTTAGAATACGGCAACCCATAATACTCATCGAAGCCATTTTGCAAGGGGAGGAACTCCTTTTGGCTACCTAAATGCCATTTACCGAAGATAGCGGTACTATATCCTTTCTGTTTCAATACCTCTGCGATCGTCATCTCCTCTGGATGGACACCGTAGTTCGAATCTGGCCCCGGAGCGCCGGAAAAACCGATACGATTCGGATAGCAGCCGGTCAACAAGCCGGCACGAGAGGCTCCACTGATCGGTTGTCCTACCAAAAAGTGCGTAAAACGAACGCCTTCCGCCGCCATCTTATCGATATTCGGAGTGGTATATCCGTAAGCTCCATTAAAAGAAAAATCTCCGTAACCCACATCATCCAAATTGATTAGGACGATATTCGTGTAATCAGCGGCTATGCCTGCCATTGAAAAAGCTGAGGCGGCCGTCAGTAACATTAGTTTATTCTTCATGATATTATTTATTGAAATATTGGCTTTGAAGTGCCATCCTGTGTTTGGCACTTCAAAGATAACAGTTTTTAATTTACCCAAGAATTAATCCCAGTTCGGATTTTGCTCCAAATTAGGGTTCAAGACTGTTTGGTTATAAGGGATCGGCCATAAATAATCTCGTTTCGGATTAAAAGAACGTTTCACGACTTCTATTCCCTCATAATTATGCATCATACCATTATTTTCTTTCTCGGCGGTTTTCCAGCGCAAGATATCCGAATAGTAGAGTCCTTCAAAGGTCAACTCGATACGGCGTTCACGGCGGATTACCTCACGCATCTGATCTTTCGTCAAACCTTTTGGTACTTCCGGCATATTGATATCCGGGCGCCTACGCAATTGGTTGATGGCATCATAAACTGACTGATCAGGACCACTCGCCTCATTCTGCGCCTCGGCATACGTCAACAGAACTTCCGCATAACGAATTAAAATGAAATTGAAAGCCGAACGTTCTACTAAAGGAATCGTTACATCATCCTCATAAGAAGTGTATTTCTTCACACCGAAACCCGTAGTCGCCACATCTTCTTTTGTGATCGTCTTTCCTAAATACGGATAACCGATGCAAACGATCGATTTCAATAAACGAGGATCTCTGTTCTCATACGGACGAGTCGGATCATAAAGCGGTGACTCTTCTATCGTCTTCCCGTCAATACAGAGATATGTATCAACCAGTTCCTTCAAGGGAGCCGGACGATTCAAGCGCCAGATATTCTGATCATAATCCGTTGGATACTCCGGCAATTTCGCTTCTATATCAAAGATTACCTCACAATTATATTTATTATCTTCGCTAAAGAAATGACGATAATCATTGAATAATTGATAAACGCCAGACTCCATTACCTGCTTAGCAGCTTGGGCCGCCTCCGCCCAACGAGAATTATATAATAAAGTACGGGCTTTTAACGCTAACGCAGCACCTTTTGTCGCACGTCCCAAGTCTGAGCTAGCATAGGTGTCCGGTAGCACGGCAGCGGCCTCCTCCAAATCCTTGACAATCTGATTCACTACCTCGTCCTTGGAATTGCGAGGTAATTCGGCTTGCTCATCCGCATTGGGAGCATCTATAATCAGTGGCACACCTCCGAATTTATCGACCAGACTTAAATAATAGAAAGCTCGTAAGAACTTGGCTTCACCCACCATCTTCGCCTTCTCCGACTCATCCATATCAACACCTCCGACATTAGCGATGAAAGTATTCGTACGGCCAATACCAACGTAACAGTTCTTCCATAAACTTCCGATTAGAGCCGTAGTAGACAAATGTTCACCCTTTCCAATCGCTTGCGTACCATTCGCCTCGTTATAAGGCATCGCATTCGCTGTCAACATATCGAATTCCATCGTATGCAATGAACGCCAAGGTTTCAATGCGTTGTAACATCCCATTATACCGGCGCTCGCATGCTCTTTTGTCTTCCAGAATGTTTCCGTGGAATATTGATCGGAAGGATCTACATCCAACCAGCTATCGCAAGCGATTAAACTCATACAAGCGACAGCGACACATATCATCTTATATATTTTACGTCTCATATTATTATTCCTTATTATTTAAAATGTGACATTAACACCTGCCGTATAAGTCCGTACAGACGGATAGGCATACCAGTTGCTTCCCTTCAAGTTCTTCTCCGGATCAAAATCCTTCATCGGAGAGAACGTGAATAAGTTTTGCGCATTGACAAAGACCTTTAATCTCTTAACCACACCGCTTTTCAAGAAAGAGGCCGGTACGTTATAAGAAAGTTGCAAGTTCTTCAAACGTAAATAAGAGGCATTTCTCAACCAGAAATCATTTGTACGGAAATTCTCGTTCAAGCATCCTTCATACGTAGTCAAGATAGGCAATGTAGCGCTGGTTCCCCGCTCGGGAGTCCAAGCATCCGTCAACCATTGTTCCGGCAAACCACAACCAAACCATAAAGGAGTAGCACCAATGCGGTCTCCATATGTATAGACATCAGTTACACCTTGGAAGAAAGCGCCCAGATCCCAATCCTTATATCCTAAGTTGATATTGAATCCATAAGTTATCTTAGGAATCACACCACCACGTATCTGGCGGTCATCTTCGGTAATTTTCCCATCTCCATTCGTATCCTCAAACTTCAGATATCCCGGTTTAGTAGCTGCGGTTTGATACGGACTATTCTTGATTTCCTCCTCAGATTGGAAAATACCGATAGCATGAAGCATATAATAAGAATCGATAGGCTTTCCTTCTTCCAAGATAAACATTCCATCAATGATTGTTTGCCCCTTCAAGCTAACGATCTTATTCTTGATAAAGGTCATATTTCCATTTACCTCGTAACGGAAGTCCCCGATATTGTTCCGATACCCCATATTCAACTCGAAACCTTTATTGCTCACCTCGCCGATATTACGGATCGGGCCATCCAGACCACCTACTTGATCCGGCAAAGTAACCTTTCGCAAGATGTCGGAAGTACGTTTATCAAAGAACTCGAAAGAGAAATCTAAGTTTCCGTTTAACAAGCTAGCGTCAATACCGACATTCGTCATGGTCGTTGTCTCCCATGTGATGTTCGGATCGTTATAGGCGGTAATAGCCGCTCCGGATTGCATCGCTCCATTCAACGGGTAGTTATAATCCGTAATTGAACCATCATTTTTTATCACCTTCAAGTTCATTAGGTCCACGTAACGGAACAAATCGATACGCTCGTTACCCAATTGTCCCCAAGAAGCTCTCAATTTCAGATTGTAGATCCAAGGAATATCTTTCATAAACTCTTCCTCGCTCAAACGCCATCCGGCAGAGAATGATGGGAAAATACCCCAACGATTTCCTTTGGCAAAACGAGACGAACCATCATAACGAAAGTTACCCTCAAATAAATAACGATCCTTATAACCATAATTCACCCTACCAAAGTAAGACATCAAGACTGATCTCGAGGAAGTACCCGCTACACTCGGATTACTAGAACCTGCGTTTAATTCGTGCAACTCGTTCCCTAAGAAACCTTCTACCTTAGCGGAAAACTCAGTCTTATCATCGCTCTCAAAACTATAGCCAGCCAATACTTTTACGTCATGGGCATCATTGAACTTCTTGCCCCAAGATAAAGTATTGAATACTGTAACTGCCAAGTCATTCTTATCACCTTTATAGGCATGGCGTGTATTCTGACCGTCATAAACCACTCGTTTCTCCTCATTGGTCTTCAACTGATATTCGTATACATCAGGCGCAAAACGAGATTGCAGATAATCATATTTGTTTAAACCGACATTCAAGTTATAAACGATATCAAACGGAAGCTTATATTCCGCAGACAAATTCGCCAACATACGCAAGGACTTATGCTTGTTCTCGCCCTCATCGGCCAACGCCAACGGATGGCGATAGATATTATGCCCAGGAGTACGGATAAAGGTATCCGCATAGCGACCATCGGCCGTATAAGTCGGGTGGAAAGCCTGCGCTTTATAAGTCATCTCCACTAAGTTTGCCACACCCGCTACCGGCTCATTATAGATCTGATAATGCGCATTGATATTAGCGCCGATCTTCAAACGGCTATTTACCTGAGCAGTCGTATTCACAGCTAAGGTATATTTATTGGAATCCGTTCCACGCAATACTCCATTTTGATCACCATAGCCTAAAGATACGGAATACGTATATTTATCATCACCTCCGGAGAAACGCATGTTATGCTCCATAATAAAGGCATTATTATACATAATATCCAACCAATTATTCTGCGGATACATAATCGGGTCTGTTAACATACCTTGTTTGTACTCCTCGATTAACGCATCAGAATAATCCACCGTTAGTTTACCTTCGTTCCGTTGCGCTTGGTTTCTCATTTCCATAAACACGACCGGATCATATACGAAGTTAGGCAGATAGGTAGCCTGCTGCACGCCGAAATAGTTATTATAATCGACGGTAAACTTACCTTTCTTTCCCCCCTTTGTCTTTACCAAGACAACGCCATTCGCCGCACGAGAACCGTAGATAGCGGAAGAAGCCGCATCTTTCAATACGGAAATACTCTCAATATCATTCGGATTTACCGCTTCCAACGGGAACTCGATGCCATCCACCAAAATCAATGGATTATTATCGTTCAAGGTTCCCTGACCACGAATACGAATCGTCGCCCCGTCCGCTCCCGGCTGAGCACCCGCTTGATTTACGTAAACACCTTGCGTACCTTGCAACGCTTGGGTCGAGTTGGTGATCGGACGATTCTCCAACGTCTCCGCATCCAAAGAGGAGATCGCTCCTGTTAAATTCACTTTCTTCTGCGTTCCGTAACCTACGACCACAACCTCATCCAACTTCTGGGTATCCTCGGACAGGCTGACCATTACTTTCGAAGAATTACCAACCTCGACCGTACGATCCGTATAACCGATATAAGAAACTACCAAAATCGCATTGTCCGGTACTTCCAGACTGAAGTTTCCATCGATATCCGTAATCGTTCCGTTCGTAGTGCCTTTAACGACAACATTCGCCCCGATAATGGGTTCTCCCAAGGCATCTTTTACTTGCCCGGTAATCTTTCGTGGCGAAGACTGGAATAAGGCATTCGGATGTGAGACACTTGAAACACTCTTTGATTTAATTATAATCTGCCGGTCTACAATCTCATATTGGTATCCCGTATTTTTCAAGGCTTGCTCTAAGACCTCCTCTAACGAAGCATTATTTGCTTTTACACTCGTTTTCCTATTTACATTTACTTGATTATCATTCAAGAAGAACGTGTACTCACTATTTTTCTCTATTTCTTTTAGCACTTCCGATATACTGCAATCCTGTTTATTCATGGAAAGCTTATAATTCTGTCCATAGGTAGAAGCGGATACAGTGCATGCGAAAGCCAAGGATAACAACGCACTTATCTTCATGACTCGGTTTACTTTTCTGATTTTTTTCATAACTTTGTAATGTTTCTGATGAATAAATTAGCAGGTGTGTCGGCCTCTCAACTCCTAACGCCTGCCGTCAAGAACATTTGATCAGGAGGAGAAACCTAGTTTTTCCTCCTGTTTTTTTATTAGACTCAAGAACTGTTAACAAGCATATCTCTTAGAATTTAACGTTAGACACTCATTTATCTCCCTTTATATATAGTTCATATTCATTGTCTTTCTCTCTGTATTTAATGGGCGACGTATTGCTCAGCATAAACAGGATTCGCTCCAAGGACTCATCCCGTACCTTAAACGTAAACCGATATTTCTCCGCTATCTCCTTCGGGCACTTTATCTTCCGCCCGAACCAAGGCTCCAGACGGGTAAGGATCATGCTCAAGCGTTCGTTCTCAAAACTGAGGACACCGTTACGCCAACCCGAATACTCCTCGGCATTAACCGTCTTAACTCTAACGGTATTCGCTTGTTTGTCGAAAACCAACATCTCGTTCGGATTCAATATCACCTCACGCCTGTTCTTCACATTGGGACCTCCCAAGCCAATCTTCACCTTACCGTTTAACAGGATCGTCTCCAACTTGCTCTCGGAATCATAATTGAAAACCTCGAAGGCCGTGCCCAAGGCCGTTACATCCATGTTCTTGGTATGCACGGTAAATGGTCTTTCCCGATCTTTCGCCACGTCGAAGAAGGCTTGCCCTTTTAATTCCACATCACGGGTCTTGCCATCGAAACTCTTTGGGTAGATCAATTGGCTATTCGGCCCCATTCTCACGGTCGTGCCGTCCGATAAGGAAACCGACTCTATGCAACGGACACCGGAGGCCATTACATATATATATTGATCTTCTTTCGTATGAGACCAATAAACTACGCTTCCTACACCTAAAAGTAGCAATATGGAGGCGGCTATCGCCGTAATCTTATAGACCCAGAGTTTACGGACACCGTTTGTCGCCATTGTCCGGGCTATGATTCGTTCCCACATGCGATTCCCCACCACGGGATTCACGCGATCCGCAGCCTCGTCCCATTGGGAACGCATACGCTCTTCCACTTTGGGGTCACACAGCAAACGTTGCCGATCTTTCTCATCCAGAGCATCTCGCATCAACTTCTTCAATATCGTTCTCGTATCTTCGCTCATGTTTATTATTCTTGTTCTATTTATAAATACACGCCACGACTCCCTCCCCCCTATTGGAAGATAAAAAAATTCGCTTAGGTTAATCAAATTCAGATAAGATACCCAAATACGATTGAAAAATAATCATGCCTAAAGCCTCAAGTACAATTAAATGTCCATTACCTGTCTCTTATACACATCTGACGCTGCCGACGAACTCTAG
>ENA-OYYK01001082-OYYK01001082.1-human-gut-metagenome-genome-assembly--contig:-NODE-1082-length-15349-cov-9.042239_pt1 | contig 15349 bp, 6 predicted proteins | sample MGYA00243247_ERZ653443 | MGnify/ENA primary metagenome ERZ653443 (study PRJEB26926, sample SAMN06165010) | human gut metagenome | biome: ENVO:00009003; feature: ENVO:2100002; material: ENVO:00002003... | reverse complement strand
TGCAGCTCGGCGCAAGGCGTTCGTTCGTCTTGCCAATGTCGCTTCCTCCGGAGGTTGCAAACGGGATGATCGTCTTGCCGGTCAAATCATAGCTCTCAAGGAACGTATTGATAATCGTCGGCGCGACATACCACCAGATCGGGAAGCCCACAAAGATGGTATCGTAGTCCTTCATGTTGTCCCGCTTCACGGCAATTTCCGGTCGTGAGGCGGGATTGTTCATTTCAATCGTACTGCGGGCTTAGGAACTCTTTCATGACATTATGACAGCGCGAAACATGAAGGCAAGACTATCGGTATGGATATTGCCTTCAAGAACCTTATCTATGACTATTACAGCAAAGACCTGTCCAAGAAGGTCAAGTCTGCAATGGGAATGAAACAGGAGAAGGCGAAGTTTGTGAACACCGTCCCATACGGGTATAAAGCCGATCCTGCTGACAAGCATCACCTTATCATCGACGTGGAAACAGCTCCGATAGTCCGCCGTATTTTCATGGAAGTGATTGGAGGCAAGTCCTGCACACAGATTGCAAAGGAGCTGAACACAGAGGGCATTCCAACGCCCGCCCAGCATAAAGCCGTGTCCAGAAAGGCGCCTTCCAAGAAGCCCCAGTGGACACATCGTGGCCTCCTGACTATGATAGAGAGTGTGAAGTACACCGGAACAATGGTTAACCATACCCGCGAAAGCAGATTCATCCGTGACAAAAACCAGCGGCGCGTTCCCAAAGAAGAATGGTATATCCGCGAAAATGCGCATGAGGCGATTGTGACAAAGGATGAATACGAACAGGCACAAGAGGCAATCCAGAGGCGTAGAAAGTTTGTCCGAAGCTCCCATGACCAGTCAGACCGAGTTTACTTCTGCGCTCATTGCGGCGGAAAACTTGAGAAAGCCAATGGAACCGTATTTGCCTGTCCATCCCATCGGTATCACGATGGAAGCCCGTGTGAAAACGTCCGCTGGCGGAAAAGCGCACTTGAAGAAATCGTCTTTGAAGCACTGAAAAGACAGATCGAGATCGTCAGTGTTGAATCCGCAGCCGTCAGAAAGGCAGCGAAAAGCAAAGGTGAAAGTCTGGAAAGACAGCTCGTCTTGCTGAAAGCTCAGTATGATGCCTGTGATCGTGAGAAGTTTACGATCTATGAAAACTATCGTGAAGGGGAGCTGACTCCGGAAGAGTATCTGTCCGGCAAAGAAGCCCTTGCACAAAAACAAGCCGCCCTGAAAGAGCAGCTTGAAACCTGTGAGACTCAGCTTGAAGTCTTTCATCAGCAAAGTCTTAATGCAGAAGAACAGCATGAAGCAGCAAGCCGGATGACCGGCTTGTCCGATGACAAACTCAGAGAGCATCTGTATGATGCAGTTGAACGTGTACTTGTTTATGACACTGAGACAATCGAGATTGTCTGGAAGTTCAACGAATCAAAAATCGACACCGATGAAAACATCGGAGTTGCAAAGTGACTCCGATGTTTTATTTCGGGGCAAAACTGTCGAATTTGCTCCTAAAATAACATAATCTATCGAAACCTCGTAGGTGCATCGTAGCACCGTCCGGAAAGCCCAGAGCCATTGATATTAAAGGCTTTTCGGATAGTTTGTAAAATTTTTTTGCACCTACTTGACATAAAGGGACGATTTAGGTAGATTCGTGACAAGGGGGCAGTGCGCCCATTCGCACCCGCGAGGTGGAATAGACCCCATTATTTCGAGTTAGAGTCGCTGATATAATCTGCGGCTCATTTTTCGTTTTCGGCGGGCTTCTTGATATACTTGCCGTTCTTGATTCTCGCGTCCGCTGGCTTCTCTGCGTCCTCCGGAATTCCCCAGACCGTGCCAATGCGGATAGCACCGGGGACGCGCCCCTCGCCGCACAAAATCTGAATACGGCGGGTGGAGATACCCCAGCGTTCGGCGGTTTGCGTGATAGATAAATACTTCATGGGCAGCACTCCTGTTGCAGTTCAGTTCTGCGTCTGCTTATAAAATCACAGTATAATTATAATCGTCAAAGCGAATAAAAGCAAGGGCTTTTCGGAAAAGTTCAGGAAGTATTTTCAACTCAAAAATCAAGGGTTTGGGGCTTCCCCAAAAATCAAAATGGGCGTATCGGCTGCAAAGCTGAACCGCTCATTTTCCGGTGTGTACGGACACCGGATGTGCTTGCTACTCTCCCAAATCTCATATCCGCAGATACAACGCGCTCCCTCTTTCGCAAAAGCGGGAGCGCATCAGTCTGTCAAATAACCCTCACTTTCAATAAGCGAAAGTGAGGGCATTCTTGTAGATGGGGCAACAACGGACGAATAGTAGCGAGAACATGGAGTCCTTCCAACTCCATTGGGCCAGTTTTTTCAGATTCATGGCAGCAAACTTGAGCCTGACCCATCTGGTAACTGCGGCCAAGCCTCGGTGGTGTGTATAACGCATGGCGTGTTTTTCTTTCGCATCCGCAAAGACCCGCTCAATGGTTTCTTTTCGCTGGGCGTAAATTTGCTTGCCTAAGTCAGTCTTTCGGATGCTCTCCACAATGTCCAGGTATTCCTGCCAGATGTGGGTTGTGAATACCTTTTGCCCTTTCTCGTTTGCCTTGCAGTAGGATTTGGAGAGACAATTGACACAGTATTTCGGAGTACTGCGGTAGATTCTTTTCCCGTCTCGGTCTGTTGTGGTATGGCGAAGCTCCTGACCGTGGGGACAGGTGAACACATCTTTTACTGGATCGTATTTGTAGTCCCAGGGGCGGTATCCTTCTTTGCTGCCTTTATATCTTGTATAGGGGAGAACCGGGATTTTTCCATCATCCAAAGTCTTCTTTGCAATCCAAGGGGTCTTATATCCCGCGTCCATGGCCACGAACTGAACATCAAATTTGCTGGTTACATCGTCATATACCTTATCCCATGCCACACTGTCATGGATATTTCCGGCAGTTACCTCTACTCCCAGAATGAAACCTCTTTTGTCACAAGCCGTATGCGCTTCGTAGGCAAATTGCCGCTCATGCTCTCCTTTTACGAACATTCCACAATCCGGGTCTGTGGTGGAAACGGTCTTTTCTACGGTTTCCCGCGAGCCTCCACCACCCTGGGGATGATTTTCATCATCGTCATCTTCAATGGGCTTCTTGCCCAGCTTTTCTCTTTCCGTGTTAACCTCTCTGCGAAGCTGCCCTGAATAGACTTTTGCCGCTTTCGCGACCTGTTCCTTCTGGAACTTCTTCTTATTTGCGCTAGCTTTGATATGTGTCCCGTCAATGAAAATTGCGCTGGGGTCCAGCATCCTGTTGTTCAGTGCCTTGTTGAGAATGTGCTCAAATATCTCACTGGTCAATTCATCCGGGAAACGCTTGCAGAAAGCATAGCTCACCGTTGCAAAGTGAGGGATATTATCCAGCAATCCGTACCCAAGAAACCACCGATATGCCACATTCACTTGGATTTCTCGGTAGGTCTGCCGCAAAGACGATATCCCAAACAAATGCTGAATGAGTACCATCTTTATAAGCACAACTGGATCTGTACCGGGGCGGCCATTGTCATGGCAGTAGTACGGGTCCAGCCGTTCATACACCCACTCATAATCCATGACCTTTTCAATCTTCCGCAGAAGATGGTCTTTCGGCACCAATGCCTCCAAATCCACAATGATTGGCTCATGCCGTGCGTCTTTTCTCCAGTCTTCCATGAAAACACCCCCCATTTCTTCTATTATAGCAGAAACGGGGGCGTTTGGGTAGTTCTTTGACAGACTGACGGCGGCTGCCCGTATGGGCAGCCGCCGCTTTCTCGATTTCCTGCGCCGTAAAAGCGGTGCAGGAAGTTTTTGTTATGGCATCTCCGGATTTTCCGCCAGAGAGACGGTGTAGGGCTGTGCCGTCGCGCCTTCTGGCAGCAGCTTCGCCATGACCACCAGACGCTGGTTGCCGGTCTTGGCCGTGTCATACTTCCGGCAGCAGGTGGAGAGGGTCAGGACGGTGTCGCCCTCCGAGAAGGTCACGCCGTCAAAGTTCAGCCAGTTCTTTCGTGCGACCGTCCGGAAGAACTCCGTCAGCTCGCTTTCTGCGGGATTGGGGACGATGTAGTCGAACTCAATGTCCGTGATGAACAGCGCCGTGATCTGGAAAACCAGATCTTCCCCTGTCACGGAGAGGTAAATGTAGGGATAATTTTTCACGTAGTCCGCGTCCATGTACCGGTAGAGCTTGGTGAACCTGGGGCCGTTGGGGTCGCAGTTGCTGGCGGAGTGGCCGAAAATCGTGGTGTTGGTGTCCAGCTTGTCCCGGCCGCCGAAATGATTTTCGCAGTGGGCATAGTAGCAACCCCAAGTGCTGTACTCGCCGTCCTCGCCCAGCCACAGGTAGTGGCCGTTGTCCTCTGCCTGCATCACGGGGTCGTCCACCTCCGCGCCGGGGATGTACAGCCACGCCACGGTGTCGGGGTTTTTCTTTCTGGCCGCGGCCAGCTCCGACTGCTTATCCACGGTGGGGATGACCTCCCCCACGGGAACCGTGGGGGGCTGGGTCTCGGCTTCGGTGGGGACGGTCTGGGTGGCCTCGGTGGCCGGGGCGGTGGTGGGAGGAACGATTGGTTCCTCCCGGTGGCAGCCCCTGACTGCTATCAGCAGAGCGGCAATGACCGCAATGGCCAGAACCGCGCAGCAGATTTTCATGACATTTTTCTTCATAAGCTTGTCTCCTCGCGCGCCCAACGGACGCGCGAAACGCGGTGGGCGTTACCCCACATAGTACTCGCCGGTGACTTCGTCCACCATCACGCCGGTCTGGGGGTTGCCGTTGGCCTTCATGAAGGTGACCTCAATGGTGTGGTTGCCGGTGACATTCTCGAAGGTGTAGGACTTCACCGCGCCGATGCTCACACCGTCGATCTTGACGTTGGAGATGGCGTAGCCTCTGTTCGCGGCGATGGTGAAGGTCTGGCTGCCGCCGTGGGGGACGTCAACGTCGCCGGAGGGCGTGATGGAGCCGTGGATGCCCGCCGTGGCCTTGATGGTGTAGACCGGGCGCTCGTCGATGGTCAGCGTGCCGTCCACGAAAACGACGGTGTAGTTGCCGTTGGGGGCGGTCAGCCCGCTGGCGCGGATAATGACCTTGCCGACCTTCGCCGTGTCGGGGGTGATCTCAGTGCCATTCGCGTCCACGTAGGTGAGCTTTATGTCGCCGGTCAGCGCATCCTTGCCGAACATGGCGCTGACGGTGTAGTCCTTGTCCAGTACGGGCTTGCTCAGATCGGGGGCCTTGTCATCGGTGTAGATGCGCTTGTCCAACGCCTTGACCGTGACCTTCGCCTTATCGATGGTGACGGTGAGGCTCTGCACCTCCGAGTCGCGGTGGTTGCCGTCGCCCTCGACCATGCAGTACACGGTGTAGGTGCCCGCGTCCGTGGCCTTGGGAAGCGCTTCTGTGAACTCGCCGGTCTCGCCCAGACGGTATTTCAGCTTGCCGCCGAGGGCAGTTCCGGCTGTGATGAGGGTCTGCTCACCGCCGTTGTAGACAAGGCCGGCGTTCGCCCCGGGGGCGGTCCTGACCTCGGAAGCGGCCTTGCCGATCTCGAAGGTGGCGCTGCCGCTGACGGTGTAGTTGCCGCCCGCCTTGTTCCTGACGGTCACGGTGGCGGTGCCCGCGTTCACATTGTCCTTGTAGGAAACGTCGTACTCGTCCGGGCTGATGACCGTGTCGCCGTCCTTCACGATGACATTGGGCTTCAGCGGGTCGCCGGTGTAGGTGAGGGAACCGCCGCCGACCGTCACGGTGGCGGTCACGGTCTTGGGAGCGATGGTTGCGGTGACGGACTCGGGCTGGGAATCCTTATGGTTGCTGTCGCCCTCGACCTTGTACCAGACGGTGTATTCCCCGGCGCCCGTGCCGGTGGGGATGGTCTCGTAGTAGGCGCCGTCTTTGCTCAGGCTGTAGAGCAGCTTGCCGTGGGCGGTGGAGCCTGCCCTGACCAGCGCCTGCGCGCTGCCACTGTAGGTCAGGCCGTCAATGGCAGCGGGCGCGGTATAGTCCGGCGCGACGCGGGAGATGATGACATAAACCTCGCCCTCCACCGGGTGGTAATTGACCAGATCGGCGGGGGTAAAGACAATGGTCTTACTGCCGGTGTCGGTCGCGTTGGTGATCGCCTGACCGGCTTTCCAGCTCCATGTACCCGGCACATCCTTGCCGTCAAAGGCGGCGCTCTTGCCGGTGACCGCGCTGACGGGAATTTCCGCGCCGGTGTAGTCCACGGTGATGATGTCCGGCAGGGTCAGGATGGGCGCGTCCCGCTCCGTCAGGGTGAGGATGACCGTAACGGTGGCGTCCTCGTAGTTCTTGGAACGAACCAGAAGGGTGAAGGTGATGACGTCGCCAGCGGCGGCACCATCCGCCAGAGCGTAGGTGATCGCGCCGGTGTTCACGTCAATGCCCCAACCGTCCTGAATCCTGCCCGCGGGAGAATAGGACCCGCTGTGGAACGCGTTCGCGTCGGATACCTGCGCGTCATCGGGCATTCCCAGACTCTTGAGGTCGGGGAGGGTGATGGTCTGCTCTGTTTTCAGGCTGTACTTCTGGGTGACCTGATAGGCAGTCAGCGCGGGCGCGGCGGCCTTGTTGATCGTGAAGGTCGTGCTGGCCGTACCGAGGACATAGCTGCCGCCTTCCTTATCGGTGACGGTCACGGTGCCGGTACCCGCGTTTGCGTTATCGCTGTAGGAGACGTCGTATTCCTTCGGGTCAATGGTATTGCCGAGGTCGTCTGTGAGGGTAACGGTCGGCTGAACGGGATTTCCGCCGTTATAGGTGCCGTCCGCGACGGTGATCGTGGGTGTCACTTCTCTTGGCGTGATCGACCACGTGAACTTCATCTCGCCGGTGTAGTTACCCAGACCGCTGAGAGAAAAATCATCGTAGTATGTGCCGACCTGCGACGTTCTGTTGCAGGAAAAGCCATAATCTGTGCCTCTGCCAATGCCAGTCAGTGTTACGCCGTCCAGAACGACACTGATTATCTGGGGACATTTTTCCGTCCCGTCATACACAAAGGTGTCTTCCAGCGTGACGACCGCACCTACAATGGACTTGGGATTGACCGTGACCCGCACCTTTCCGGTGGCCGTCGCGTACTCCGGCGCGTCCGGGGTGAACGTCCATTCGGCCTTACGGCTGCCCGCGTTGAACATGAGCGTGCCGTCCGTCCATGTGAAGGTGCCGGGAACCTCTTCACCGGTGGTGGGGTCTTTCATCTTGCCCGTGATCGTGCTTGCATTCAGCGGCTGACCGTAGGTGATCTCGCTTGCGGTCACCTCGCCATCCGGAACGGGCGTGATCTTGTTCTTTGCGAAGATGTTGACGGTCAGGGTGATGTCCTCGTAGTTGCTGGTTGTGACAATCACCGTCACCGAGCCGACATTGCCCTCCGTATTGACCGGGTTTGCCAGAATGGGCAGAATCAGCTTGCCGTTTTCGATCTTCGCAGTGGCAGCGTCGCAGTAGCCGGCATCCACGGTGATGGTCGGCGCGCCATAGGTGATGTCGCCGTAGGACTTGGGGCTTTCCAGTGCAGACAGCAGCGCCGCCAGATCGACCTTGTAGGTTCTTTCCAGACCGTTGATGATGGTCAGCGTACCGTCTGTCGGCACGGGCGCGTCGGCCTTGGTGATGGTGAAACGGGTCGTATCGTCGGTTGCAAAAGTGTTACTGACCGTTTTGGTGCCTTCCGGCTTGCCCTCAAACACATAGTTGTCGTTCGCAAGCGTCATGGTGAAGGAAAGGGCCTTTCCGTTTCCGACGTCCGGCGAGGGCAGGTAGCTCCCGTCCGCCTGCTTCATGGTAAACTGGGCGTCAGAGAAGGTGAGCGCCGTATCGGGAAGTATAATGCCCGAACGACTGGCCGTCTTGCTGAAGAACGTCAGTCTGCTCGCGGTAAGCGTGACGTTTGCGGTGCCGTCGTAGGACTTGGAGACTCTTTCGACGGAGAGAAGGCTGATCGGCAGCGGGGCAATGGTTACGGTGAACGTACCGGCAGCCGTTTTGTGGTTTGCTGCTTCCGCTTTGTAGTAAACGGTGTACGTGCCTGCGTCGGTGAAAGCCGGTCCGTCCGAAGTATAGTCGCCGTCTGCCTTGTCGCTGTAGGTGAACGTCACGGTAGTGCCGTCTACACTTTGCCCAAACGCGATTGTCGTTGCGTGCTGCGGCTTGCCGGTGTAATACGTGCTGGGTGCCCTCACGGAAACTCCCGTCAGCTCTGCCGGTTCGACTGTGACGGTCACGGTGCCGGTCGCGGGGGCGTATTCTTCGTAGCCTTCCGCCGGGGTGAACGTCCATTCGGCATCATAGCTGCCCGCGTTGGGCTTGATGGTGCCGTCCTTCCACGCGAACGTACCCGGAATCACGGCCTGTGTGCGGGGGCAGATCATCGAACCCGTGGCCGTGAGTGTGCTCTCTGCCAGCGTCTGGCCGTAGGTGATATCCGTCGCGCTGACGCTGACGCCCGATTGATCGAGGGGGATCCTCTGGCCAATGACGACCTTGATGGTCAGCTCGAACGGCTGATAGTTCGTGCTTACAATCGGGACGGTCAAAGTGCCGATCTGATCGTTCACATTCGCGCTGTGCGCGGCCACGATGGGCAGAGTCAGAATGCCTTCGTTTGACACGAATATATAGTTGCTGCTGTCGAGGTAAGTACTATCCGTAAAGTGGTAATCGCAGCCCCGATTATGGATCTTGCCGTACTCGCAGCCTACAGGCAGCTCCGGCAGGAGCGTTCTCAAATCGATTTCGTAGGTCTTTGCCAAATCGTTGAAAACGTACTGCGTGATCTCGTTCGGGGTCACAGTGGCCTGATTGATCTTGAAAGTCTGCGACACATCCGCGCCGTTCAGCACAAAGTCCTTTTGCGTCGTGCCGTCTTCAAAGGTATAGTTCCTACCCGTCAGCTTAATGGTGAAGGAGACAGTCTTTTCGTCCTCACTTGCATTGGCGGAATCATAACTGGCATTGAGTATCTGGTAATCCTCACCAGCCACCAGAGGAAGTGGCCCGCCGGAAGGAGCATAGCGGGAATCCGCACTCTTAAGCTTTATCGACGCGTTTGCGGGCAGGTCTGTTGTGCCATCGTATACCTTTATGATGTCGCCGACCGAGATCGTTGCTTTGTGAGCTGCGACCGTCCATCTGGCGGTTTTCTGGCCGGTGTAGTCGCCGTCGTCTGTCGCCTTGATGGTCAGAGTGGCGGTGCCGACAGTGGAACGGGAATCGCCGCGGACGACGGTGTAATCAACTCCCGCTTTCAGCTCGCTGCCGTTGTACGTTACAACATAGGGCGGCACGCCGGTGGTGGTGTTATAAGGCTGATAGACACTTTCATTGCCGTTGGGGAACGTGATTACGGCTTTGCTGAGATTCAGCTTGGTGACGGTCAGCATTTTGGGGTTGCTCGATACCGAATAGCCGTCCTTGCTGGCCGTGAAATAAATGCTGTATGTTCCGATCGTGTCAGCATCGAAGTCTACAACATAGTACCACGTGGTGCCGATCTTTTTATATTCAGCTTTCTTCTGCCTGTATGTGGGGATGCCGTCTCCCCCTATCTCTCCGACGTAGATGGCCACATCCGCATCCTTCGCGTTGCAGTTGGCGCAGAGCCGGACGGTCGTGCCGCGCTCCACCTTCGGGTTACTGCCGGTCAGGTTCTTCCCATCAACTTTCAGAGACAGGGTCTTGGAGGTGATTGGCAGACGATTGATGATGACATTGTTCAGCTCCGTGGAACCGGCAGGGACATCCGCCGGGGCGTACCACTTGTGAGTGCCGTCCCCATTGAGCACCTTGTAGCCAAGGCGGTTAGGTTCATACAGGATGTTTGCCCATGTGGCACCCTCTGCCAGCTTCAGCGTGCCGATAACGGCGGGGAATCCCGAACCGGCGAGGTTTGCTCCCTCGTTGGCAACGACGGTATCGATACTGGCTGTGGCCGTGTTTTTCGTGTTGCTTAAGGTAGTAGTGTCCATGCCTGTGGCGGCCTTGACGGTTACCGTACCGTGGATTGAATGGCCGTTCAGATCTATGCCGGTGTCCCGGGTGCCGTTGATGGTATAATCGCCGGTAACGTCGGTCAGCAGACTGAGGGTCGAGCCGCCGTCTCTGTCCGCATCAAGGGCAGTCTGCAAGTCGGCAAAGTTCCGCCACGGGTCGCCCTCGACATTCCGCAAGGCCGTCTGCGCCACCGCGGGCGCGTTGCAGTAGGGACAGTTGGTGCCATCAAAGCCGTTCTTGCCGCCGTGGCTGCACAACTTTACCACCAGGTCGCAGGTCTGGGAAGCGGCTTCCTCCAGCGTGAGCTGCGTGTCACCACGATAGTAAGCCAGTCCCGCTTGCCCGGGAAGCAGATTGCCCAATGTGATGTTATTATTCAGCCGCAGACCGCTTCTCGAAATCTTTCCGCCGTACAGCTCGACTGTGCCGCCCCAAACCTCCAGCTGGAGCAAAGTGGTATTGTCATTCTCCGGATTGAATACCAGTGTACCGCCGTCCCGCACGGTCACTCCCACCGCGCCGTTGCCGCCGCTGCTGTCAATGACCGTCAGTTTACCGGTGCGAACCTGGCTCATGGCCGTACGACCGCCGACATTCAAGCTGTATCCGCTCAGACTGTGTCCGTCCAAATCCAGCGTGAGAGTCTTGCTGACATATATGCCGTCAGGCAGCATCTCGTTTGCCAACAGCTTGACGGTCTGACCGTCAGCTGCCGCATTCAGCGCGGACGGCACATCGGTATAATAGGTTTCGCCGATGCCAGCCGCGAACTGTGTCCCGCAGACCGTGCACTTGCCGTCTTTACCGATGGTGCTCGCGCCCTCGGCGTTCGTGTGGGTGCAGGAAAAGCCGCAGGCGCACTTGCTGTTCGCCATGGTGTGAGTGTGTTCCTTGACGGTTACGTCGGCCAGCTCCGTTGCATTGCCGTCCTGCACGTCGTCGCCCTTGTAGAAAGCGTGTACCTTCTGCGTATCCAACAGGGACATGAGCGGCTGCAACTCTTCTGCGATTTCGCTCTTAATGCTTTTGAACGTGCCGCCGCTGATGGCGATGGTTCCATTGCGCGTGAACTGCACCTCGCCAAACGTGCCGTCCGTAATTTTCAGCGTAGCGCCGGAATCGACAACCCATTCACCCGCGTGATTGGAACCGCCATTGACGGTGACGGAAGCACCCTCCAATACGGTGAGGCCATACACCGTGCCGTTGCTGACGGTCACAGAGCCACTGTCCGCATCGCAGAGAAGTCCCATGCATTCTGAACCGCCGATCTCGCCGCTCTGGATGTCCAGTGCGCCGGCCATGAACAGGAGATTTAAAATTCTGCCGTAAGCGGCCTCGCTTGTAACAGTCAGGTTGCCTGTCGCGAGAGTTTCTTTTTTCTGCGTTTCCTCGTTAGTCTCTGAGAATCCAACCTCGAGGTAGTCGACCGTCTTGTGGTTCAGATCGAGCGTCAAGGTTTTGGTGACAACGGGTACGATGGAAGCATACTGTTCGAACGTAAAATCTTCACCGAGCGCATTGAGGGCGTCTGCATCCGTCACATGGTTGGCCAGCAGCCTGACGGTGTCGCCGTCCTGCGCCGCATTCAGCGCCGCCGGGAGGGATTCGTATGTGCCGCCGTCCGTGCCGTCCGCTCTTGTTACCGAAGCGGCCTCAACGACAGGCTCGTTGACCGTGAGTTCCACGGTTGCTGACCTTTCCTCTTTGTAGTTCTTGGTCTCGCCGGTCTTGGCATAGACGTAATATGTGCCGGGTTCGCTGATTGCAGTGTTCTCGTCGATCTTGGGAACTGCCTCACTGCCTTCAAACTCCAAATATCCAGAATTGATCGGCGCATAGTAATATGTCACCTCGGCGTCTTCCGGAGCACCCTCGACAGACAGAAGCGGAAGAAGCTTTTCGCCCACCGTGCAGGTCGTCTTGGAAAGAGATACGGTCAAATCGGGATAGGCCTTGTTGATGTTGCCGCCGATCTCAAATTTTTCTTCGCCCGCCTTGAGCTTGTACTTTACCGCGGCTTCGCCGATCAGCGCGATTTCCACAGTGACGGTATGCCATCCCGCGTCCGCGGAATCGAACGTCTTCTTGGCGGTAAAGCCCGTTCCTTCTTTGAGTTTGATTTCATTTGTGCCGTCTGTAAACGTCAAGTCGATTGGAATCGTGCCGCCGTCCGTCGTGCCGTCATAGCTGCGGCCAATGGAATCGGGCTTGCTCACGCACCAGATCTCCGTCCGCGTGTCTTCTCCGGGGATATACGTGCCGCCGCCCCCTTCTGCCGGACCACTTGGGGGCGTATAGATCCCACCACCTTCGCCGGTCGAACCGCCGGGTGGTACAAGGACTCCACCGCCCTCGCCACCGGTCTCGCCGCCGATGCCACCGTCAGAAATGCTCACGTCCCCACCCTCGGCAAAAGCCGATGTCGGCAGGAGCGTCAGGCAGAGCGTGAGCGCCAGAAACAGACTCAAAATTCGTTTTTTCATAGGATCCTCCTGTGTGAAAAAAGTGCGGTTTTCTATCGTCAGCCCGGTAAAATCCGGGCGGGGGTTTACCGTTCTTCCGGGATGAGCCGCAGACGCTTTGCGGCGGTTTTCGCTTCGCTTCGCCGCCGGACGTCCAGCTTATCCAGAATGTGGCTTACATGGGTCTTTACCGTGGGCAGCTTGATGTCCATGATCTGCCCGATCTCCGCGTTGCTCTTGTCGGCGCAGATCAGGTGCAGAATTTGCAGCTCCGTGGGCGTCAGGGCTTCCCCCGGCGCGAGGCGCGGTTCCAGGAAGCGGGGGTAATACGCCGCCTGCAAGCGCACGTCGTCCATCAGCTGCTTTTTCCACCGGGCGCTTCCGCTCCAGTCAAGCTTTTCAAGCAATGGCAGCACCGCCGCGCCGTAGACGCTGACGGTTCGGATGAAGTGGTATTCCGCCGCGGCGTTCAATGCGCCAATCAGGCGCTGCCGCCATGCTTCGTCCCTGCTTCGGTACAGGGCGATGGCGGCGAGGATGTTCAGATGGATGCCGTCGATGTGCCGCCCGCAGCTGCGGACGTAATCTTCCAGCGGGGAGAGGGTCAGCATCGACGCCCCCGGCTTCCCGTCCGCCAGCTCCACCATGGCCTGCGTGAGATACTGGTAGCGCTTCATGACGTTTACCCGCATGGGGTCTCTGGGCGCTTTTTCCCGATACCATGTGTCGGCGTAGTCCAGATCGCCGGTATGGAGGGAAATTCGGACGAGCATGGCGTCCATATTGGGCAGGAACCGCTCCCGCCCTTCCTCGGCGAATTTTTCCCGGAGGGACTCGATGGTGCGATAAGCGTCCTCGCTCTGCCCTGCCGCAAGAAGGCTTCGGGCCAGCAGACCGTTGATGGCGAATTCCATGTCCGGCGTGCCGCGCTGGCGTATCTCGCTGACGCGGGGGATGATGGTCAGCATCCGGCCGGTGATGTTCTCGCCCTTTTCAAATTTGCTTTCGGCAATGGCACAGTCCGCAAGGCCAACACCGTCCCGCCCCAGTATGGCCTCCACCGGGGCGCGGAGCGTCTGGTAAAGCAGGTCGTCCCGTTTGCTCCAGACGGAAAAGTCCTTGCCGCCGTTCATGACGCTGGGCAGGGCGCTGGTGACGGAGAAGGACGGGAGGGAGACCTCCTTATTGGTCATCAGCCGGAACACGGCGGGAATGGTCTCCGTCAGCCCTTCCACGCCCCGCTGAGGCAGGGAGATGTCCAGCCACGCCAGACGGCTGCGGGCCTGCTTGCCTGCGGCGTCGTTCCTGCCGCACCGCTTTCCGAATTCCTGCAATTCGTGATACCAGCGCTCAGAGCCTTCGTAATCCATGGCCAGAGCGCACAGCATACTCATGCCCTGCATCAGCGCGGGGGAAGCCGCGATCTCCGCTTCCGGGAGACTGCGGTAGTATTTTTCCATTTCGCTGTAATGCCCCATGCCGGGGTGCAGCTCCGCGTTGCGGATGAGAAGCTCGGAGACCTTGGCGTGGTCGCCGCATCGGGTGTAGCATTCCAGCGCGTGGGCGTAATCCTCTTTCAGCTCGTAGTAGAGTGCGCCCCGGCTGAAAAGCGCCCGGCGCTTTTCCTCGCTGTATTCCCGCTCCATCTCCCACAGAAGGAAGCTGCGGAACTGCGGCCAGAAGCGGAAATGCTGCACGTCGTCATAGCGGAGCATGGTGGTGTGGCTCAGGAGCCAGTCCAGCCGGTCGCCCGCGTGGGGGTCGCCGCTGACCATCCGCGCCATTTCCAGATTGAACCGTTCAAAGGGCGCCAGCTCCAGCAGAAACCGCCGCACGGGAAGGTCGAACCGCCGGTAGACCGCAGCCTCAAAATAGGAGAACACCTCCCGGAATGCCCGCGCCACGACCTCCGGGCCGAAGGGCCTCCCGCCGGACATGCACCGGGCGGTGACGGCGACGCCCAGAGGGTAGCCGACGGATTCTCTCAGAATACCGCCGATCTCGCTGTCCGTCACGGCGACGCCGCAGCCGGAAAAGTATTTGCAGATATCCTCCCGGTCAAAGAGCAGGTCGTCGGCCTCCAGCGTGGTCATCAGGCCGGAATACTGGAACGCCGTCAGATATCCGGGCGGCGCGCCCCGGGAGAGAAGCAGGAAGCGTTTGCCCGGGTCGGAGCGGATCAGCTCGCACAGCGCCTGCCCGCCATCCTCCGCCGGTATCATCTGAAAATCGTCGATGAGCAGGATATCCCACCCATCCGAAAGGGCGGGAAGGGCAAAATCCGCCGCGCCCGCGTTCAGCCGCAGCACATCCCGTCCGGAGAGCAGGGCGTCCGCCAGCGCGGTTTTTCCAAAGCCGCAGGGCGCGCTGAAAAAGAGGACGCGCCCGCGCTCCATAAAGCTGTCAAACCGCTGCCGGACAGACGGCTTCACGATAATATTCCCGGTCACGTTCTCCCTCCTTTTCGCCGGCAAAGGGACATACCCCGTGCCATACGCATTCCAACACCATTTTATCTTTATTATACATAACCGCCAGAAAATGTAAATCATGCCAAAGTATGATACGGAGTGATTTTTGCTGTTTCCTTTCCGCAGAAACGCAAAACAGACGGATACATTTTTGCCTTGAGAGGGCGAAAAACAGGAACCCCCGCCGGAAACTGTCAGACTTTGGCAGTCCCCGGCGGGGGTGAAGGTATGATGGATGTGATCTATGGAGCGATAATACCGCGCCCGCATCATGGCGAAAATGAGTCATACTGAACTCCAATTAAAATCTTAAAAAAAGATTTTAATTGCCTGAAGGGCATGGAGTTCATATGAGACTTGTTTTGTG
>ENA-OYYK01001077-OYYK01001077.1-human-gut-metagenome-genome-assembly--contig:-NODE-1077-length-15404-cov-8.389732_pt1 | contig 15404 bp, 17 predicted proteins | sample MGYA00243247_ERZ653443 | MGnify/ENA primary metagenome ERZ653443 (study PRJEB26926, sample SAMN06165010) | human gut metagenome | biome: ENVO:00009003; feature: ENVO:2100002; material: ENVO:00002003... | reverse complement strand
CCGTTCCCGTTGAAGGTGAAGCGATTGAGAAAGACGATATTACCTTTGCAGACGAATCGGAGAAACAGCCGTCCATGCGCTTGCCTGATGAGGAGCTGGACTCTGCTTTCAGCGACACACGCCTTTCCGATGTACCTGTGGAATATGCGGGCGGAGAAGAGGACGAAGCCGGGGAATATGCCAGTGGAGCGACCATCGAAGACATGAACGAGGCAATCCGCACGGCTGGCAATACCGAAGCGACAGACTCCGAGAAGCGTAAAGCCGGAGAGGTATTCCACGAAATGAAGGGCAATGAACTGTATGAGACAGTGACAGCAAAAAGACCTGCCATTGTCGGAAAGATAAGGGAACTGATCGACCTTTATGAGAACAAGCCTACTATCTCAAAAGGGGGGAATAAGAAGGTCAGGTCGGTCGGGTCCCAAACTATACCCGTCTTGTCGGATAACATTGACGACTTCGACATCCGGGATTTTGTCTGACAATTAAAAACGAAAAACGATGAAAGAAAGAGATTACGGGTAGTTGTACCCTTAAAACAGCACCACTAAATCCAAAAGTAAAACAGTATCAACCCGTCGGAGGGACTATCCACCCCTCCGGCACAAAAAAACAGTTTATTATGACAAAAAAGATTTTCTTGTTCGCAGCCCTTATTCTGGCTGCAAGTTCAGCCTTTGCTCAAGGTAACGGCATGGCAGGTATCACAGAAGCAACGAGTATGGTGACATCCTACTTCGACCCCGTAACGAAATTGATTTACGCTATCGGTGCGGTCGTGGGACTCATCGGCGGCGTGAAAGTGTACGGGAAGTTTTCTTCGGGCGACCCCGACACGAGCAAGACAGCTGCAAGCTGGTTCGGCGCGTGTATTTTCCTCATCGTGGCTGCAACCATCCTCCGTTCCTTCTTCCTTTAATCCCAAAACAGAGGAGACAATGGAATATACCATCAACAAGGGTATAGGACGCTCGGTTGAGTTCAAGGGTCTGAAGGCGCAGTACCTGTTCATATTCTGCGGCGGTCTGCTGGCGGTCTTCGTCCTGTTTGTCGTGATGTATATGGCAGGTGTCGGGCAAGCCGTCTGCATAGGCTTCGGGGCGGTATCAGCCTCCATCCTCGTGTGGCTCACATTCCACCTGAACCGCAAGTACGGGGAACACGGTCTGATGAAGCTCGCTGCTTCCAAGAGCCGTCCCCGTTACATCATCAACCGGAAAGCCCTCTCCCGATTATTCACAACCAAAAGAAGAAAGGAGACAAAGCGATGAGAAACATTATGAAAGCCGCCACGCTGGAAAGCAAGTTTCCGCTTATGAGTGTGGAGAACGGCTGTATCGTGTCGAAAGATGCCGACATCACGGCCGCTTTCGAGGTTACGCTTCCGGAAATCTATACCGTCACGTCGGCGGAATACGAAGCCATACACGGGGCGTGGTGCAAGGCTATAAAGGTATTGCCTGACTATTGTATCGTCCACAAGCAGGATTGGTTTGTCAAGGAGAACTACAAGCCGGAACTGCAAAAGGAGGATATGAGCTTTTTGAGCCGTTCTTTCGAGCGGCACTTCAACGAGCGACCTTTCCTGAACCACAAGTGCTACCTGTTCCTGACGAAGACGACGAAAGAGCGCAACCGCAGGCAAAGCAATTTCAGTACGCTGTGCAGGGGTTTCATCATTCCGAAAGAGGTTGGCGACAGGGACACGGCTTTGAAGTTCCTTGAAGCGGCGGATCAGTTCGTGAGGATTATGAACGACTCCGGCTTTGTCCGCCTGCGTCGCCTTTCCGATGAAGAGATTACCGGTACGAAAGGGAAAGCGGGACTGATAGAGCAATACTTCTCCCTGTCCACTGAAGAGGCGACCTGTCTGCAAGACATCGCCCTTTCAGCCGGAGAGATGCGTATCGGGGACAAACGGCTTTGTTTGCATACCCTTTCGGACGTGGACGATATGCCGTCGAATGTAGCCACGGACAGCCGTTATGAGCGGCTGTCCACCGACCGGAGCGACTGCCGCCTGTCATTTGCCAGTCCGCTCGGTCTGCTACTCCCGTGCAATCATCTGTATAACCAGTATATCTTTATCGACAACAGTGACGAGAACCTGAAACGCTTCGAGAAGTCCGCCCGCAATATGCAGTCGCTCTCCCGTTACAGCCGTTCCAACGCCATCAATCAGGAATGGATAGAGGAATATCTGAACGAGGCGCACAGCTTCGGTCTGACCTCCGTCCGTGCCCATTTCAATGTGATGGCGTGGGGCGAGGACGCGGACGAGATGAAACGGATAAAGAACGACACGGGCAGCCAGCTTGCCGCAATGGAGTGTACGCCCCGACACAACACGGTGGACTGCCCGACCTTGTTCTGGGCAGGCATACCCGGCAACGAGGCGGATTTTCCGTCCGAAGAGAGTTTCTACACGTTCATCGAGCAGTCGGTCTGCTTGTTCACGGAGGAGACCAACTACCGGAGTTCGGTATCGCCTTTCGGGATGAAGATGGTGGACAGGCTGACGGGCAAGCCGTTACATCTGGACATCAGCGACCTCCCGATGAAACGGGGCGTGACGACCAACAGGAACAAGTTCGTCCTCGGACCTTCGGGCAGCGGCAAGTCGTTTTTCATGAACCATTTCGTGAGGCAGTACCACGAGCAAGGCTCCCATATCGTCATCGTGGACACGGGTAACAGTTATCAGGGCTTGTGCGAGATGATAAACCGCAAGACGCACGGGGAAGACGGTATCTATTATACCTATACCGACACGAACCCCATATCGTTCAACCCCTTCTTCACGGAGGACAAAGTCTTCGACATCGAGAAAAGGGAAAGCATCAAGACCCTGCTGCTCACGCTGTGGAAGAAGGACAACGAACCCGCCACACGCGCGGAGGAGGTGGCTCTCTCCAATGCGGTATCCCTCTACATCTCCCGTATCAGGGATGATGACAGTATCGTACCCTCTTTCAATTCGTTCTACGAATTTGTAAAGACGGAATACAGTATCAGGCTGGAGGAAAAGAAAGTGAGGGAAAAAGACTTCGACCTTGCCGGATTCCTCAATGTGCTGGAGCCGTACTACAAGGGAGGCGAATATGACTACCTGCTCAATTCCGACAAGCAGCTGGACTTGCTGCACAAGCGGTTCATCGTCTTTGAAATTGATGCCATAAAGGATCATCCTATCCTGTTCCCGGTAACGACCATCATCATTATGGAACTGTTCATCAACAAGATGCGAAGGCTGAAAGGTATCAGAAAGGTCATTGCAATCGAAGAGGCTTGGAAGGCTATCGCTTCGGCAAACATGGCTTCTTATATAAAGTACCTCTACAAGACGGTCAGAAAGTTCTACGGCGAGGCGATTATCGTGACGCAGGAGGTGGAAGACATCATTTCTTCCGAGATAGTCAAGGAGTCCATCATCAACAACTCCGACTGTAAAATCCTGCTCGACCAACGCAAGTTCATGAACAAGTTCGACGCGATACAGTCGCTTTTGGGACTTACCGACAAGGAGAAGGCGCAGATACTCTCCATCAATCAGGCGAATGACCCTTCAAGGCTGTATAAGGAGGTCTGGATAGGCTTGGGAGGAACGCAGTCTGCCGTCTATGCCACAGAGGTCAGTACACAGGAGTATCTGGCATACACGACTGAAGAGACGGAAAAGATGGAGGTGTATGCCCTTGCCGAAAAGTTGGGCGGGGACATAGAGGAGGCTATCCGCCAGATAGCCGAAAAGAGAAAGGAACAGAAACAATAACGGTTAAAACAAGGAAAGTATGAATATGACAAGAAGACAAGTGCTGCTGATGGGCAGCTATCTGATAGGAATGGCAAGCCTGCTGCTGCAAGGCTGTGCCGGAGGTGGCGAACAAGCCAGAGACCGCCTTTGCGGAAATTGGGAAAGCGTGGCGGGCAAGCCCGACATTCTGATTTACAAGGAGGGCGAAGCCTACAAGGTTACGATATTCAAGCGGTCGGGACTGAGCCGACGGATGAAGCCCGAAACCTACCTGCTACAAGAGGAAGATGGCGGAAACCTCTTTATCAACACCGGCTTCCGTATCGACGTGGCATATAACGAAGCTGCCGATGTGCTGACATTCTCTCCCAACGGCGATTATGTACGCAAGAGCAACGGAACTACCGGAAAAGGAGGAAACCTATGAACACGGAACTCAACCACAAGGCAGGCTTGGCAGGCGAAGCGTTCCGCCGCATGGCTCACGAACCGGGTTACAGAAAGCTGGGGGCATTGTCGGAGCAGGCGGAAGATATGCTGCACAAGGAAAACTACCGTGGCGTATCGAGAATGTTGCGGATTTACCATGAATCGGAAACCGTCGTGGCAGAGATAGCCCGTCTGATACAGAAGTCGGATTTATGCCGTACACCCCGACAGGCTGCCGAAAGTGATGTCCGGGAACTTTACGGGAGATTGGCGGAGACACGCCTTGCGGAACAAGGACGCAAAGGGCAGGCTGAAATGGCTCCGGAACAGGCTAACAGGGTGAATGTCCTGATTGCAATGCACACATTCATGTTGAGCCGCCATGTGCAACGCCATCCCGAATGTGGTATCGTCCCGCCTGACAATAACGATGTAAAGGAGGCTGTCCGTGTCTTGGATGCGGATACCCGTACAAGCGAAAGGGCATTTTCGGGACTCTACCATTTCCTTATGGAAGGCAGTCAGCCGTCTATGTATGCCCTGTTGCGGTATGATATGGCGGACGATTACAGGCTGCACAATCTGATGGACAGCGGAACTGTTGATTCTGCGGCATTGGAAAGGGAATACGGAAAACTGCCGGACTTCCTTGAACTCGATGCCCGACTGACCCGTAAGGCGGGAAAGGCATTGGAGAGCCTTTGCAAATGCCCTCCCGTGCCGTATCTGGAAAAAATGAACGAAGAATTGGAGAAGTTGGGGCGGCTGGCGCATAAGCCCGACAACATTGATGACCCGTTCATCAACCGTGGCTTCCTTGTAAAGTATGGCATAGACCGCCGTTCTCCCGTGGAAGAAAGGGCAAGGCAGGTGGAAACCGCCTATCGGGAGCTTGACGCGAGGTTTGTCAGGATGACCGGACGGCGACCGTATGCCGACGACCTCTTCGGGACTGTGAAACCGAAAGCGGAGATTAAGGAAGCCGGGACGGACAAACCGGAACGGCAGAAGCCCAAAGGCAGGAGAATGGGATTTTGAAAACAATTTTATAAACCATAAAAACGAAACGGATATGAAATCGAAAATTTTAATATTATGCGGCCTCTGCCTGCTGTGTGCAGGTAAGGCAAATGCCCAGTGGGTCGTAACCGACCCCACCAATCTGGCGCAAGGTATCATCAACGCGGCGAGGAACATCACGCAGACCACCACGACCGCCAAGAACATGATAAGCAACTTCAAGGAGACGGTCAAGATTTACGAGCAGGGCAAGAAATACTACGACGCCCTGAAAAAAGTGAACGACCTTGTAAAAGACGGTATCAAGGTGAAGAACACCATCCTTATGGTGGGCGAAATTTCAGAAATCTATGTAACCAGCTTCCAGCTGATGTTGCAGGATGAGAATTTCACACCGGAGGAACTCTCGGCAATCGCCTTCGGCTATACGAAACTGCTGGAGGAGAGCAACAATCTGCTCAAGGAGATGAAGGACGTGGTGAACATCACCACCCTTCAGATGACCGACAAGGAGCGTATGGACGTGGTGGACAGGTGCTACAACTCCATGAAGCGTTACCGTAACATGGTGTCGTACTACACGAACAAGAACATCTCCGTCAGTTACCTGCGGGCAAGAAAGAAGAGCGACGTGAGCCGCGTCATGTCGCTGTATGGAAACGCTAACGAAAGGTATTGGTAATATGGGCGGAGAATTTGACAACCTGCACCAGATACTGCGTGTCCTCTACGATGAGATGATGCCGCTGTGCGGTGATATGACCTCCGTGGCAAAGGGGCTGGCAGGATTGGGAGCGTTGCTGTATGTGGCTGTCCGTGTGTGGCAGTCGCTCGCCAAAGCGGAGCCGATAGATGTCTATCCGATGCTGCGCCCCTTCGCCCTCGGCATCTGTATAATGTTCTTTCCCACGCTGGTCTTGGGTTCTATGAACGCGATACTCAGCCCCGTGGTGCAGGGGACGCACAAGATGCTCGAATCCCAGACCTTCGACATGAACAGTTATCAGGAGCAGAAGGACAAGCTGGAATATGAGGCTATGGTACGCAATCCTGAAACGGCTTTCCTCGTGTCCAACGAGGAGTTTGACAAGCAGCTGGAGGAATTGGGCTGGTCTCCTTCCGATATGGCGACGATGGCGGGTATGTATATAGAGCGTGGTGCTTATAACATGAAAAAGTCCATACGCGATTTCTTCCGTGAGGTGCTGGAGCTACTATTTGCCGCTGCCGCACTCATCATAGATACGCTGCGTACCTTTTTTCTCGTGGTGCTGTCCATTTTAGGACCGATAGCCTTTGCCATCAGCGTGTGGGACGGATTCCATTCCACGCTGTCGCAATGGTTCTGCCGCTACATACAGATATACCTGTGGCTGCCCGTTTCCGACCTGTTCAGCACGATACTCGCCAAGATACAGATACTGATGCTCCAGAATGACATCGAAGCCTTGCAGACAGACCCGAACTTCAGTATCGAGGCAAGCAACGGTGTGTATATCACATTCCTGATTATCGGTATCGTGGGATATTTCACAATTCCGACAGTGGCGGGCTGGATTATCAATGCCGGAGGCGGAGTAGGCAACTACGGTCGCAATATAGGTACAGCCGCAGCATTGGGCGGAAGTGCAGCCGGAGCGATAGCCGGCAATGCGGCAGGACGTGCCGGGAAATTGGTCAAGGGAGCCGGAGGCATGGCGAAGTCCGCAGCCGGAAAACTGTTCAAAAGAAATTAAAACCAATTAAAAGCAGATTATTATGGAATTTAAGTCATTGAAGAATATAGAGACTTCCTTCAAACAGATACGCCTGTTCGGGATAGTCTTTGTTGCCGCCTGTTCGCTTGTGGTCATCTGTTCCGTGTTCAGTGCGTTCCGCTTTGCGGAGGCGCAACGGCAGAAAATCTATGTGCTGGATAACGGCAAGTCGCTGATGCTCGCACTTTCGCAGGATATGTCGCAGAACCGCCCGGCAGAGGCGAGGGAACACGTCCGACGCTTTCACGAGCTGTTTTTCACATTGTCCCCTGAAAAAAGTGCCATCGAGCATAACCTCAAACGGGCTTTGCTCATGGCGGACAAGAGTGCCTATAACTACTATGCCGACTTTGCGGAGAAAGGTTATTACAACCGCATCATCGCAGGGAACATCAATCAGGTGTTGCAGGTGGACAGCGTGGTGTGCAGTTTCGACAACTACCCGTACAGTGCGACCGCATACGCGCGGCAGATGATTATCCGTGAGAGCAACGTGACGGAACGGAGTCTTGTAACCTCGTGCCGGCTGCTGAACGCCACGCGGAGCGACGACAACCCCAACGGGTTTACCATTGAAGGATTTACCATTTTAGAGAACAAGGATTTAAGAACGATAGAAAGATAGGAACATGAAGAAAATTATAAGACGAATCATCGAATGGCGCAACGCTTTTGACAGGCGGTTGTGCAGACATCTGGAGTCGCTTTCCCCGAAAGCGCGGCTAATCACCATCCTCGTGATGTTCTCCCTGTTTGCCGTCGGCTGCCTCGTGATGCTGGGTACGGCAATCCACGACTTCGGCAAAGGAAAAGTGCAGATGCAGATGGAACATATCGAGCGGTTGGAACTGCCGTCAGAAGAACATCCCGTCATCCATTATGACTATGAAACGGAACAACCGGATTGTGAAACCGAAGCCGGCATGATGCCGACAGAAAACCTCGCCGCCTATGAAACTGAATGAACTGATAAGGAAAAAGCCTGACGGGGAGAAAGGGAACACCCCGAAAGAGCCTCTGACGGAGGCACAAAGGCAGAAGCGGAAGAAGATGCTGGTCTATCCGCTGATGGGACTGATGTTTCTCGGCTCCCTAGGGCTGATTTTCGCACCTTCGGCAGAGGAGAAGGCAGCGGAACAAGCCGGAACGGGCTTCAACACCGATATGCCGCTTCCGACGGATGCCGCCATTATCGGGGACAAGGAGAAAGCCTACGAGCAGGCGAAACTCGAAGAGCAGAGGCGGGAGAGAAACCGTGCCGTCCAAGACCTTGCCTCTTTGTTTGAAAGCGAAGAAGGACAGGATAACAAGGACAGCGAAGAAGATTATGACCTGCTTAATCCGGGCGGCTCGTCTTCGGGCTACACGGGTGGCGGGAGCCGGACTCCGACGGCGATACACTCGTCGGCAAATGCCTACCGGGACATCAACACCACATTGGGCAACTTTTACGACAGTCCCGAAGAAGACCCCGAAAAGGAGGAGCTGCAAAAACGGGTGGAGGAATTGGAAGCGATGATGGAGCAACAGCAGGAGCAGCCCTCGTCTATGGACGAGCAGATAGCCTTGCTGGAGAAGTCCTACGAATTGGCGGCGAAGTACACCGGGAAGAACGGTCAGCAAGAGAATACGGTTACGGAGGAAAACGATAAACCGACAGTCCGAAACGGGAAGGCGGTGGCTATGCCGGTCGGTCAGGTCAGGGAACGGGTCGTGTCCTCGCTGGCTCAACCGATGAGCGATGCGGAATTTGTCGCCGGATATACGGATGAACGGAACTTCGGGTTCAATACTGCCATAGGCATGACAGGCGAAGAAAGCAAGAACACCATTGCCGCCTGTGTCCATGCCGACCAGACGATTACCGACGGACAGGCGGTACGCCTGCGGTTGCTGGAGCCTATGCGTTTGGCAGGCAGGATTATCCCCCGTAACACGGTCGTCGTGGGCGGTGCAAGGGTACAAGGTGAACGGCTCGGTATCGAACTCACCTCGATTGAATACGGAGGGACGATTATTCCCGTGGAGCTGGCGGTATTCGACAGCGACGGTCAGGAGGGCATCTTCATCCCCGGTTCTATGGAGATTGATGCCGTCAAGGAGATTGCCGCCAACATGGGCAGTTCGCTCGGTTCAAGCATCAATATATCCACCAATGCCGGGACACAGCTCGCTTCCGACTTGGGCAAGGGCGTGATACAGGGTACGAGCCAGTATATCGCCAAAAAGATGCGTACCGTGAAAGTCCATCTGAAGGCAGGCTACAAAGTCCTGCTCTACCAATACGAAAACTGATTTATCAACTTTTTTATAAACCACTAAATCCAAAGTAAAATGAAAAGAGTATTTTTAATGTTCGCCCTCTCGATGGGCATTGTATGTGCTGCAAACGCACAGGAAGTGAAAAACGGCAACGGCGGTAACAACGCCTCGCAGGTTACGGAAGAGGTTACGGCAACCGCAGAAGAAACGGCGGCAGGGCAGCCGGAGGAACTGAATTTGGAAAAGGATGTCTATCCGCAACAGACGGAGGACGGGGACTTGTATCACGGACTTTCCCGCAAGCTGATGTTCGACCGTATGATACCCCCTCACGGATTGGAGGTTACTTATGACAAGACCGTCCATATCCTGTTTCCGGCATCTGTCCGCTATGTGGATCTGGGTTCGCCCAACCTCATTGCGGGTAAGGCGGACGGGGCGGAAAATGTCATCCGTGTGAAGGCAACCGTGAAGAACTTCCAAAACGAGACGAATATGTCCGTGATTACGGAGGACGGTTCATTTTATACCTTTAATGTGAAGTATGCCGATGAGCCGCTGTTACTGAACGTGGAGATGTGCGACTTTATCCATGACGGTGAGGCGGTAAACCGTCCGAACAACGCGCAGGAAATCTATCTGAAAGAACTCGGAAGCGAAAGCCCCATGCTGGTACACCTGATTATGAAGTCGGTTCACAAGGAGGACAAGCGTATCGTAAAGCATATCGGCAGCAAGCGTTTCGGGATACAGTATGTACTCAAAGGCATCTATGTGCATAATGACCTGCTATATCTGCATACGGAAATCAAGAACTCGTCAAACGTGCCTTTCGATGTGGATTATGTCAGCTTCAAGGTCGTGGACAAGAAAGTGGCGAAACGCACCGCCATTCAGGAACAGGTACTGTTCCCTGTCAGAGCCTTCAATTATGCCGTCCGTGTAGCGGGCAGGCAGTCGGAACGCACGGTGTTCTGTCTGCCGAAGTTTACCATACCCGATGACAAGCAGCTTGTTATCGAACTGTGCGAGAAGAACGGAGGTCGCCACCAGTCTTTTGTCGTTGAAAACGGGGACTTGGTGCTGGCAAAGGTCATCAACGAACTGAAGGTACGCTGATATGAGAAAGATATTGTTCTTGATGGTGTTGTCGCTTGCCCTGTTCACGGGGCAGGCACACGCCCAACGCTGCCTGCCCAAGATGAAAGGCATTGAACTCAGGGGCGGCATGGCAGACGGGTTCTACACGGGTGATTTGCAGAATGAAGCCGGATATTATTTCGGGGCTGCTCTCTCGTCCTATACCAAAGGAGGGAACAAATGGGTATATGGGGCGGAATACCTGCAACGCTACAAACCGTACAGGGAGATAAGGTTGCCGGTATCGCAGTTCACGGCGGAGGGCGGCTTCTATTACAACTTCCTTTCTGACCGCAGGAAAATCATGTTCCTCTACATAGGCGGTTCGGCTCTTGTCGGGTATGAGACCGTGAATTGGGGCGAGAAACTGCTTTACGACGGCTCACGGCTGAACAACAAGGATGCGTTCATATACGGCTGTGCCGCCACCCTTGAAATGGAGGTCTATCTGGCAGACCGTATCGCCCTGACCGCTTCCGTGCGTGAGCGTTTCCTCTGGGGAGGCAGCACGGGGCATTTCCATACGCAGTATGGATTGGGAATTAAATTCATCATTAACTGATTAAAAACTAAATGACAATGAAAAGAATGATAATCAATATGTGTATGTGCGGCTGTATAGTTGCCGCACTTGTCAGCCTGACCTCCTGCAATGACGAATTGGAGGTACAGCAGTCTTACGAGTTTACGGTGGAGACGATGCCCGTTCCAAAGGAACTGGCGCAAGGAGAAACCGCCGAGATAAGGTGCGAACTCAAACGGTCGGGAGAGTTTGCGGATGCACTCTACACGATACGGTATTTTCAGTATGACGGGGAGGGGGCGCTCTCTTTGGACAACAACCTGACCTTGCTGCCCAATGACCGCTATCTGCTTGAAAACGAGAAGTTCCGCCTGTACTACACCTCACAGTGCGATGAGTCCCAAAATTTCATCGTGGTCGTGGAAGATGTATGTTGTCCATTACATAAGTCCTCTAATGTGGCGATGACATTTATGTTTAACAGTGCCTCCAACGATGAGTAAATCAGATATGTAAGTTTGCTGTTCACAACATTATTTTGAAGGCACTGGCAGAGATTCATCATAGGCTATCCAAGTAAGAGAGAAGATTTTCATCGGTTTTCCATGAGATTTTCTTCCCATTGGAACTATCGATAGCACAGGTCATGAGAGCTTTAGCTTTCATCTCCAAATTTACTTCAGCATAGATGTTCGTTGTGTTTATAGATACGTGTCCGAGCCAAGCACGGATCGTATTTATATCCACTCCTGCTTGCAGAAGATGTGTTGCGGTGGTATGCCGGATCGTATGTGGGCTAACTCTCTTGTCCCTTACGGAAGGGAACTGTAGTTCCAGTTTTTGAGCATACCGACTCACCATTTCGTATATTCCAAATCGGGTTATACGTTGGCCGTAGCGGTTTAAGAAGAGTGGTTCATCTGGCTTTCTGTCATTGATTATTGTCTTAAGGATTGCACAGACATTGTCCCAAAGGGGGCATCTGCGAGTCTTGTTTCCTTTCCCAACAATGGTTACCAAGGGGATTGTTGATTCACTTTTGCTTTTGGCAAGCGTCACGGATGATACGTTCAGGTCGGATGCTTCTTCGGCTCTCGCTCCTGTATTGTATAGGAAGATCAAAAGAGCGTAGTCGCGTCTGCCCTGAGCGGATCTCTGGTCGGGCAGAGATAGCAAAGCATCCATCTCAGACTTTTCAAGATACGTTATCATTCTCTTAGGGGCTTTCTTCTTAGGGATATTGCGTATGTTTCGGCTCCATTCCATATGCTCCGGAGAGTTCATGGATACATACTTTGCGAAGGCCTGTAATGCGGCAAGTCTTTGGTTTCGAGTAGCCACTGAGACGTTACGGGTTTCCTGCTGATTGTCAAGAAAGTCTGACACGACATTGATTGTCAGTTCCTGAAGGTGGAGCTTGTCTGGATTTTTATTACAGACATCTCGAAGGTAGCCAACAAGAAGTCTGAAGGTATCGCGGTAGCTACGTACCGTATTACGCGACAGATTCTTGGCAGCCAGCATATAGTCGGTGAGATAACGCCGCACCCAATAACTGAGATATATGGTTTTTTCATTCATGTTGATTTGTTTTGGGGTTTGCATATTCAAAGAATAGATTGGCCGCATCTGAGAGCAGTCCGGTAGTCATGGTAAGATACACAGTTGTGTAACTCACTTGTTTATGGCCCAGATAGGTAGATAACACAGGCAAAAGAGTCTGAACATCCTTACCATCTTGGTACCACTTTCTTAATCGGTTCACAGCGAACGTATGGCGCAGATCGTGGATACGTGGCTGATACCTTGTGTTGTCGTTTCGGCTGATTCCTGCTTCTATACGTATCTTTTTAAAGATGCCGTTTATGCAGTTCAGTCTCATTGACGAGCCGTTACACATAATCCATAGAGATGTGTCTTCATCAGAGATCTTGCAGTTGTCCTTTCTCCATGAAAAGAACTTTTCAATCAGTCTCTTTACTTCCTCGTTGAAAGTGACAGTTCTTGACGTGTAAAATTTGGATTCATGGATTGTGATACAACAGTTTGCCAGATCCACATCTTTCATGCGAAGGCTCATGGTCTCTGAGATTCTTAACCCCAGCACATATGTCAACTGAAGGATTGCTTTGACGCATTCAGGATATGTGAGAGAAGGCCGTTTCTGATATGTCATGGCAGCTGAGAACAACTTCTTGAGCTCGATATCTGAGTAAATATACGGTGTTATTCGCTGCGGTTTCTTAGGCTTATCCATAGTCAAGGGTATTTTTGATACATACCCTCGTGACATGCACCACCGGAAGAAGCCAGACAGAGCAGCGTGACGCGTAAACCACTTTCGAGTAATCTCGTTGCCTCCTGATTGCAAAAAATCTGATGTGATGGATTCGGTTATCTCTAACAGATTCATATCTTTCCCCAGATAATTGCAGAACTGTTTCAGAAGATTCGCATTGGTTTTGAACGACTCTCCCAATGAACGTCTATACTCGACATATTTGTCAATGGCACTATTGAGCATCATAACTCAAGCACCTCCTTCCAGTCCATATCCGACACTTCCCTTAGTCTGGAGAAATTGACCTTGGCGTAGATGGCGGTAGTATCGATTTTCACATGTCCGAGCACATCTGCGACTTCTTTAAGAGAGTGTCCTTCATTGACCAGTCTCGTTGCGCAACTGTGTCGGTAACTGTGAGGACCATGATGCCTTGTGTTGAGTTGCCTGCCTTCCAGAGATCTACTTGCCACTTGGTAAACTGTTGATGTACATATGCCGTGGAATGGAGCTCGGGTAGTAAGGAACACAAACTCCTGCTTCGGATACTTTGGACGAGCTTCAAGGATATATCTCAGAAGTGGCTGTGCAACCTCATCTATCAGAGGCATTACCTGCGGTCTGCATCCTTTTGCCCTACGCAGATGAATGACGCTATTCCGCCAGTCAATGTCCTTGAGTTTCAGTTCAGTGATTTCACTGGATCTCAAGCCATACATTGCCAAAAGCGATAAAATTGCATGATTCCTTATGCCCTGAATCGTCGGATTTCGCGTAGATTCAGTCAAGATAACTTTCACGTCATCCCAATGAAGATATGACGGAAGTTGCTCCATCGTGTACAGCCGAGGGGCGGAAAGTGTTTTCCACAAATCGTCTTTCACCCATTGTCTATCAGCCGCATATCTGAAGAAGCAACGTAGTACGGATACAAGCCCTGCAATAGTGCGTCGATTACACCCATTGTAATGACGTTCTTTGAGATAACTGTCAATGTCTGTAGATTGAACATCGGCAAGCAATAAGCTTGAGCCCTGAAGGTAATTCATCAGATTACGAAGTATACTCAGACGGCTTCTATGAGTCTGGACAGAATATCCTTTGGATTCAACAAGCCAGTTGAGATATGACATGATCTTGTCTTTTTCGGGAAAATCATGTTCCTCCGGCTGGGCAAGTAGTCCCATATGTGAAAGCCAATTAGTTGTGACATGAATGAACGTCCGATAACTATTATCGGTACCGGATTTCTTTCGTTTGCTTGGATCCTCAACATCTCGCCATATAGCTGCCGCGTTTTGTATTTCACTCATGGTTACAAGAGAAGTAGATGGTAAATCAAGCAACTCTATGGCTGTCAGTTGATATTGTGCGATTCGTCTCAAAGTCACTGAAGGAACCCCCTGTTGTTCTTGAGCTTCCAGATATGCGAGCCGTTCCATATACATCGGTGAGACAAGGTGTCGAACTCGAAAGTATCCTCTTGGAAAAATCTTGCTGATTATATTATCCTCAGGATAATAGCGGTGATCCAGTCTTCCCAAATATGTCAACCATCTCTTGGACGCACCAAGAAAGCGACAATGGAAATTAACCTCCACGCGCATATCACACCGTTGTTGACGTGTCATCGAATCCCATTCAGATGTCTTTTGGACGATATATTCCAATGGAATCTCGAATGTGTCACTTTCTCTAAGGGCAAGAAGTTCATCAATTGCGATTAGCAGACCAGCCAATCCTCGCAAATGTCGAATGCCCATTCCATCTGCGTGTAGTTTGTGCAGATATGCTTGTCTTTGCTCAGAGAATGAGGCTTGCTCATGTCTTTGCAAATCCAAGAAGTTTGTGAATAGTAAATTAAACATATTGTAGAATTAAAAAATGTCTGATATAAAATATGACTATTTTCTTAACCCTAAAATTATGTTGTTATGATTAAAGTTAATGCACATATCCTTAATTACTTATCAAGTGATGCAAACATAAATGTCATCGCCACATTAGAGGACAATTTCGGCACGTCCTGCGAATTGGAATTTGACTTCAACCACGACAACGGGGATGAAGGCGAAGATGTGGACTCCGGCACTAATCCGCCGGTTATACACAAGCCATTGGATTCGTTGGTTGTAGTAAAACCGTGGAAGTAACGACACCGAACACGAAAAAATAATATACATTGCCACTGTCTCTTATACACATCTCCGAGCCCACGAGACGCGTAGTAATCTC
>ENA-OYYK01001067-OYYK01001067.1-human-gut-metagenome-genome-assembly--contig:-NODE-1067-length-15505-cov-5.503236_pt1 | contig 15505 bp, 10 predicted proteins | sample MGYA00243247_ERZ653443 | MGnify/ENA primary metagenome ERZ653443 (study PRJEB26926, sample SAMN06165010) | human gut metagenome | biome: ENVO:00009003; feature: ENVO:2100002; material: ENVO:00002003... | reverse complement strand
AAGAGACAGTATCTATGTAGCAAAAGAAGGATTGGATTTGCATCGGAGAGCGCATTGGGGAGATTTTTTCACTTTTATGGCTAGCCAGATGTATTTGTTGGAACGAAATTTTATGGGTATAGCAGAATACTTAAGAGAATAATTACGAGATATGAATCTAAAGGTATTTATCGGAGCTTGCGTACTGTCCGGTCTGGTTGCTTGTAGCTCTGTTAAACAAGATGAGGCCGGTTTGTCCCGGCCCGGTGTGAGCCTTGAGCTAGCTCAATTCCGGAAGGAGCATTTCTCAAATGTCCGTTATAATCTTTTCTTCTCGATCCCGGAATCTCGTGACGAGGCGATCCGGGGAAAAGTGGAGCTATCCTTGCGATTAGACGAGAAACAGCCGCTTATTATTGATTTCTGCGGAGAACCGGAGCAAGTGACCTCCGTAACCTTGAACGGAGGAGATATTCCCTATGAAGTGAAAGATGAGCATATCGTGATTGCCTCAGATTGGGTAGCGGTGGGAGAGAACCGGGTAGCGATCACTTTTACTCCGGCGGATCAATCCTTGAATCGACGGGATGAGTTCCTGTATACGTTATTGGTTCCGGACCGGGCACGTACGGTATTCCCTTGTTTTGACCAGCCGGATATGAAGTCGTTTTTTACCTTGACCTTGGAAGTTCCTTCCACTTGGCAGGCCGTGGCGAATGGCGCTATCACACAAACGGATAGTACGAGCGTCTCCGGTCGGAATCGTATTTCTTTCAAGGAGACGGAACCGCTTAGTACCTACCTGTTCTCATTCGTGGCCGGTAAACTGACTCGGGAGGTTTATTTCCGGAACGGGCGGGATATCTCTATTTATCATCGGGAGACGGATCCGAAAAAGATCGCTCAATGCCCAGCCATCGCCGATGAGGTGTTCGACGCGTTGGAATGGCAGGAAGACTTTACTGGTATTCCTTATCCTTTCGCTAAATATGACGTGATTATCTTACCCGGTTTCCAATATGGGGGTATGGAACATACGGGTGCTACTTTATATACGGATCGTCGGATGTTTCTGGATGAGCATCCTACCTTAAATGAGCGATTGAGTCGGAGTTCCTTGATCGCGCATGAAACCTCTCATATGTGGTTTGGCGATTATGTAACGATGAAATGGTTTGATGATGTATGGATAAAAGAGGTTTTCGCTAATTATTTTGCTTCCCGTATCGTAGAACCTTTATATCCGGACGTGAATCACCGGTTGAATTTTATTCGGGATTATATTCCCGCATCTTATTCGGAAGACCGTACGTCAGGTGCGAATCCGATCAAGCAAGATTTGGATAATTTGCGGAACGCCGGTTTGGTATATGGTAATATCATCTATGATAAATCTCCCGTGGTTATGGAAATGTTGGTACGTGTTCTGGGAGAAGAGGCTTTCCAGCAGGGAATCCGTGAGTACTTGACTACTTATGCGTATGGGAACGCTACGTGGGAGGGCTTGATCCGTATCTTGAATAAATATACGGAAGAGGATCTGGCCGCTTGGAGTGAGGTGTGGGTGAATCAGAAGGGTATGCCGGAGATTACGGCTTCGGTTAAGGACGGCGAGTTGGTCGTAGAGCAGCGTGATCCGTTGGGCCGGGGTTTAAAATGGCCGCAAGAATTAACCTATCGGGTGATCTGTGGAACGGATTCGGAAGAAATCCCGGTTTCTCTCGAAGGAAACTCTGATTCCTTCCGAATGAAATTAAGTTTTCTTCCGAATGGAAATTGTGTCATTCTTCCGAATACAAATGGGCGTGGCTATGGCTTCTTTAAAATAACAGAGGGGGAGTCTTCCGGTCTATGGTCTGTGCTTCGCTTATCGGAAGATGAGGTGTTGAAGGGATCTTTGCTGATTACCCTTTATGAGAATCTTCGTTGGAAAACGATTTCTCCACAAGGGTTCCGTGATGAAATGTTAGCGTATTTACCGAATGAGTCTAATTCTTTATTGTTCTCGATGGCTTTAAGCTATTTAGGAGATTGCCAGCGGATATTCCCGTCGGATTCTCGTCCGTTGGAACAGGCCTTGTGGAAGATCGTGACAACGAATCCCGTATCCCAACATCGCTTGCAGGCGTTTCGTTTGTATCGTTCGATAGCGGATTCGGAGGAGGCGGTACAACGTCTGTATACGTTATGGCAGGAACGGAAAGCTCCGAAAGATTGCGCATTGAGCGAGAGTGATTATATTGGCTTGTCCTATATATTGGCGATACATTTGCCGGAAAAAGCGGATAAGATTATCGCTACGCAATTATCCCGCATACAGAATCCGGACCGGAAGAAGGAGTATCAATTTATCTCCCCATCCGTATCGCCCCGTAAAGAGGAACGTGACAGTGTCTTCGCTTCCTTGTTGATCGCCGGGAATCGTAGGGTGGAGCCATGGGCCTCTTCCGCTCTCGCTAATTTGAACCATCGCCTACGAGAACAAGAGTCGGTCGCTTATATCCGTCCGGCCTTGGAAGCGATGCCGGAAGTACAGCGGACTGGCGATATCTTTTTCCCCACCGCTTGGGTTCGCTCCTTGCTTTCCGCCCATACATCGAAGGAAGCTCGGGAAGAAGTTGATGCGTTTTTTACCGCGCATCCGGACTTCCCCTTGATGCTTTCCAATAAGATTAAGCAGCAAGCGAGTCATTTGTATTAAAGTAAATCATTATATTTGTCCTTGAGAACGAATTAATAAGAAAGGAGCATTTGTATGACGGCAATGGAACTAAAATGCCTAAAGATGGATTTGGTCGAAGAATTGTTAAGCATCGATGAGACAGAGATCAACTTGCTCTAACATCTACGACAAAGCAGAACGTGAATCTATAAGCTTGAAAGAGATAGAAGAGTTGCTTCGTAAGAACGGATTGAAGTAATATCGATATTGTGATAATATTTTGTCAGAAATATTTGTTCTTTCAATTATTATTGTAACTTTGCGACGTAAATAACAAAAGAAATGAAAATAACGACTACATTATATCACCATCATCATTACAGCGGGCAATAGTTCGGTGGGCTGAATGGTATGTATGTACTCATGATAAAAAGATAAAGGCTTGCCGTTTTGCGGTAAGCCTTTTTTTGTTGATATTTATAATATAAAAATAAGATATAGTTATGTTGAGAATTGCGGTACAATCGAAAGGCCGTCTGTACGACGAGACCATGATGTTGCTTGAAGAAGCGGGTATTAAACTAAACAGGGGCAAACGCATCCTGTTATTATCGGCAAAAGGTTTTCCGGTAGAGGTATTATTCCTTCGTGATGATGATATTCCTCAGTCTGTGGCTAACGGTGTGGCGGATATTGGTATTGTCGGAGAGAACGAGTACGTGGAGAAAGGGCAAGAGGCGAGATTGATCAAGCGTCTGGGCTTTAGTAAGTGCCGTCTATCCTTAGCGATCCCCAAAGATGAGGAATATAAGGGGGCTGAGTGGTTTGAGGGAAAAACGATCGCTACTTCCTATCCCGTGATCCTACGGTCTTTCTTAGAGGAGAGAGGCGTGAAGGCGGATATTCATGTAATCAGCGGCTCCGTGGAAATCGCCCCGGGCATTGGTTTGGCGGACGCTATCTTTGATATCGTAAGTTCCGGTAGCACTTTGGTAAGCAATCAATTGAGAGAAGTGGAGGTAGTCCTTCCTTGTGAGGCTTTATTGATCGCCAACAATAATCTATCCAAAGAGAAACTGGAGATCTTGGATGAGCTTCTATTCCGCTTCGAGGCGATTCAAGTTGCCGAGGGCAAGAAGTACGTGTTGCTGAACGCTCCGAAAGAAAAGCTGGATGAGATTATCGAGGTGCTTCCCGGTATGAAGAGCCCGACCATCACGCCTTTGGCAAACGATGAATGGGTCTCTGTTCAATCCGTGATCGCCGAGAAGCATTTCTGGGAAATTATTGGTAAACTAAAATCATTGGGGGCTGAAGGTATCTTGGTGCTTCCGATCGAGAAAATGATCGTATAATATGGAGATTATAAAATATCCCGGACGTGAGGAATGGAGCTCACTAACCAAACGTCCCGCATTAGATGTAACCACCTTGTTCGATACGGTCTGTACGGTATTGGACGAGGTACGTGAGCAGGGTGACACTGCCGTAAAAGCGTATGAGGAAAAGTTTGATAAGGTGCTCCTTTCTTCCCTTCAAGTCTCGGAAGAGGAGATGCGGGAAGCGGACGCCTTGGTCGCTGAGGACTTGAAACAGGCGATTCGTACGGCAAAGGCGAATATCGAGAAGTTCCATGCCTCGCAGCGTTTCGAGGGAAAGAAAATGGAGACTACCCCGGGAGTCACTTGTTGGCAGAAAGCGGTAGCGATCGAGAAAGTCGGTTTATATATTCCGGGCGGAACGGCGCCCTTGTTTTCCACGGTATTGATGTTGGCAGTGCCCGCACGTATCGCCGGCTGCAAGGAGATCGTATTATGTACGCCACCGAACCGGGAAGGGAAAGTACATCCCGCTATCCTGTTCGCCGCGGAGGTCGCGGGTGTAAGTAAGATATTCAAGGCCGGAGGAATCCAAGCGATAGCGGCGATGGCCTATGGGACGGAATCGGTCCCCAAGGTGTACAAGATCTTTGGCCCCGGTAATCAATACGTGACGGCGGCGAAGCAATTAGTAAGCCTAAAAGAAGTCGCCATCGATATGCCCGCCGGACCATCCGAGGTAGAGGTGATCGCGGACGAGACAGCGAATCCCGATTTTATCGCCGCCGATTTCCTCTCGCAGGCCGAGCATGGGGTGGATAGCCAAGCGATCCTCGTAACCGCTTCGGAAACGATCGTGGAACCCGTGGCCCGTGCCATCCAAGAGCAACTCGATCGTTTGCCTCGAAAGGAAATTACCGAGAAATCATTAGCGCACAGCCGTATCATCGTATTGAAAGATTCGCAGGAAGTCGTGGACTTCACGAACCAATACGCTCCCGAGCACTTGATTATCCAGACGGCGGATTACGCCTCTATCGCGGAGCGAATCGAGAATGCCGGCAGTGTCTTTATGGGCCCGTATACTCCGGAAAGCGCAGGCGATTATGCTTCCGGCACGAATCATACCTTGCCGACCAACGGTTATGCCAAGGCATATAGCGGCGTAAACTTGGATAGCTTCATCAAGAAGATCACTTTCCAGGAGATCTCTTCCGATGGTATCCGTGCCTTGGGCGGCACGATCCAGACCATGGCGGCCAACGAGCAGCTGGATGCTCACCGCAACGCAGTAACAATTAGATTGAACACGATATGAAAGACCTGAAAGATTTAGTAAGACCGAATGTCTGGAACTTGAAACCGTATTCATCCGCCCGTGATGAGTTTCACGGGGATGCCTCCGTTTTTCTGGACGCGAATGAGAATCCGTGGAATGTGCCGTATAACCGTTATCCCGATCCCTTGCAGTGGAAACTGAAGGATCGTCTGGCCGTGTTGAAAGGCGTGGATCGTAGCTCGATCTTCTTGGGCAATGGTAGCGACGAGGCCATCGATCTGGTGATCCGTGCTTTTTGCGAGCCGGGGTTGGATAGTGTAGTGACGATCTCGCCGTCGTATGGCATGTATGAGGTGGCAGCGAATGTAAATAACGTGGAATGCCGTAAGGTTTCTTTGGACGAAAACTTTGATTTGGATGCGGAAGCCGTATTGGAATCGGCAGACGAGTGGACAAAAGTGATCTTCCTATGTTCTCCGAATAACCCTAGTGGCAACAGTCTGGATCGTGGCTCGATCTATAAGATCTTGAAGAATTATGAAGGAATCGTGGTGATCGATGAGGCTTATATCGACTTCTCCGCTTATCCCTCTTTCTTGAAGGAATTATCCGGGTTCCCGAATCTGATCGTTCTTCAAACCTTGTCGAAAGCGTGGGGAGCGGCGGGTATTCGTTTGGGTATGGCATTCGCCTCTCCGGAGATTATCGGTGTCTTGAATAAGATCAAATATCCGTATAACGTCAACCAGCTTACACAGGAGAAAGCTTTGGAGCTCTTGAACGACGAGGCGACCATGAAGCACCAAGTGAACGAGATCCTCACGGAGCGTAACCGGCTGGAGAAGATCCTGTCCGAGCCTCCTTTCTCCTATCAAGTATATCCTTCGGACGCTAATTTCTTGTTGGTGAATGTCGCCAAGGCGGATGCCATGTATAATGGGCTCGTGAAGAAAGGGATCGTAGTGCGTAACCGTAGTAACGTGCAGAAATGCCGGGGTTGCCTTCGTATTACGATCGGTACGCCGAAAGAGAATGATAGCTTATTGAACGCGATGAAAAACATGAAATTATGAGCACGAGGAAAAGAGCGTTGTTTATCGACCGGGACGGCACGCTTGTAAAAGAGCCGCCCGTAGATTATCAATTGGATAGCTTGGAGAAACTAGAGTTTGTCCCGAAGGTGATGCGTAACCTCTATTTCATTCGCGAGCGGTTGGATTTCGAGTTCGTGATGGTCTCCAACCAAGACGGGCTGGGTACGCCCTCTTTCCCGGAGGAGACTTTCTGGCCTGCCCATAACTTGATGCTAAAGACGCTGGAAGGCGAGGGGATCGTGTTCGACGATATCTTGATCGATCCTTCCTTTCCCGAGGATAATTCCCCGAATCGTAAGCCTCGTACGGGAATGCTCACGAAATATATGACCGGTGAATACGATCTGGAGAATAGTTTCGTGATCGGGGACCGCCTTACGGATATGGAGTTGGCCCATAATCTGGGCGCTAAAGGTATCTGGTTGCGCCCGGAGGAGGGAGCGGAGAGTGAGTTGGTGGCTTACGCTACCTCATTGTCTCCCGCCTATATCACGGATGATTGGGATAAGATCACCGAGTATCTGTTTGCCGGCGAGCGTCGTGCGGTCGTACAGCGTACCACGAAGGAGACGGACATCTATGTGGACTGGAATCTGGATGGAACCGGAAAGACATCTATCTCTACCGGGCTTGGTTTCTTCGACCATATGCTGGACCAGATCGGTAAGCATTCCGGTACGGACCTGACGGTACGGGTAAAAGGCGACTTGGAAGTCGACGAGCATCATACGATAGAGGATACGGCGATCGCCCTTGGCGAGGCGATGCTGAAAGCGCTGGGTGATAAGCGAGGGATCGAGCGTTATGGGTATTGCCTTCCGATGGACGATTGCTTGTGTAGCGTGGCGCTGGATTTCGGTGGCCGTCCTTGGTTGGTTTGGGACGCTGAGTTCCACCGTGAGAAAGTAGGGGATATGCCTACGGAGATGTTCCTCCATTTCTTCAAGAGCTTGAGCGACGCTGCCCGCATGAATTTGAATATCCGTGCCGAGGGTACGAACGAGCATCATAAGATAGAAGGTATCTTCAAGGCTTTGGCCCGCTCGATCAAGATGGCGATCCGACGAGATATTTATCGGTTTGAGCTACCGAGTACGAAAGGGCTCTTGTAATCTGTAAAAAACACTACTGTATTTGTGCACGAATACAGTAGTGTTTTAGTCTGAATACTATTGTGTTTATCCACAAACACTATAGTGTTTTCGACTCAGATTCTATGACATCAGATAAACCGATAAAAGCCTATAGAGGATATTCCTCGAAAGCATATAGAACCGTGGAGAGATACCTTTCTCCTGTGTCCGGAAGCAACGCCACGATCGTTTTTCCCTCATTCTCCGGAAGTTTAGCTAGTTCCACGGCGGCGTATACAGCGGCGCCGGAAGATATTCCTACCAGCAACCCTTCTTTCCCTGCCAGTTCCCGGCTGGTACGGATAGCGTCATCGTTCGTTACTTGCAGGATCTTGTCAACTACCTCCCCGTTGTAGGTCTTGGGGATAAAGCCGGCTCCGATGCCCTGTATCTTGTGCGGGCCGGGCTTGCCTCCGGAAAGTACCGGTGAATCGCTAGGCTCTACCGCTACGATTTGTACGTTCGGGTTGTGAGCTTTCAATCCGGCACCGACACCGCTGACCGTGCCTCCGGTTCCTACGCCGGCTACAAACAGATCGACTTTACCATCCGTATCACGCCAGATCTCTTCGGCGGTCGTACGGATATGTACGGCCGGGTTAGCGGGATTCTCGAATTGTTGTAGGATGATGGAACCGGGAGTCGCGTCACGCAGTTCCTCCGCTTTGGCGATGGCTCCTTTCATGCCTTCCGCCCCGGGGGTGAGGACGAGTCGGGCACCTAACGCTTTCAATAAATTACGACGCTCTGCACTCATGGTATCCGGCATGGTCAGGATTAATTTGTAGCCTTTCGAGGCGGAGACAAAAGCAAGTCCGACTCCGGTATTACCGCTGGTCGGTTCGATAATGGTAGCGCCGGGTTTCAATAAGCCTTTAGCCTCGGCGTCCTCGATCATCGCCAAGGCGATGCGGTCTTTTACGCTACCAGCCGGGTTGAAATATTCCAGCTTGCCGATTACTTGGGCTTTAAGGCCCTTGCTCGCGTTGAAATTAGAGAACTCCAACAGGGGAGTGTTGCCGACAAGGTCGGTCAGTTGTCTTGCTATTCTTGCCATATACAAATGAATTTTGTTGTTTCTGGATTCTTTTATTTATATGACAAAGATAGTGGATGGATTGTTTACGGCATATACCATAAACCGGGTATTTTTTTACCTCCTTCTATGCGTCACGCACAAAAGGAGGTTACAATCATAATTATATACAAGTCTGAAAGGACTATCTTTAATGTCTGCCTCCTCCTAAGGCTTGGTAGAGGTTTACGGTGGCTTGAAGCTCGTCAAAACGATCCGTTACTTGGGAGAGCTGGGCGCTGAGCAGGGTTTGCTGTGCCGTGAGCACTTCCAGATAAGTGGTGTTTCCATGCGTCATCAGCAATTGGGTGCTACGGACGGCATCTTCAAGCGATTCGATTTGGTGTGTACGCAAGTCGATCTTTCCCTTTGCGGTCTGGGCTTGGGTAAGTGCGTCGTTCACCTCTTTTCCGGCGTTGAGCACGGTTTGTTGGAAAGTGAGCTTGGCCTCTTCTTGCTGCGCTTTCGCTATTTTCAATTGGGCGATATTCGCTCCTTTGTTAAATAGCGGTTGCGTGAGGGAGCCGACCGCCGATAGTAATAGTTTACCCGGATTTACGATGTAACTACCTGCGCTGTTTGTCCACCCCGCGCTGCCGCTAAGACGTAGCGAGGGATAAAAATTGGAGCGTGCGGAGGCTGTCCCGTAGAACGCTTGCGCCAATGCGTACTCGGCGCTACGTACATCCGGACGGTTCGAGAGCATCTGTACCGGGATACCGATAGCCAGATCCGGGGTCAAGGATTGGTCTTCCAACCTTCCTCGCTCAATATCCTGAGGTATCTCTCCCAATAAGACGGCAAGCGTATTCTCGGTCTCCCGGATGGTCTGTCCCAGATCTTTAACAGAGGTCTCGATGGAGTAGCAAGTAGCCTCGGTTTGCGATACGGCCGCCTCGGTAGTCATGCCGGCTGCCATTAATGCTTGGGTGGTACGAAGGCTTTCTAGCCATTTCACGGCGGTTTCTGTCGTGATCTCGTATTGCCGGTCCAGCATCAATAAGGTGTAATACAGGTTGGCGATATTGGCGATCAGTTGTGTTTGTACGGCTTGGCTATACGCTTGGCTTTGCGACAAGGCGGCTTTCGCTTGTCGTTTGGCGTTTGTCAGCCGGCCGAAGATATCGATCTCCCAACTGGCCGATACCGGGACGTTGTATGTCCACGACGCTTTCGCCTTATCAAAGCTACTTGTCGTGCCCTGTGGATCTAGGGAGAGCGACGGGAGGTAGGAGAGGCGGGAGGTCATTAACGCCGCCTCAGCTTCTTGTACCTTTAGATGGGCGATCCGCAGATCTGTATTATTGGCTAATCCCCGTTCGATCAAGGATTGCAAGGCCGGATCGGTGAACAGGTCCCGCCAACTGATATTCCCGATGGAGAAGGTATCTGCCGGGGCTATCTCCTCCCGATATAGATTCTCTGGGAGGGTGGCGACAGGCTCGTATTTCTTGTAAATGCCGCAGCTATTCAACGCTAGCGTCGCTACGGCAAAGAGTATGATGTTATTCTTCATATACATTATATATATATACAACTGGATAGATTATTTCTTGCTATCTAAATATTCTTTTCTTTCTTCGGCGGCCTCTTTTACCTCTTCTTGCACCTGCCAATCAAGGGAACGCTCGAATTGGATCGGGCGTAGTTTCTCTTGCAGGTATTGGAACGTGATGAATAAGCAAGGCACGATAAATAACAAAGCCAATGTACCGATCAACATACCGCCAACGGCACCGGTTCCCAACGAGCGGTTTCCATTAGCGCCTACGCCGTTGGAGACGATCAATGGCAGCAAACCGAATATCATCGTAAGAGCGGTCATCAAGATCGGGCGCAGACGAACCTTTGCCGCGCTAAGAGCGGCTGAAGTCAGGCTCATACCGGACAAGCGGCGCTGGGTAGCGTACTCCGTCAATAAGATGGCGGTCTTCGCCAACAATCCGATCAACATGATCAAACCGGTTTGCAGATAAATGTTATTCTCCAATCCCATGAACTTAGCGAACAAGAAACTACCCATCAAACCCATCGGTACGGAAAGAATCACGGCGAAAGGAACAAGGAAACTCTCGTACAAGGCACTTAGGATCAAATAAATCATCAAGATACAGATACCGAAGATGATAATGGTCGTATTACTCTGCTGGTTCTCCTCACGGGTGATACTACCGAAGTCGTAGCCATACCCTTTTGGGAGCGAAGTGGCCGCTGTCTCTTTTACCGCCTTGATAGCATCCCCGGAGCTATATCCATTGGCCGGTACGGCATTGACGGCGATCGAATTATACATGTTGAAACGGGCTAAAGATTCGGCACCGTATACCTTGGTCAAGGTGATAAACTGACTAAGCGGTGCCATCTCGCCGTTCGACATGCGTACGAACGTATTATTCAAGGAGGCCTCATCCAGACGATATTTAGGATCGGACTGTATCATCACCTTATACACCTTCGAGAAACGGTTGATATTCGACACATATTGCCCTCCGTAATAACCGGAAAGGGTTGATAGAACAGCATCCGGAGTGATTCCGGCCCGTTTGCATTTCGCTGCGTCCACATCCACGCGCCATTGCGGGTACTTGATATCGAAGGTAGAGTAAGCCGTAGCGATCTCGGGCCGTTCACGCAAGGCGGCGAGATATTGCTGGGTCGTGTTAAAGAAGGTCGTTAAGTCTCCACCGGCCTTGTCTTGCGTATGCATTTCCAATGCGTTACCCATACCATATCCGGGGATCATGGCCGGGGCGATGGCGAAAATCGTAGCGTCCTTGATATCTGCCGTACGGCCATATACCTGTCCGATCACGGCTTGTACGTTATCTTCCTTGTCCGGGCGCTCATCCCAATGTTTTAGTTTCAAGATGAACATACCGAAAGAGCTACCTTGTCCGGCCAGCAAACCATAACCGGAAACCTTGGAATAAGATTGAAGCTGTGGAATCTGGTTGATCCGTTGCTCGATATTCGTCATGATCTTGTTAGTCGTAGCCAAGGAGCTTCCGGAGGCCGTACTTACGTTGACAAAGACCGTACCTTGATCCTCATCGGGCACCAAGCTGGATTTTGTCGTGTTCATCAAGACGATAAGTAATACGATGGAGCATGCCAACAGCGACCAAGCCAGCCATCTCCGTTTGATAAAGAACAATACCCCATGCTTATATTTTGCGATCATCGAATCGAACGCGGCGTTGAACGCCTTACGGAAGCGGGCGGCGAAGTTATTCTTTTGGGTGCCGTCCTCGTTGATGTAAGGCTTCAATAAGATAGCGCAAAGCGCCGGGCTTAACGTTAATGCGTTAATGGTAGAGATACCTACGGCCTCTGCCATCGTCAAGCCGAACTGCGTATAAAACGTACCGGACGTACCGCTCATAAACGATACCGGGATAAACACGCCCATAAATACCAATGAAGTAGAGACGATGGCGGATGTCAATCCTTTCATCGCGTCCATACTAGCCATATAAGAGGACTTATATCCAACGTCGAACCGAGCTTGGACTGCCTCGACGACAACGATCGCGTCGTCCACCACCGTACCGATCACCAATACCAAAGCGAATAAAGTGATCAAGTTGATACTAAATCCGGCGACCGTCATAAAGGCGAACGTACCGATCAAGGAAACTACGATCGCTACCAACGGAATCAGCGTAGAACGGATATCCTGCAAGAAGACATATACCACAAGGATAACGAGGATAATGGCCTCTATCAAGGTTTTTACAACCTCATGGATCGAGGCGTACAAGAAATCATTCGTACTCATCAATTTTACGACCTCGATACCTTTCGGGAAGTCTTTCGAGGCTTCCTCAAGAAAAGCGTCGATCTTATTATTCACCTCCGTGGCATTCGATCCGGCTGTCTGGAAAACCATACAGGAGATACCCGGCTTACCGTTTGTTTGTCCGATATAGGCATAACTCTCCTTTCCTAACTCAATGTCCGCTATCTCTTTTAGCTTCAATACCTCTCCATCCTCGGTGGAGCGGATCACGATATCGCCGAATTCCTCCGGAGTAAGCAGGCGTCCGCTATATTTCATGGTGTACTGATACGTCTCGTCCGAGTTCTCGCCTAAAGAACCCGTGGCGGACTCAATATTTTGCTCGGCCAACACGGAGGTCACGTCCGAGGGGATCAATTTGTATTGGGCCATAACGTCGGGCTTCATCCAGATACGCATACTGTAATCGCCACCCATAACCATCAACTCGCCGACTCCGGAGATACGGAGTATCTCTGGTTTTAGGTTGATGCTGATGTAATTACTGAGGAAGTTCTCGTCATAAGAACCGTCCGGGCTATAGAGCGAGAAGATCTGTAACATACTGGTCTGGCGCTTGGAAGTCGTGACACCCACTTGGGTAACCTCGGCCGGCAATTGCCCGGTCGCTTTCGATACACGGTTCTGTACGTTTACGGCGGCCATGTCCGGATCGGTTCCTTGTTGGAAATAGATCGTGATCGTGGCGGTACCGGAGTTGGTAGCCGTGGAGGTCATGTAGGTCATATCTTCCACGCCGTTGATCGCCTCTTCCAAAGGGGCTACGACACTCTTCTGCATGGTCTCGGCATTCGCCCCGAAGTAAGTCGTACTGACCATAACGGTAGGAGGGGCGATATCCGGATATTGTTCTACGGGCAAGGTGAAAAGCCCGATGATACCCGCAACCATAATCGTGATGGAAATTACGGCGGACAGTACGGGGCGTTCTATAAATGTGCTAACTTTCATTGTTCTTAATTTTGTTTTACTTCAATCGGTGTTCCTTCACGCAATAAACCTACGCCTTCGGCTACGATCACGTCGCCGCTATTCAATCCGGCGTTTACGATATACTCTTGTCCTCCGTTCACACGGGTCACTTCTACGGGGGCGGATTGCGTCTTGCCGTCCACTACCTTGAAGACAAATACCCGGTCTTGGATCTCGAACGTGGCGGCTTGGGGAATTACGACGCAGTTATCGTATGTAACCGGAATGATCACATTCCCGGAGCCCCCGCTATTCAATAATTGCTCCTCGTTCGGGAATGCGGCACGCAAGCTGACTGTTCCGGTGTTTTGATCGATAATGCCGCTGATCGTCTCGATCTTTCCCGTTTGGGGATAAAGCGATTTATCGTTCAGTTGAAGCTCTATCTCGGGCATATTCTCCAAGGCTTTGTCTTTCGAGCCGTATTGACGGGTCAAGGCCAATAGCTGATTCTCGGTCATGGAGAAATACACATACATCTCGGAATTGTCCGATACCGTGGTGAGCGATTTGGGCAGGTTTGCGCTTACTAATGCGCCTACACGATAAGGCAGGGTTCCGATGACGCCGTTCGAGGGGCTTTTCACTTCCGTGTAAGAAAGGTTGTTACGGGCGTTTATCTCTTGTGCCTCCGCTTGGGCTAATTGGGCTTTTGCCGAGAGTAGAGTGTTGTAGGCGGTCTTTAGGTCGAACTCGGAAACTACTTTGTTTTTATACAATTCTTGTTTACTGTCGTAGGTCAGTTGCGCTGTCGCTACAGATGCCTTAGCGGCCTCTACGTTCGCAATGGCGGTGTTTAAGGCCGCTTGATAAGGGACTTGATCAATAATAAATAAGACTTGTCCTTTTTTTACGCTCTCGCCTTCCGTTACGCAGAGCTTTGTAATAAAGCCGGATACTTGCGGATAAATATCGATATCCTGTTTTCCTCGTATACTCGCCGAGTAATTATTGGATAAAGTTTTCTCCGAAGTGAATACGGTCATTGTCGCATACCCTGAACTTTGTTGGATTACAGGGCTTTGTTTACACCCAACAGCTACGATACACCATAAGGCGATCGCAGTCTTCATCAATCGATTTTGCTTTTTCATCTTAACTAATACCTATATTTTCGGATGCAAAGCTACTCGCTTATCGGCGAACCATTGTTTCCACAATGAGGCGATGATTGTTCATTTTGAGATGGAATGATCCGTTATATGCTAATGATCTCTTATATTCGCGGGCAAAATAGTAGACATATGAATCCATTTGAGATAGAGAGAGGAGAGTCGTTCATAATAGGCGATTCCGATTTGAGGGAGTTATTGGATCGTCCTTACAAGAGCGGATATGGCATGATCTTATTTTGCTATAAAGGAACGGCGAATATATCCGTCGATTTGAGCCGATGGGATATCCGGCGCAACACGGTGATCGTATTGATACCGGATACGATCCTGACGTTGAACGCGAGTAGCGAGGATTTCAAGGTACAATATATATCCTTTTCGAAGGTCTTGTTCGACGAGGCCGTATTCCGGCTGGATCCGCCCTTTTTCCGCTTCATAAAGGATAGCCCTTGCTATACGCATCCCGCCGATCAGGAGGAGACCATAAATGTGATCATCCGGCTGTTTTGGCTGATTTACATGGATCGGAATAACGTGTACCGTGATATGATCGTGAAAAACCAGTTGCAATGCTTCTTCCTTAATATGTATGATAAGACAAGGTACTCCTTCTCGAGCCGCCAGCAAAATGGGTGCAACCGTGGGGAGGAGTTGTTCCATAAGTTCATCAATTGCATCCATGCCCATTATCTCGACCAGAAAGAGGTCTCTTTCTATGCGAACGAGCTTTGTATCTCTCCCCGTTATCTCTCCACTATCACCCGGCAAGTGGCGGGCGAGTCGGCGAAGACCATTATAGACCGGCATATCATATTGGAGACAAAGGTGTTGTTGCGTACCACGGAAATGACCGTGCAGGAGATAACGAACCACTTGAACTTTCCCAGCCAATCCTATCTGGGACGGTATTTCAAGAAGCATACGGGGGAGTCACCCATAGAGTATCGAATGAAAAGGAAGTGATACCACTTACTGCAAGGCGGGTTGCAGTAAAATAGCCATGAGGTTTTGTCCTTATAAAGCTGTGGACTGTCTCTTATACACATCTGACGCTGCCGACGAACTCTAGGGTGTAGAT
>ENA-OYYK01001060-OYYK01001060.1-human-gut-metagenome-genome-assembly--contig:-NODE-1060-length-15634-cov-7.848835_pt1 | contig 15634 bp, 16 predicted proteins | sample MGYA00243247_ERZ653443 | MGnify/ENA primary metagenome ERZ653443 (study PRJEB26926, sample SAMN06165010) | human gut metagenome | biome: ENVO:00009003; feature: ENVO:2100002; material: ENVO:00002003... | reverse complement strand
GGCTCGGAGATGTGTATAAGAGACAGATCTCGCGCAGCGCGCCGATCATGCGCTCGCGCACGTCGGGCAGATACTCGCCGCCCGCAACGTGCCAGTGCGCGGCGTCCGTATTGAAGCGCTCCAGCTGTTCGCCGTCCGTGCGCTCCAGCTCCGCCCACGGATGATCCTCCCACACGCCGATGCCGATCTCACGCACGCGCGGCGTGGTCACGAGCGGCAGGCCGTGTGTTTTGTAAACGGAAAGCGCCGTCGTCATCGTGCGGCGGCGGTCGCTCGAATACACCGCGTCAAAGTGTGTTGAGGTAAAGCGCTTCGCCAGTGCCGCAATCTGCCGGTAGCCGCGGTCGGTGATCACGCTGTCGTACCAGCCGTGCGCGCGGCGGTAGAGATTGCCGTCCGCCTCGGCGTGCCGGATCAAATAGATGGTGGTCATGAGACTTCCTCGCTTTTTGTCTGATTTTAAGAATATTATAACGGCAATGGCGGATTTTAGCAATGCGATTTCCGACTTTTTTGCCGCACACGGGGCATACTGTCGCTGTGCGAAAAGGAGTGTGAGTGAAATGGAAAATACCGCGTTCTGGTGCGGTATCGGCGCCGGCATGGTGCTCGGCGCAGCGGTGGGCATGGCCGTCTCACCCCGGCAAAGGTCCATGAAGACCTGCGTGGGCCGCACCATGCAGCACATGGGTAACGCCGTGGACAACGCCTGGGAGGACTTCCTGCACGCCATCGAGTAAATTCGTTCCCGCGCGCCGCGCGGGCGAAGCCCAAAAATAAGGCCATCTGCCAAAGGCAGATGGCCTTATTTTTGGTGGAGGCGGCGGGAGTCGAACCCGCGTCCGAAAGCGCTTGAACAGGACTTTCTCCGGGCGCAGTCAGGATCTAAGCATTCCCTCCGCGTAAGGACACCTGACAGACCTTACGTTTCAGTAGAGTCATGATGCGTGGGCGGGTCAACTCTTTCCCGCCTCACGGACGCCGCGTTCACGACGCCTTCCCCGGCCCGCGGCCGCTCCGGTTCAGACGGCTGCCTTAATTAGGCAGCGACAGCAACAGTGTTGTTGTTCTTTAATTTATAAGTTGCCCGTTTTATGGAGGCCAGGCGCCTCCGCCCGCTTATCCTGCCTCCACACCCCCGTCGAAACCGGTACGCCCCCGTGTGAGCGGTGTGAACGACGTTCCCTTCACACCGCGAACGGGATGCTTGCTTCTTTAGGTCTGCGAAAGCAAATGAAAAATGTCTTAGTGCTTCTCCGGCGCAGGATACTCCACGCCCTGCGTGTCCACGCGAATGGACTTGATGGTCTGCGGCTTCTTCGGCTTATCCGTGAACATATCACGGTTGACGCGGGAGATGTCCACCGCGGCCTGCGCGTTGTCCGTGATCTTGCCGAACGCGGCGTACTGCCCGTCGAGGTGCGGCGCGTCCGCGACCATGATGAAGAACTGGCTGCCGGCGCTGTTGGGCGCCATCGTGCGCGCCATGGACAGCACGCCCAGCGTGTGCTTGAGGTCGTTCTTGTGACCGTTAGCGGAAAATTCGCCGTCGATCTCATAGCCCGGGCCGCCCATGCCGTTGCCCTGCGGGCAGCCGCCCTGGATCATGAAGCCGGGGATGACGCGGTGGAAAATGAGGCCGTCATAAAAGCCAGAATTTGCCAGCGCGATGAAGTTGTTGACGGTGTTGGGGGCCAGCTCGGGATAGAGCTCGCCGGTCATCACCGCACCGCTCTCCATCTCGATGGTCACAATGGGATTGGACATATTCGTTCTCCTTGTCTCGCGCCGCGGCGCGTTCGGTTTTTTATTTCACGAGCAGGCCGACGCCGTGCTCGCTGAGATACTGCAATAGGATGGCGCTGTTTTCCTGATTGTCCTCAAAGCGGGCAAGCGTCCGGCCATCCTGTCCGACCAGCCTGCGGCCGTTCGTCCCGATGGTCATGCCCGCAATGTCCGCCAGGCGGAAGGCGCGGGACCTGCCGAAGGTCGGCAGGTAGCTGAACACGCCGCCCTCGACCACCAGCCTGCGCCGGACATGAAAGATTAGGAACACGCCGAACACCGCAAAAACGAGCGCGAAAGCGGAAAAGCCCACCGTCTCGGCAAGCGACCAGGCCTCTGGCTCGTCGATCGAGCTGCCGATCACACCGGCAAGCAGGGCGGTAAAGAAAACGGCGATCAGCACACCCACGATACGCACCGTCACCCTGACCCACTTCTTATCCCGCACGGTGAAGCTCTGCGGCACGGCAAAGCCCGCCGCGGCGTTCGCCTGCGCCGTCTGCGCGGCGGAGGAAGCCAGCCCGTTCTGCGCGGTGTGCGCGGCCATCTGCGCCGCGCGCTCCGGGTCGGTGTAGGCGAGGACCTTCTGCTTCACGCACACCACGCCCAGCACGCCGATGACCATGCCCATGAGCATGGACGGCGCCATGATGCCCCAGTTCTCCGGCATGAGAATGGATTCCCACGCCAACTGCGCGACCGGGATGCCGTACCACGCAGCGTCCGCCTGCCATTCGGGATCGGAGCAGAGGACGTACATCCACGAGGCGATCTCCGCGGCAAAGAGCGCGAGGAGCGAGCAGACGATCACCGTCGCCATGGCAAAGCGTGTGGAGCGGCGGCCCTTGAACAGGCGGTAGCCCCAGCAGGCTGCGACGCCCACCAGGAAGCCCAGCCAGCCGACGAAGAAGTCGGCAAAGGTGCTCGCCAGGAACCAGGGGACCACGCCCACGAGCGCGCCGAACAGCGCGCCGAGGATGCCGGTCAGGGCGCTGCCGCGCGGCGGCTCCTCGAGCTCGCAGGACACGGCAGCCTTCGGCTGCGCGTCCGCTGGAATAAAATCGGCGGGGTCAAAGCGGCCGTTTTCTCTCTCTTCGTTCATCGCTTCGCTTCTCCTTTTTCAGCGGTAGTCTTTCATGTGGCGGTCGATCTCGCGCTTTGCGTCGCGCTGCGCGGATGCCTCGCGCTTGTCGTAGTTCTTCTTGCCCTTGCACACGCCCAGCTCGACCTTCACGCGCGCGTCCTTGAAATAGACCGAGAGTGGGATGAGGGCGTAGCCGTCCTGCTTGACGAGCGCGTGGAGCTTGTTGATCTCACGCTTGTGCAGCAGCAGCCTCTTGGGGCGGTCGGGATCGTGGTTGAAGATGTTGCCCTTGTCGTAGGGCGAGATGTGCATGGAGTAGACCATGGCCTCACCGTTTTTCACGACGCAGTAGCTGTCCTTGAGGTTGAGCGTTCCCGCGCGGATGGACTTGACCTCCGTCCCCTTCAGCTCGATACCGGCCTCGAGACGGTCCTCCACGAAGTAGTCGTGATAGGCCTTGCGGTTCTGCGCCGCGATCTTGATTCCCTTTTTCTCCACGGCACAGTGCCCCCTCTCCTTCAAAGCGGATTTCAGTATACCATGATTCTGCCCAACGTACAAGGGCTGTAATCAAAATGTAATAATTTTGATTTCTCTGTTGAAATTCTCGGTGCTTTATGGTGTAATATAAGGTGGTTTTTTACCTGTTTTAAGAGGTGATCCGTCATCGGCGATTTGGTCCATATCCGCGTCAGCGCGCCGCTGCTGCGTGCGCTGACGCTGCTTCTGATAAGCTTTGCCTGCCTTTCCGTGCTGACAGCCCCGGCCGCTCCGCCGGTCACCGAAGAGAAGGCCCGACCCGCGGGCGAGCTGAGCGCGGAGGAGATCCTGGCCTCCTCCCGCACCGTCATGCACGGGCTCGGCCAGCTGAGCGGGACCTCCGTGCTCAACTGCCGTGAAGGCTTCGATCGCTACTACGCGCGCGGGGCGCGGGTATTCGAGGTCGATCTGCGCATGACGAGCGACGGGCAGGTCGTCCTGCGGCACGACTGGCGCGGCGGCTGGCAGGAGGGGATCAGCGAGCTGTCGATCCCCACGCGCGATGCGTTTCTCGCCGCGCCCCTTCTGGAAAGGTACACGCCCATGAGCTTCCGCGACCTGCTGCTCCTGATGGAGGAGTATCCGGATATCTGTATCGTCACCGACACCAAATTTACGGATGCCGAGGTCGTGACCGCGCAGTTCACCGCCATGCTGAACGACGCGCACGAGCTGGGGCTCTCGTATCTCTTTGACCGTATGGTCATTCAGGTCTATAGCCCGCTGATGTTCCGTGTGGTCGATCATCTCGGGCATTTCCCGCATTACATCTATACGTTCTACGCCGAGGGCTTCAACGGCACCGAGGAGGCCCTCCGCGAGCGGCTGACCTTCTGCCGGAAAAACGGCATCGAAGGCGTGACCATGTGGAGCTGGCTGTGGCGGCCGTCCTACGCCGTCATCGCGGAGAACAGCGGCGTGCGCTGCTATGTCCATACAGTAAACGACAGAGAAACGGCCGAAGCCCTGCTGCAAAGCGGAGTAAGCGCTGTTTACACCGACTATCTGGTGCTTCATGAGGATTAAGGAGTGATATCCATGGAATTAAAAGAAACCTTTGTCAGCCGTCAGGAAATTTTCCACGGGCGCATCGTCGACCTGCGCGTGGACACCGTGCGGCTGCCCAACGGCCATCTCACCACGCGCGAGGTGATCGACCACCCGGGCGGCGTCGCCGTCGTCGCCATCGACGAGAACGACAACGTGCTGACCGTGAAGCAGTACCGCTATGCGTTCCAGACCGTGCTCGAGGAGATCCCCGCCGGCAAGCTCGAGCGCGGGGAGGACCCCGCCGCCGCCGCGCGGCGCGAGCTGAGCGAGGAAACGGGCGCGAGCTGCGAGACGCTCACCCCCCTCGGCGAGATCCTCGCCTCCCCCGGCGGCTTCACGGAGGTACTGCACCTTTACATGGCCACGGGCCTGACCTTCGGCTCCCAGCACCCGGATGAGGACGAGTTCATCAACTTCGAGCGCGTCCCCTTCGATGCGCTGCTCGACCGCTGCCTCTCCGGCGAGCTCCGCGACGGCAAGACGGTCGCGGGCGTGCTGAAGGTCTACGCCCTGCGCACACGCAAAAAGGAGGAGAAATGAGCATGGAGCCGAAAAAAACCGTCCTCATCGTCGAGGACGAGGTGAACATCGTGGACATCGTCCGCTTCAACCTCCAGCGCGAGGGCTACGCCACGCTCGAGGCCTACGACGGCGAGGCGGGTCTCGCGCTCGCGCGCGAGAAGAAGCCCGACCTCATCCTGCTCGACGTGATGATGCCGAAGATGATGGGCTTTGACGTCTGCCGCGCCCTGCGCGCCGAGGGCGACAACGTGCCCGTCATCATCCTCACCGCCCGCGAGGAGGAGGAGGACAAGATCCTCGGCCTGGAGATCGGCGCGGACGACTACATCACCAAGCCCTTTTCTATGCGCGAGCTGATGGCCCGCGTGAAGGCGAACATCCGCCGCACGGCGATGGTCTCCGGCGCAGCCGCCGAGAGCGGCATGAGCGCCGGCGGCGCGCTGACGATCAATACGGACCGCTTTCAGGTCTTCAAGAACGGTAAGCCCATCGAGCTGACGCAGCGCGAGTACGAGCTGCTCACCTTCCTCGCCAGCCACCCCGACAAGGTCTTTTCCCGCGTGGATCTGATGGAGCAGGTGTGGAACTACGGCTACGTCGGCGACGATGTGCGCACCGTGGACGTGACCGTCCGCCGTCTGCGCGAGAAGATCGAGGACGATCCCGCCTCGCCGCGCTACATCCTCACCCGCCGCGGCGTGGGCTACTATTATTCCACGCTGTGATCTTCCCCGTCCGGACAGAAGGGAGGCTTTGCCGTGTTCCGCTCGCTGCACATGAAATTAGTGCTCATCATGCTGCTGCTCATCACCTCGCTCATGGCGGTGGTGGGCGCGTTCCTGATGACCAGCGTGACCAACTTCTACATTGACGACTTCTACTCGCAGATGGGCGAGACCTTCGGCGAGAGCAACGCCGACTTCGTCAACTCCCTGCGCGCCGAGGCCGCGCAGGAGGGCGGCGTGGCGGTCATGCAGTCCATGCTCGAGACCTATTCCGGTACGCTCGGCATCGACTCGCGCAGCCGCAACTACTACATTCTCGACGCCGCGAGCGGCGAATGCCTCGCCGCGAGCGACGAGCTCGGCGGCGAAAAGCTCGAGCAGACCGCGAATCTCCTCACCGCCCGCAACGGACAGGTCGGCGACGAGAGCGACATCGCGGCCGGCTACATGGACGTTGCCATCCCCATCTCCGGCGGCGACAACAGCTATATCATCTACATCCGCGACAACCGCAGCACGGTCTCCAGCCTCAACAGCGAGCTGCTCATCATCATTCTGCAGGCGCTGCTCGTGGGTCTTCTGATCTCCGTGCTGCTGAGCTTCCTGCTGAGCAAAACGATGATCAATCCCATCGAAAAGCTGACCGAGGGCGCCGAGCGCGTGGCAAGCGGCGACTTCAGCGAAAAGCTCGAGGTCGACTCCACCGACGAGATCGGCATCCTCACCACCACGTTCAACGACATGGCAAGCGTGCTGCACTCCACGCTCGAGGCGGTGGAGGACGAGCGCAACAAGCTCGACACGCTCTTTCTCCACATGACCGACGGCGTGGTCGCCTACGACCGCGACGGCGCGCTCATCCACTGCAACCCCGCCGCGAGCGAGCTTTTGGAGCGCAGCGCGGACGAGTGCGTCTACGCCGACCTCTTCGAGCCGCTGTGCCCCTTTGAAAAGGTGATGGCCATGCAGCGCAGCGACTTTGTCGCCTCCGAGCTGACGGTCGGCGAGCGCACGGTCGAGCTGTACTTCGCGCCCTTTTCCGATGAAGAGCGCGGCGGCGTGCTCGTCGTGCTCCATGACGTCACGCAGCAGCGCAAGGCCGAGGAGCGCCGCCGCGAGTTCGTGGCAAACGTCTCCCACGAGCTGCGCACCCCACTCACGAACATCCGCTCCTACGCCGAGACCATCCGCGATGCGGGCGACGAGCTGCCGCGCGAACTGGAAAACAGCTTCCTCGACATCGTCATCAACGAGTCCGACCGCATGACCCACATCGTGCAGGACCTGCTCACGCTCTCGCGGCTCGACAGCGGGCGAAGCGAGATGAACATGGCGCGCTTCGACTTCGGCGCAGCCATCGACTCCGTGCTGCGCTCCATCGAGCTGGAGGCGCGCCGCCACGGCCACGAGCTGACGCACGACTACCATGATCTCCCCATGATCATGGGCGACCGCGGGCGCATCGAGCAGGTCATGCTCAACGTGCTCGGCAACGCCGTGAAGTACACGCCCGACGGCGGCCACATCCGCGTCACCGCCGGCACCGTGGGCGAGAGGGTCTGGATGGAGGTCGCGGACGACGGCATCGGCATCCCGAAGGCCGACCGCAGCCGCATCTTCGAGCGCTTCTACCGCGTCGATAAGGCGCGCTCGCGCGAATCCGGCGGCACGGGTCTCGGCCTGTCCATCGCCACCGAGATCGTCCAGCGCCATAACGGCACCCTCTCCCTCGTGGACCGCGAGGGCCCCGGCACGACCGTGCGGCTCGAGCTGCCCATCCGCCAGAGCGAGGTGGGCGGCGCGCAGGAGGGCGGCAATGGATAAGAAAGCCAAGCTCCTCGACCGGCTGCAAAACCTCGCCATCGCCGTGCTCTCGCTCTCCTTCCTTTTTCTGCTCGTGCAGACGCCGCTGTTCGGCGACGCGGGCGATACGACGATCGCCTCGACCGTGCGCGGCTGGTTCACCGACCGGCAGACCTCCGCCGCGGAGGAGCCGGACTCCCTCACCGCGCTTACCGTGCCGGTGCGCATCGTGCAGACCAACGACTTCATCCGCAGCGGGCTGGACGCGCTGACGACCGCGGATGACGCCTTTGAGACCGTCGGCTCGTTTCTCGGCGAGGCCATCGGTTCGGCCCGCGGCATCTCGTCCGTTTCTGAGAACACCTTCCTCTCGGCGCTGGACGGCTCCGGTCTTTACTTCGCCTTCGCCTGCGACCTGCCACTTGAGGTCCTCTCGGCGCGGCTGGGCGTGCAGTCCCCCACCGCGCGGCAGCTCGATGTGCGCCGCTGCCTTCTGAGCCTCGGCGGCGAGGACACCGCCACGCTGTACCTGCAGGACACGAGGCAGGGCGTCTACCGCTTTTCGACCGCGGTGAGCGCCGCGTCGGTCAAGGAATATCTGGAATCGCAGGACGGCGGCAACGCCGACTTTGCCCGCTCACTCGGCGAGGAATACGCCTCTCTTTCGCCCTACACGCTCGTATTCGACAGCGTGAGCGCGCGCCGTGAGCTTTCCGCCGCGAACGCCCTGAGCGACTATCCCTCGGAGGAGCTGCTGCGCCGCGCCGAGTTCAACCCTCACACCAAGGACCGCTACGTCGAATCCTCCGGCACGGAGGTCGTCATCGAGGGCCAGCGCAAGCTCTACCTTCACACGGACGGTACGCTCTCCTACAGCGGCGGAGCGGCGGAGGACGGCACCCTCTTTGCCGTCGCCGCGGCGGACGCCGCGCACATCTCCCGCGCCGAGCTCTGTGCCGCCGCACGCGGTCTGATCGGCGCGCTCACACAGGGCCGCATCGGCGATGCCGCGCTTTTCCTCAGCGGCATCGAGTCCGATGACGACAACGGCGCGACCGTTTTCTTCGACTATATGGCCGGCGGCACGCCCATCCGCTTCGCCGACGGCTCCCACGCCGCCGAGGTCCGCATCGAGGGGCAGAGCATCACCGCCTTCTCCCTGCGCCTGCGGCGCTACACGCTCACCGAGCGCGATTCCCTGCTGCTGCCGCTCGCGCTCTCGCGCGCCATCGCGCAGCGCTACCCCGGCTGCGAGCTGACCGTCGCCTACATTGACTCCTACGGCGACAGCGTCGGCGCGAGCTGGATCGCCGACTGATCTCTTTCGGAAAGGAGGACGCCCATGAATACTGCACGGCTCAAAAACATCGTCATTCTCATCCTGCTGCTCGCCAACGCCTTTCTGCTCGTCCTCCTCTTCTCCCGCCGCGCGGAGGAGAACGCCGCCCACGAGCGCTCCGTCGCGCAGCTCACCGCGCTCCTTAGCGCCGACGGCATCGCCTTCGACAGCGCGCTGCTCGACGGTCTGCCCGACACGGTGCTGAGCGTTCAGCCCGCGCGCGACCTCGCTGCCGAGCAGGCGCTTGCCGAGGGCATCATCGGCTCCGTCACCTCCATCGACTCCGGCGGCGGCATCTACCGCTACTACAGCTCCGACGGACTCAACAGCGGCTCCTGCCTCATCCGCTCCGGCGGCGCGCTGGAGGCCGCCGTCAGCCGCGCGGTGGACGATCCCGCGGAATTCTGCGCCGACCTCTGCGTCCCCCTCGGCTACCGCACCTTTGATGTCCTCAGCGACGGCGCGCGCACGGTCGTCACCGCCTCGCGCTTTGTCGGCGAGCTGGAGGTCTGCAACGCCTCGCTCATCTTCACCTTCTCTGGCAGCACCCTCACCACGGTCACCGGCACCTTTCTCCCGCCCATCGACACGAGCGAGAGCGGCGAAACGGCGCTCGACGCCGTGACCGCGCTGGTCCGCTTTCTCGACCACCGCAACGCCTCCGGCGCGGTGTGCACCGGGATCACCTGGCTCTCCGCAGGCTACCTGGTGCAGAGCACGACCTCCGCGCCGCTCCAGCTCGTGCCCGTGCTGCGCGTGGATACCGACGTTTATAGTTATTATGTCAACGTCATTTCCGGCGAGGTCTCCCGCGTTTCGGCATAAAAATGCGTTTGTTCTGCAAGATAAATCAAAAAGAAAAGGGATTGCTTTTTCCGGATTTTCTGGTATACTGTAGCTGTATTATGTGAATACTATCGGCGTATGGCATCCGGAGCGCATCGCGCCCGCGCCGCACGGCCGCTTTTCTTCCTGTGAAATATTGAAGCAATGAGGTGTCCTCATGACCAAGTATATCGTTCAGGGCGGCTCTCCGCTCTTCGGCGAAGTCCATATCAGCGGCGCGAAAAACGCCGCTGTTGCTATCCTGCCCGCCGCCCTTCTGGTGGACGGCGTGTGCCGCATCGAGAATATCCCCCAGATCAGCGATGTGACCGTGCTGCTGAAGATCTTGGAGCAGCTCGGTGCGAAGGTCCGCGTGCTCAACCGCAGCGACGTGGAGCTTGACTGCCGCCACATCGTCACCACCCGCGCCCCGCAGGAGCTGGCGCACAAGCTGCGCGCGAGCTACTATTTCATCGGCGCACTGCTTGGCCGCTTCGGCGAGGCCGAGGTCTCCATGCCCGGCGGCTGCAACTTCGGCGGCACCCGCCCCATCGACCAGCACGTCAAGGGCTTTGCCGCCATGGGTGCGACCGTGCGCGAGGGCGACTACATCTGCGCCGCCGCCGAGGGCGGGCGCATGAGGGGCGCGAACATCTATCTCGACGTGGTCTCCGTCGGCGCGACCATGAACATCATGATGGCCGCAGCTCTGGCGGACGGCACGACCGTCATCGAAAATGCGGCGAAGGAGCCGCACATCGTCGATCTCGCCAACTTCCTCAACTCCATGGGCGCGGACGTCAAGGGCGCCGGCACCGACACCATCCGCGTCGCGGGCGTGGAGCGGCTGCACGGCGGCGCCTACGCCATCATCCCCGACCAGATCGAGGCAGGCACCTACATGGCGGCCGTTGCCGCCACGGGCGGACAGATCCGCGTGCGCGGCATCATCCCTAAGCACATGGACTGCATCACCGCAAAGCTGCAGGAGATGGGCGTGGAGGTCGAGGAGCAGGATGACGATCTGATCGTCCGCCGCAGCGGCGAGCTGCGCCACGCCAACGTCAAAACGCTGCCCTACCCCGGCTTCCCGACGGATATGCAGCCGCAGATCACCACCGTGCTCGCGCTGGCGAGCGGCACCAGCACCGTCACCGAGGGCGTGTGGGACAGCCGCTACCGCTACGTCGGCGAGCTCACGCGCATGGGCGCGCAGATCCGCGTCGAGGGCCGCACCGCCATCGTCGAGGGCGTGGAAAGGCTCACCCCCGCCAACATTCAAGCCTACGACCTGCGCGCGGGAGCCGCCATGCTCATCGCCGCGCTCGCTGCGGACGGCGTGAGCGAGATCACGAACGTGCAGTATATCGAGCGCGGGTATGAGGACATCATCGGCAAGCTGCGCGCCCTCGGCGCGAAGATCGACTGCGTGGAGGAAAACGACGAGCCGCCCATCCGCCAGATCGGCTGAACCGAAAAAGGAAAAGCACCGACCTTCGTCGGTGCTTTTTTGTCGGCAGATCGTCTCAGCCCACCAGGTAGCCCACGCCCATAATGAGGTAGAGCGGGCCGAAGCAATAGGGCATGAACAGCTCGTTGTGCGGGATCTTGACCTTGAAGCAGTCCGTCAACACCATGATCTCGCAAATGTAGGCGATGGCGCCGAAGAGATAGCCCACCGCGCGGAGGATCGGGTAGCGGTTGGAGGCAAAGGACAGCAGGAACAATATCGCCGCCAGCAGGACCATTGCATTGCGGAAACGCAGCGCGATCTGCGCAGGCGTACTCTTTCCTTTGCCGACCAGCAGATCCTCTTCGCCCCAGAATTTCTCCAGCGCGGATTCGACTTCCCGGTACTTATCCTGTGGTTCCATCATAATGGCCCCGCCCCCTTTCCAAAATTTAGTCAACAACTCATTCCGTTTTGTTATTTTTAGTATACCGAAAATCGATGTTGTTGTAAAGAAGTTGTTAAGAATTAATATGTAAAAATTTTATGGCATTTTTACACAGGATATGTGCAAGTTGCACGACTTTTTCTTTTGACTATTCCCCTGCGCTGTGGTATTCTTGGGAGTAGATCAGATAAAGGACCGTTTCCCATGGAATTTTACACGCTTGCCAGCGGCTCGAGCGGCAACTGCTCGCTCGTGTGCGCGGGCGACACGCTGCTGCTCATCGACGCGGGCATCTCCTGCCGCCGCATCGAGCAGTCCCTCCGCGCGCTGGGGCGGACGCTCGGCGACCTGACCGCCGTATTCATCACGCACGAGCACGCCGACCACGTCGGCGGCCTCGCCACACTCAGCAAAAAAAGCGCCGCCCCGGTCTACGTCACGCGCGGCGTATCCCATATCCTCACCTGTCCCGTCGTCGCCTTCACCGCGGGCGACACGCTTGAATTCGCGGGCTGCACCGTGCGCTCGTTCTCCACCTCGCACGACGCCGTGGATCCCGTCGGCTACCGCGTCGACGCTCCCGACGGCTCGCTCGGCATCCTGACCGACACCGGCTTCGTCACCGGCGCGGCGCGTGAAGTGCTCGCAGGCGTGGATACGCTCCTGCTCGAAGCCAATCACGACGTGGAAACGCTGCAATGCGGCCCCTATCCCTATTTCCTCAAGCGCCGCATCCTCGGCGACGAGGGGCACCTGTCCAACGACGCGGCGGCGGAATTTGCGCGGCTCGCCGTGCAGAGCGGCACGCGCGACATCCTGCTCGCGCACCTTTCCAAGGAGAACAACACGCCCGAGCTGGCAGAGTACGCCGTCGCCCGCGCGCTGCAGTCCGCGGGACTTTCCGTGCGGCTCGGCGTCGCGCCGCGCGATACCATGAGCGAGGTACATCTATGCAGAAGGTCACCGTCCTTTGCGTCGGCAAACTGAAGGAGGCATTCTACGCGGCAGCCGTCGCGGAGTATCAAAAACGTCTCCAGCGCCACTGCAAGCTGGAGATCGTGGAGCTGCCAGAGCAGAAGCTCCCCGAGTCGCCCGCCCCCGCCGAGATCGAGCAGGCGCTCGCCAGGGAGGCCGCGCTCATCGAGGAAAAGCTCCCCAAGGGCGGCGCGGTCATCGCACTGTGCATCGAGGGCACGGAGCTGAGCAGCGAAGCGCTCTCGAAAAAGCTGGCGCAGCTCGCCTCCGCGGGCGCTTCGCAGCTGACGTTTCTCATCGGCGGCAGCTTCGGCCTGCACCCGCGCGTGAAGCAGCGCGCCGACCTGCGCCTTTCCATGTCGCCCATGACCTTCCCGCACCATCTGGCGCGGGTGATGCTGCTCGAGCAGATCTACCGCGCGTACCAGATCGACGCCGGCACGCGCTATCATAAGTAAGGAGGAAGCACCATGTCCTTTCCCAAGCTGAGCTGGGGCCGTGAAAAGCACGACCTCGCCGACCGCTGGCCCAAGGGGCCGGACGGCACGCCCGAAAAGCCCGCCTTCCTTGCCGACTCGACCGAGGAGGACAACGCCGCGGGCATGACCGTTGAAATGCTGCGCGCCTACGGCATCCCCGTTATGAAAAAGTACGACGACAAGGACGGCACGCTCGGCAAGGTCCTGTTCGGCACGCCGAGCGGCGGCGTGGGGCTGTATGTACCCGAAAGTATGCTCGAGGACGCGAGGAATCTTCTCGCGCCCGTGGAGGAATCAACCCGGAATGAGGAGGAATCATAATGGATTATCGCAAAGAATATGAAAAGTGGCTCGCCTCCCCCGCGCTGAGCGAGGACGAGCGCGCTGAGCTCAGGGCGCTCGAGGGCAACGACAAGGAGATCAAGGCTCGCTTCTACGGCCCGCTCGAGTTCGGCACCGCAGGCCTGCGCGGCACGATGTACACGGGCCTGCACAACATGAACCGCCACGTCATCCGCTGGGCGACGCAGGGCTTTGCCAACGTCATCCGCGCCGAGGGTACGGAGGCGATGCAAAAGGGCATCGCCGTGTGTATGGACTGCCGCAACCACTCCGCCGAATTTGCCCGCGAGACCGCCTGCGTCATGGCAGCCAACGGCATCCATGTGCGGCTCTTTGAGTCCCTGCGCCCCACGCCTGAGCTTTCCTTTGCCGTGCGCGAGTACGGCTGTCAGGCGGGCGTGAACGTCACCGCCAGCCACAACCCCAAGGAGTACAACGGCTACAAGGTCTACTGGGCGGACGGCGCGCAGCTGCCGCCGCAGCACGCCGCGGCCATTGCCGACGAGCTGACGCGGATCGACATTTTCACAGGCGTCCGGTCGATGGACTACGAGCAGGCTTTGGCCGAGGGCAGGATCGAGCTGCTCGGCGAGGACTGCGACCGCCGCTTCATGGCGAACGTCATGGGCATGGTCAACGACTATGAGACCGTGAAAAAGGTCGCGGACGACTTCGGTCTCGTCTACACGCCGTTCCACGGCTGCGGCTACAAGCTGGTGCCCGAGGCGCTCACAAGGCTCGGCATCAAGCACCTCTACTGCGAGCCGAAGCAGATGGTCATTGACGGCGATTTCCCCACCGTCGTCTCCCCCAACCCCGAAAACCCCGAGGGCTTCTACCTCGCTATCGACCTCGCCAGGGAAAAGAACGTTGACTTCATCCTCGGCACCGACCCCGACAGCGACCGCGTGGGCATCATGGTGCGCAACAAGTCGGGTGAGTTCGAGCCCGTCACCGGCAACCAGACCGGCGTGCTGCTGCTGGATTATCTGATCGGCGCCATGAAGCGCTCCGGGAAGATGCCCGCCAACCCGGTGGCCCTGAAAACCATCGTCACCACAGAAATGGCCCGGAAGGTGGCGGAGAGCAACGGCGTAAAGTGCTTCGATACCTTCACCGGCTTCAAGTTCATGGCGGAAAAAAAGAACGCCTTGGAGGAGTCCGGCGAGGGTAAGGTCATCTTCTCCTATGAGGAATCCTATGGCTATATGCTGGGTGATTACGTCCGGGATAAGGACGCCGTCACTGCCTCCATGCTGCTGACGGAGATGGCCGCGTGGTATGACGCTCAGGGCATGACCCTCTTTGACGCACTGAATGCCCTGTATGAAAAGTACGGCTGGTACGCAGAAAAGACCCACAATCTGGTGATGCCCGGTCTGGACGGTCTCCGGGATATGGCGAAGCTGATGAAGGATCTCCGGGAAAATCCCCCAACGGAGATCAGCGGCGTCAAGGTCATTGTCCGGAAGGATTATACCGACGGCAGCGTGATCGACTGCGTCACCGGCGCTAAGAGCCGCATGGAGCTGTCCGGCTCCAACGTGCTGCGGTATGAGTTGGAAGACGGCACCGTCATTCTGGTGCGTCCCTCCGGCACGGAGCCGAAGATCAAGGTCTACATTCTCACAAAGGGCGCCGACGCGGCGGACGCGGCCGCCAACATTGAAAAGTACGGCCGGTGGGTGGCCGCTCTGAAGCCTTGATCAATTACACAAACTTAATTAAGCCGGTGCCCGGAAACATAGTTTCCGGGCACTTTTTTGCGTTTTCTAAGGTATTCTCCGCAATTCGCAGGTCTTTCCAGATTCTTTGAAGCTGTGTTTGCGTTTTTCGCCGCAATTTGGTTCGGCACTTAAAGCGCTGCGGCTTTCCGCGTATAGGAAAGCGTCCGCCGAACGGCGGACGCTTAAGACTGTCGATAAAGTGGTAAATTCTCCGCGACGGTAAGGTAGAGCAGCCGTTAGCGGCTGTGCCGCTTTACGGATGCTGCATACCCCTTGCGGGTGAAGGGTGTGCGCGGGAAACCCAAGAAGGGGAAACAGGCGAAGTGTCGCCAATGGAGATTTCCGCGACGGAAAGAAAGGGTGTGTGCGGGAAACCCAAGAGGGGTGTCCCGCACCATTGAAATCAAATATTTTCAGAACTTTTACAAGTTCTGAAAATAAGGGCAACGGGAAGAAAAGATTTTTTCGACCCGTTGCGCCCCCGATTTCCGGGCGCAAAGCGCACGGAAACCGGCTGGGCCGACGGTGTATTCCTGCCCC
>ENA-OYYK01001046-OYYK01001046.1-human-gut-metagenome-genome-assembly--contig:-NODE-1046-length-15844-cov-9.743936_pt1 | contig 15844 bp, 12 predicted proteins | sample MGYA00243247_ERZ653443 | MGnify/ENA primary metagenome ERZ653443 (study PRJEB26926, sample SAMN06165010) | human gut metagenome | biome: ENVO:00009003; feature: ENVO:2100002; material: ENVO:00002003... | reverse complement strand
TTCTGGCGGTCTGAATTGCGGCAGGCATTGACAAAAGCCGTATCTTTGGAAAGCGAGTTGCCGACGGTCAGCTTGTACCCGTCAAACAGCTCTCGCACGGTAGGCTGTGGTGGCAGCTCGGCGGCGGGGTCGCGGAACACCCGCGTCCCATCCGCGCCGAACTCCGCTTCATAGGCATTGATGGCCTGTTCTGCCTCGTGGTCGATGGACGGAAGCGTATATGCCGTGTGTTCATGGCTGGAATCGCCAATGCGCGAAATTGTTACATCATGCTTTTCCCGCAGCTTTTCAACGTATTTCTCCAAATCCTTTGCAGGGAAGCCGCACATGGTAACACGGCCTACTCCCTCCAAATTGCGGCGCGTCAGCTCAAGGCTGAGATCATCTGCAACTGCCCGCGCATCCTCGCCATACAGCTCGAAGAAGTCCCCAACCTGATACAGCACAATTTCATCGGGGTGCGCCGCCTTTACGTCGTTATAGTCGTTATAAACCGCGTTCCGCATGGCGTCCTGCGCCATTTCCTTGTCATAGGCTGCCTGCTCATCCGGCGTAAGGTAGCGGTTCAACCGAACCAGCTCCGAGATGCGCGAAGCGACCTTGTTCCAATTCATCTGAATGTCTGCACAGCCGTTCTTTTTCAGCACAATGCCTTTGCTGCCGTGATCTTCATAGCTGCCGCTTTCTCTGGATACAGCATGGGTGCGTCCTCCGATGCCGTATTCCTTTTTCAGAAAATCAGCGCTCTCTTTTGTCGTGTGCGGAGTCTGGAAAAACTCATGGATGCGGGTCTTTCCACCCTCAAAGCCGCTTCCATTTGCAAGAGAAGCCGCAATTTCATCTTCAGTGATAAACCGGCCCGTCTTCGGAACAGCCGCCATATCGGAGTGATATTCTTTGCGCGGCAATGACAGATCTTCCATACGTGTAAGAAGCGCCTGCGGACGGTGGAAATGGAAACGCAGAAGCTCCCGGTTCTCACGGTATGCGTCAAGAAATACTCTGTGTTCTGCCAGAAGCCTTTCCCGAAACTCCGGATTCAGCAGATCATCCGTCAGGCGCTCCGTTTCCTCTGGAAAGCTGGTGCTATGGATATTGCCCAAGCAGGACAGATACCCCAGCGACTTTGCTTCATCCGAGAAATCGTGATAAAGGTTCCAGACATCCACAGCAATACCCAGCCGCTCATAGCGCGGGGCTTCTGTGACTTCAAGATTGGTGGCAAATGTGCCGCCGTCCAGAAGTTCCTCAATACGCTCCGCCGCATCTGCCCAGCCTATCACTTGGGCAGAACGAAGATAGCGAGAGGTATCTCCGGTTGCAATATGGATACCATCGTCCCCGTACCATGCGGAAAGCCTGCCGTTATCCGTAATTAGGCCGTTGCCGCCGTGGTAAAGAGCTTTCAGAAATGCCGCGCGATCCTCTAAAGGCTTTTGCTTGGAGAATTCCGCAGCAATTTTCATCCGCGCTGCATCCGCATTACCGCCCGCGCGCAGGATGTGGTCAATATCATCCTGAGAAATGAACATAGAAAAAGCGGAGGGTGTTACACTCTCCGCTTCTGCGATGGATTGAATTTGTTCTGCCTCTGAGGGGAAGAAGGACATCTGCGCCCCAGCAGGGGCATCGAACATGGTTAGCTGAACACCAACTCCGTGAGGATCGTTTCCTCGGCCTGCGCTTTCAGCGTGTTCATCAGCCCTACCCACTTCATCGGGTCGCTGGCTTTCAGCGCTTCCGTCACGCCTGCCGACTTCATCAGCTCCGGCATCATCTGTTCCAGTCGGTTGTTCGCTGCCTCGTCGATCTCCCGCAGATGGGGGTACAGCCTCTCGGACAGCAGCAGGCTGTTCCACAGCACCGGACGATGCTCCTTCAAGTAATCCTTCCGCATCCTGCCGTACTTGCCCAGCGGGGCTTGCGGCTGCTCTGTCAGGCTCAGGTCGGGAATCAGATAATCCCCGCTGCGGGTGTAGGTCAGTTCGCTCATGGCTTTCGCTCCTTTCCGCGATTTTCTCGCGCTCGTAATTCTTGATGGTGACTTCGATCTGCCGCAGCACCAGCTCGCTGGACTGGCTGATGGCCGTTCCAAGAGCGGCGACGGTCTGCGGGGTGTTGAAATCAAAGACATTCAGAAAATCCTCATGCTCGAAGTAATCTCCCGGCTGCATCCCGCAGCGGGACAGCAGCGCATAGGTGGTGCTGACAACGGCGGCGTTCCGAAAAGCGGCTCCGATGTTGAACTCATCATAGTCCTCCAAAAAGGAACCGTCAACGATGCCGACAATATCGCGCCAGTTGTCGTGCCAGTATTCATCTACAAGCTGCGCCGCCACACGCTCCATCTGATCGGCAAGTCCGTTTTCACCGGAAACGTCGAAGCGCTGCTCCAGCGCCGCAGATACCACCTCACGATGCTCCTGCCGGTATTCCCAAAGATAAGGGCGGCGAGAGTTCTCGCCGCCGCTGGTATCGGAAACATCGAATACATATCGGAGTTTGGGTTGGTCGCTGCTGGTATCCACAAGGGCGATGCCCTTGCTGCCTCGCCGCACATAGCGGCGCATCTGCTTATTCCAAAGGTCGTATTCCGCGCAGGCCGTGGCTTCCGGGCGCTGGGCGAAAATCATGAGCTGTTCATTGTAGGGGTACTTATACAGCCTTGCGGCGGTGGTCAGAAATGCCGTCCACTTCTGGTAGCTTCCCGTGATCTGCTCCGCCGTGCGGTCTGCCATCTGCGCATAGAGCTGTACTTTACTCGGCATCCATATCCTCCTTTTCAAAATCGGGGAACAGGTCGAGCGCGTCATATTCCGCGTCGCTCATCCTGCGCAGCTTTGCGATGGCGCTGTCCGTCAGCTCCCGCAGCTCCGTTTCATCCGCAGCGAGGTAGCCGCGCATTTCCTCCAGCGCCGCGATCAAGCCCGTGCGGGTGCCGGTGTTGTAGAGGCTCATAAGCTGGCGTTCTTCAAAGGTGATGTTCATATCAAAGCTCCTTTTCCGCGCTCTTTTTGGGCGCTGTTTTGTGTGGACGTTCTTGGGCCGGTTGGCTTTTGAGCTGCTCCAGCACAGATTTCTTCTTTTCCCGGTGTGCCGCCTCTGCCAAATCCATCAAGGAGATGGACATACCGGCCTTGACCTGTGCTTCAAGGTCGGCGACGGTGGGCTGTTTGGGGCCGTTGTTGATAATGCCGTCGATCATGCCGTAATCGTCCTCCATCGACATTTCGGCGGCTTTCAGGTAATTCTCCGGTTTCTGAAAGGCGGGCAGCTCCTGAAATCCCATGCTGTCACAGTAGTGATAGGATACCTTGCCGTCCTGTTTCAGCGCAACGATGTCGCTGACGGAGAGGCTGTGTCCCACAAAATCGCCGGGGCGCTCGTCGTTGAAAATGTAGAAGAAGTTTTCAAGGATTCTGCCGGTATCATCGTCCGGGTACACCTCACGGGTATAGACGGCTTCATAGTTGGCCGGGTCAGGCGGCGCGGCCAGACTGCCGAGGTTGGCAAAACGCAGCTCCACCGGCGCATCCCGGCGCAGTTGGTAGATCGCCATAGAATCGGTGGGACTGTTCAAAAAACGCTGCTCCACATCGCGGGGCGGGATATGGCCTTTGACCGCATCCCAATCCGGTCTTGTGACGCCGAACATTCCGTCGTGCTTGATGATGTCCTCGGCTTCAAAGACCATTTCCTCGGCGTTGTCGGGATAGAGCATATAAACCGTGATGTCATGCTCCAGCAGCTCCACCGCCCGATCCTTGGAAAGTGGGAGCATATCGCTATCCAGATACCCATAGCTGCGCATATCGTCCACCGTCAGCGTGGGGTCAGGCATCGGGACGGCCTGTTCCAGCTCCGGGAGCATATTATCTGCCGCATCGGTGGGAACAGCGACTGCGCCGGTGATCTGTTCGCTGTCCAAGGGCGGCGTAATCTGCGCCTCCTGCAAGTCCTCCAGAATTCTCATATCTGCAAATGTCACCTTGGTTGGTGTCATGCCCTGAATGGCAAATACCTCCGTTCGGACAGCCCCGGCAACAGATGCAACCGGCGAATCTTCAATGGCGCTGCTGTCAATAACACCGCCATCCAGCAGCTTTTTGCTTTCCTTGTCGTAGAGCGAATAGTCCCAACCGCCGTCTGTATGCTGCACATGGAGATATACCGAGCCATCCACAAGATAAAGCGCTTCGTCTGTTTGTGTGGCGCTCACTTCTTCACGATTGATGCCGCGCTCCTTGCAAATCTCCGCAAAGTGCCGGTCAATGTCCGTAATCAGCTCAGAGGCAGTCTTGTTGATGGTTTCCAGACTGGCGCGAAGCTCTTTCAACTCCTTGCCCTTTGACCATGTGGCGATATAGCCGAAGCTGTTTTCGCCCGTTTCAATGCCGTAATACTGGCAGACCGCATAGGAGATGCTTTCGGCCTCGACCTCCTCGGTGTTGCGGCTCTTTTCGCCGGGGACAAGGATCGTCTCACCATCGTCCGCAAGCTCCGTCATGTGTTCGTAGTCGTGGAGCTTGGCGTGGGCAATCTCATGGACGGCGGCGCATACCGTCTGCACCTCACTCATACCGGCGCGGATGGTGATGCTCTGCGCCTTAATGCTGAAAAAGCCGTCTGTGTCATGCGCAACGGGCTTTATCTCCATCGGAACGGGAGAAGCGCGGCGCAGCGCCTCCATGAAAACCTCATACTGCTGCACATTGCCGCTCAGATCGGCGGCAAGCTGGGGCAAGGGCTTTCCCGCAGTCTGTGACACATCAAAGACGGATACCACCTTGAACATAGGGATTCGGATTTCCTTTTCCTCAATGATGGCCTTGCCGTCCGCATCCAGTATCGGCGCGTTGGTTTCGGGGTCGGTCTTGATTTCCTCGATCTTTTTCTTATAGGGAGTAGGAGCGATGATGCGGATACCTTTTTCGCCTTTCAGGACGTTCCTGCCGAACTGATCGCGCCACTTGTTGAAGCCCGCCACATGGGTGGCGTCGGGGCGCTGCATATAGATGAGCATGGTGTTGTTGACCGAGTAGCGGTGAAAGCGGCTCATAGTGGAGAGATACTGCCGGTACTTATCGCTCTCGAACAGCTCCTTGATGCCGTTTTCGATGCTGTCAACGATCTCCCGCATCCGGTCTTTGTTGGTTTGTTTTTCAGCCATGATGATCTCCTTTCAGAAAAAATAGCGCCCCTGCGCAGAAGAAAACATATCCTGCACAGGGGCAATTCTCCACAGATAGAGGCCGTTTTTGCGCTTGCGGATAGAATGACGCAGCCCCTTGTGATTCCGCATGGAAAAAGCCTTGCGGCACGGGGCTTTTACGCCCTCTATCTGCGGAGGTTCCAGTATTGTTCACGCTTCCGTTTGGCGTCCTGCTTTCGGCGCTCCTGCTTGGCGCAGGCAGGACAATACTTGGCACGGTTGGAGGAAGAATAGACCGGCTTGCCGCAGACGGTGCAGCGCTTTCCCGGCCTTTCCCGCATCACGTCGGCCAGCAGCTCATGGTCGGCGGGAAGCACCGCGTTTCGGAACCAGTTGCACAGCAGCGAGTAGGAAATACCCTGTACGCAGACGCAAGGCTCTCCATCATCCAGCGCGAGGCAGTTGCCGTGATCGTAATTACAGCAGAGCTTCCGAATGAGCTTCTTGGCGCGGCGGAGCTGCTTGTGATCCATACGCGGCGCATCAGCCATTGTCGAACACCAGCTTATAGCCCGCGCGTTGCCCATCGTCCTCCAGAAGAACGCTGGCATCATAGGTTTTCCCTGTCTTTTCGGAGTAGCAGCCTTTCAGCTGGGCGCGGCCATTTTTCAAAAGCGCAGCGGCAAGAGATTTCGTCAGCGCCTTTTTCTTGGCGGCGAAGAATCGGCTGTTTTTCCAGAGAACAAAGGAACAGTCACGGTTCTCGCAGAAAAAGCCCTTTTGAGATTCCGTCACCTCGGCTCCACAGCGTGGACACTTACCGACCACCTCGCGCCCGGAGGGGAACAGGACTTCCACGCCGGGGATGGGTTTGTAGGTCTGCACCAGCTCATGTAGCATGGCGGCGATCCCATCCATGAAGCTGTCCGGGGCGATTTCGCCGCGCTCGATCTCTTTCAGGCGGTGCTCCCATTCAGCGGTGAGCTGCGGAGACTGGAGCTGTTCGGGCAGAACGGTGATAAGCGCCGTGCCGGTGGAGGTGGGCAGCAGATTTGTGATCTTCTTGGACTTCCTGCGCTCCACAAAACCGGAGGACACCAGCTTTTCAATGATACCGGAACGGGTCGCCGGGGTGCCAATGCCCTTGCGCTCGGCATCCTCCGGCATATCCTCCTTGCCCGCGTTCTCCATCGCAGCCAGCAGCGTATCCTCTGATACGCTTTGTCAAGGGTGTTTAAGAAATTTTTTCGCTTTGTTCAAACTCTTTTGCACAATCATTCAAAATAAGCCGCTTAATCTTATCGGTCATCGTTTCCTTGCTCGTTTCGCTGAAATGCAGCTTGACACGATAGGTTGTCTTTCCAATCCTCTTTACCATAACGGGCTGCTGTGTGCCTTGTGCGGTCAGAGGGGAAGCGGTAGGGGTGGTGGTGCGGGTGTTGGTTTCGTTGCTCATATTTCTGCCGTTCCCCGGAAGCGGAGCAGACTTGTTCAATAAAGGCGGCTTCATTGTTCTGCGCGTAGTTGCATACTTCCTTTATCGCTTCAAGTAGCAGTTCATTTACAACAACGGTGCGGATAAGGTGGGTAGTGCAGTAGGTGTCATATCGCTGATTTCCTAAATCGTATCGGGAGCAGTTGTATTCGTCGCGGTCTGGACGCCTTTTCCCGTTTGGTCGCCCCGCCCAATCCCGCGCCTTTCCCGCTTTCCCTCGATGGTTATACATCTTCGCCCCACAATCGGCACAAAACATTAAGCCGGTTAAGGGGTTGGCTTCTCCGATGGTGTCAGTTCTGCGGATTGTTTTTCTCAATGACTGTACGCGCTCCCATGTTTCTTTGTCAATGATGGCTTCCTGTGTGTCCTCGAAGATAACTAAATCCTCTTTGGGTGTCGCTTTGGAGCGTTTGTCCTTGTAGCTTTCCTTGTAAGTCCGAAAGTTTACTGTATGCCCCATGTATTCCGGCTTTGACAGAATATCGGAAATTGTATTGCCGCGCCATGCGTAAGGCTCGGTTGAATTGTAGTTTGACTTGTGATTTCCCATGCCGCGCTGTGCAAGATAGTAGGACGGTCTTTCTATCTTTTCCAACGCAAGAATACGGGCGGTTTCATACGGGCCTTTGCCCTCTATCGCCATTCGGTAAATCCGGCGTACTACCTCGGCGGCTTCCTCGTCAATAATCCAATGGTTTTTATCATTCGGGTCTTTCTTGTAGCCGTATATGCAATGGTTTGTCAAATGTGCGCCGGACATTCCCTTTGCCCGTAAAACAGTTGTGATTTTGCGGCTGGAGTCACGAACATACCACTCGTTCATAATGTTCAAAAACGGCGCAAACTCGCTGCTTTCCCGTTTGTCGCTGTCTACACCGTTGGCAATGGCGATAAAGCGCACGCCGTTTTCTCTGAACATCACTTCGGTATAAAATCCCACTTGCAAGTAATCCCTACCGACGCGACTTAAATCTTTTACAAGGACATGGGAAACCTCGCCGCTTTCAATGCTTTCAATCATGCGCTTCCAATTCGGACGGTCAAAATTAGCCCCAGACCACCCATCGTCGGTAAAGTGGACGCAGTTAGTAAAGCCATGCGATTTTGCATAATCTTCAAGCAGCTTCTTTTGATTGATAATCGAATTGCTGTCGCCTGTCAGTTCGTCGTCGCGGCTCAACCTCTCATAAAGGGCTGTGATTTTTCCGCTTCCTGTTTGCTTTGTTTTCATGGGTCCATTCTCCTTTCTATGGGCGATTTCTTGTCCCCCTTTCATAGCATATAACATCGGTGAAATGCTTGGGCGGCGTGGTTTTTCCGGTCTTGACCGATGCGGCAGATACGGAAAGCGTCTGATTCTCCGTTACCACCGGCAACGCGGGCGCTGCCTCTGCCTGCTCCTGCTCATAGCGCTTCCAGCCGGGAGCAAGGACGGTTTTGCCCTTGGCGGTGAAGCTCTGACCGGCACAGTCCACCGTAATGACCGTTTCTGCGTAGCGATGTGGTTCATCCACCGCACGAAGCAAGCCCTTTGCCGCCAGCTTCAGCACCTCGCGTTCGCCCAGCGGCAGAGAGGCCATATCTACCTTTTCCGCGCTGATGGTGGGAACAATGGCGTGGTGATCGGTGACTTTTTTACTGCTGCATACCTGCTTGGTGCAGATGGTCGGCGGCTTCTCCATGCCGCAGACAGCGGCAGCGGCGGCGACAAGGCCGGGGACGCTGCCCTCCATATCGTCGGTCAGATAGCGGCTGTCGGTGCGCGGGTAGGTACAGAGCTTCTTTTCATAGAGCGCTTGGAGATAGTCGAGGGCCTGCTGAGAGGTGTAGCCGAGAACGCGGTTGGCGTCGCGCTGGAGGGAGGTCAAATCGTAGAGCGCGGGCGCTTTCTCAGACTTTTCCTTGCGTTCTACGCTTTTGACCGCTGCCGTCTTGCCCTTGCAGGTGTTGGCGATGGCGTCGGCATCCTTTCTGTCCTTCATTCTGTCTGTCGTGACGGGAAAGCCGCAATCGAGCTGGACGGTGTAGAACGGTTCTGCCACAAATGCGGAGATCTCTGCCTCGCGCTGTACCAGCAAAGCCAGCGTGGGAGACATGACGCGCCCAATGTTCAACGTGCGGCCATACGTCAGGGAGAAATACCGCGTGGCGTTGATGCCCACCAGCCAATCGGCCTTGGCACGGCACAGGGCGGATTGATGCAGGCCATCATAGTCGCGCCCAGACCTAAGCTGCTGGAAGCCGCTGCGGATGGCATCATCCTCCATTGAAGAAATCCAAAGCCGCAGGATAGGTTTGGCGCATCCTGCAAGGCAGTAGACTGTGCGGAAGATCAGCTCACCCTCGCGCCCAGCGTCGCAGGCGTTGACCACCTCTGCCACATCCTCCCGGCGCATCAGCTCCCGCAGAATGTCAAACTGCTTCTGCTTTTCAGAGCGGACGATGAAGCGGAACGAGGTAGGAATGATGGGCAGCGCCGCCAGCGTCCATTTGGCATCATCGGCATTGTAAACGGCGGCGTCGGCCAGCTCTGCCAGATGCCCGAAGCACCACGACACGATGTACCCGCCGCCCTCCAGATACCCGTCATGCCGTGATTTAGCACCCAGCACGGCGGCGATGCTCTGCGCCACGGAGGGTTTTTCGGCGATCACAAGGCGCATGGTGCAGCCTCCATTCTCTTTACGTCACGGTAGCAGGGGCGAACGCAGCTCTGTCCGAAGCGCTTGCAGCCATAGCAGAAATGTTCCTTGGCAGCGGCGGGAGGGCTGTCCTCCCGCGCTGCTTTCGGCTTCTGCATCATCAGGCGTTCCAGCGGATTATTGGTGAAATATCTCATGCGTCCGTATCCTCCGTAGTATCCTGTTCCGGTTCGTCCTCATACGGCTCAAACTCATATTCGTCCTCGCCGTAGTCATAATCGTCCAGATCGGCGCTGCCCTTGGTCTGCGGCTTGGCCTTTTTCTGCTTGAAAATGTAGAACGCGGCACCGCCGCCCAGCGCGACGATCAGCAGAACAACAAGGATGCCGCCCACGCCGCTCTTTTTCTCCGGTTCCTCGGCGGCGGGTTCTGTCGGCTCGGTGGGGACTTCGGGCTTTGCCTCCTTGCCCACGCACTCGGTCATGTTGACCGCGCAGACGGGGCAGGATGTATTGACCGTACCGGCCACGCATTTTGTGGTGCAGGAGCAAGTGGCGGGCGTTTCTTCCTCGCCGGTCAGCGCCATCAGGTCAGCCTCATCCACCTGATTCAAGAAGTGGACGGTTTCTTCGCCCTCATCGTCACGGTCAATAATCAGGTAAAATGTATTGCCGTTCTTGCTTTCCAGCGTAATGAACTGTTTTCCTGCCTTGGTGCTGGAGCCAATATCGTCGATCAGCGTCAGATTGCCGTCCGGTGTCAGCGCGTCGCTGCCGCCCGTCATGCTGCCGACAAGGAGCTGCCAGAGGTCGGTCAGCTCTTTTTCATCAAACGGAAGCGTAATGCCGCCGATACTCACGGTACTGTCGGCGGCGTCGGTGACGGTCAGATAGCCACCGTACACATAGCCCACACGGGCGGGCAGCAGGATTTTTACCCAATCGCCGTCCCTGCCAATCACATCGACCACCGTGCCGTTGGGGAGCTGCGTAAACGCGGTGTTGTCCAGTCCCGCGCCGGTGCGGACGTTCAGGTTGCCGCCGTTGGTCGTGACCGTGCCGATCTGTTTTGTTTCCTGCGTGTCTGCGGCGCTGCTTTCGGCGGTGGGCAGCGCATCATCAGGATAATCACCGCCGCTGGCAAAGGCGGAAACGGGGAGAATCCCGATGCACAGGAGCATCAGCAGCAGACTGATAAAAATGCGCGGTGTGTTCTTAGTCATGGTTCAACGCCTCCTTTTCCGAAGTGGCCGGTGCAGGCGCGGCCTGCATACGGCGGAACAGCTCGGCAAACTGCTCCATCGTCATGCCGTTCTCACGCACCATGCCGATGATGTCGGTGTCCTCCAGCTCACGAATCTGCTTTTCCAGCTCGCGGTTGCGGCCTTGCAGATCAGAGATTTTGCCTTTGTTCTTCTCCAGTTCTCCACGGAGCTTCATAATTTTCGGGTTCATATCGTTCACTCTCCTTTACGGCAAGCGCCCATAACGGTAGAAATGGGACTGCCAATAGCTTGAATTTAAGTTTGCATAAGAGATCGGATCTCCGCAGTGGATCATCATATTGTTGCCAACATAGATACCCACATGGCTGACACCGGGGGTATCATACGTTCCGGTGAAAAACACCAGATCGCCCGGTTTGACGTTGGCAGAGGATACGGGCATACAGATGTTGCAAAGCCCCTGCGCTCCCAGCCTGCCCACATCCCAACCGGAATGATTGATGACCCAACTGACGAAGCCCGAACAGTCAAATGAGGTGGAGGGACTGCTGCCGCCCCAAACGTAGGGGTAGCCGAGATACTTTTCCGCTTCCTTGATGATGGCGGCGAATACCTCATCGTCCAGCGCCTCCGGGGGAATGTCGTAGTCGGTATAGCTGCCCTCCACATACTTGCCGATGTAGCCTGAACCGGGGAACAGGTCGGGACGGTTGCCGAGGGTGGCCATGTAGGTGGCGTACATTCCGAGCTGTTCTTCGCTCATAATGTAAACGGGAACATGGGAGAGATTGAAGTTTTCCAGCGTGACCGTGCAGATGTAGTAGTCGTACGGCACCTGATAGGTGTCCGTATGGGTGTTGCCGTCCGCGTCCGTCCATGTGTCGGTTTCCGTGCGGTAGCGGGTTTCCACCACGACATCCTCGGTCAAGATGTACTGGCGGTCAAAGAGCATCTGGAGCGTACCCTGCACCTCATCCAGCGTCCATTCCCCTTGATGCAGCGCCGTAATCATGGAAATGAGTACATAGGGGTCATGCTCGATGGTGTCCAGATCAAAGTGGTACTCATCGTAGTCATGGGTGCTTTCGTAGGTGTCGAGGTAGCGCTGAAGCTCTGCCTCCATTTCGCAATACTGCGCTTCCGCACCCAGCATATCGGCGTCCTGCGATGGATAGGTACTGGCCGCGATCCCGGAGCCGACGCCATCCATTATCACCGAGCAGGAGGACAGACCGTTGAGCAGAAATGCCAGCATCAGCAGAATCGCGGCGGCAATGGCAAAGCCGCGCCGGTGTTCCCACACATATTTGCCCGCTTTCTCAGCCTTTTCAGCGGCTTTTTTCGCGGCCTTGGCGGTATTCTCTGCCGCCTTTGCCGTAGTCTGCGCCGCCTGATTGTGCTTGGCAGCGGCATACTGCTTCTTAATTGCCTGCTTCTGCTGCCATTTGGAAACGGGATTGCTGGTGGGGCTGTCGATCTCTGCTTTCTTCTGGAGCGCGTCAAGATTGGCTCGTTCCAGCTTTTTCTCTGCACGGATGGCAGCACGATAAGGCTTGAGCTGATGGGCGCGGTGGGCAGACTGCACCAGCCGCCCGCCGCTCTCCACGGCTTGCTCTACCTTGTGCGCGGCCTCTACGCCTACATTGTCATCCTCGCTCTGCCGCACCTCCCGGTGAACCTGAGAGAGAACAAAGTTGGCGGGGGCATCCTGCACGGCATGGGTCAGCTTTGAGGGCGGCTTTTTCTTATCCACTTCCTCAAAACGGAGCTGCGTTTTGACCTTGCCGGTGGCCGGATCAAAGCCGCGTTCCTTTTTGACCACGGTTTTCTTGGGGATTTTCGCCTGCGCCTTATCCGCCTTGGCCTCCGCTTTTTTCACCCGCTTGATGGGCTTTTCCAGCTTCGGCTCGGCAAGATCGGCGTCGGAAAACTGCAAACGCGGTTCTCTTTTCATGCCGACGCCACCTCTTGCGGTTTGGTGGTCATGACGCGGTACAGCTCGGTGTCCTTCGGGAAGTGGTCAATGAAGGGCAGGATCGTGTTGCCGTAGAACAGCAGCCCCTCGCCCTCGCCGGAGTGGGTCACATAAGAAAGCTGATGCGGCGAAATGTTGAGCTGCTTTGCGAGAATCTGCCGGTCGCCAGCGGCCTGATTGAGCATATAGATGAAATCGCTGTTCTCAAAAATGTTCTCAACCTCGCGGCTGGATAACAGGTCTTTGACATTTTGCGTGATCCCGGTGGGGATGCCGCCCCATTTGCGATAGCGTTTCCAGATTTCGACACTGTACGAAGCCGTCTGTTCCTCCTTCAAAAGAAGATGGAACTCGTCAAGATAGTAGCGGGTCGTTTTATGGGCGGCGCGGTTGATGGTCACACGGTTCCAGACCTGATCCTGCACCACCAGCATCCCGATTTTTTTGAGCTGCTTGCCCAGCTCCTTGATGTCGTAGCAGACGATGCGGCTATTCACATCCACGTTCGTGTGATGGTTGAACACATTCAGGGAGCCGGTGACGTAGATTTCAAGGGCGGTGGCGATGTACTGCGCTTCCTTTTCATCCTGCGCACGGAGGGCGTTATACAAGTCCTCCAGCAGCGGCATATTCTCCGGTTTCGGATCATTGAGGTAGTCCCGGTAGACGATGCGAACGCAGCGGTCGATGATGGTCTTTTCCACAGGGGCAAGCCCGTCCTTGCCGCCGACGATCAACTCGCACAGCGACAGAATGAAGTCGGATTTCAGGCTCAGCGGGTTATCATCGTCGCTGTAATCCAGATTCAAGTCCATCGGATTGATATAGCAGGGCGAACCGTCGTAGCCCTTGCCGGTGGGCGACAGCTTAATGACCTGACCGTGCAGACGCTCCACCAGCGGCGTATATTCGCCCTCCGGGTCACAGATGATGATGTCATCCTTGGGGCAGATAAGAAACGCATTGGTGATCTCACGTTTTGCCGAAAACGACTTGCCGCTGCCGGGAGTGCCTAAAATCAGGCCGTTGGGATTTTTCAGCAGCTTCCGGTCTACCATGATAAGGTTGTTGGACAGGGCGTTGATGCCGTAATACAGCGCCTCGGAGCCTGTCTGGAACAATTCCTGAGTGGTGAAAGGCACAAAAATCGCCACGCTGGAGGTGGTCAAGCCCCGCTGAATCTCGATCTGATTCAGCCCCAGCGGGAGGCTGCTCATCAGTCCTTCCTCCTGCTGGAAGTCCAGCCGGGTCAGCGCACAGTTGTACTTCTGTGCGATGCTGGAGGTCTGGAAGATGTTGTTGTCAAGCTGCCGGGGCGTGTCCGCTGTATTGAGAATGAGGAAGGTCAGCAGAAACATTCGCTCGTTGCGGGACTGCAAATCCTGCAACAGCTTTTTGGCCTCCGCACCGTAGGTGGCAAGGTCAGAGGGGATGATGTCCATGTCGTACCCGGCGCGGACAGCTTTCTTCTGTTCCTCGATTTTGGATTTGTCCAAATCGGTGATTTTGCGCTTGACGGTCTTGATGGCGTTGACCTGATCCACAGACTGCACATGGAGGTTGACGAGGACGCTGCTCTCCATATCCAGAAAGTCCGCCAGCATCCGGTCATTCAGCTCCGGTGCCAGAATCTGCACGAAGCTGATCGCACCCAGCTTTTTGCCCATGCGGAACATCCTGCCGGTCTTGAACTCAAAGGAGCTGGGCGCGATAAAGTCCTTGGTGGACAGCCCGGAGGGAGGCAGCCAGTCCCACGAAAAGCGGAACGGCTCCTGCTCGTCCATCCGCAGAATGTCGTGCATGACGTGCAGGCGCTCAAAGCCGTTCAGCGGCGCAGCCACAACGCCCAGCCGCTTGAAGTTATTCAGAAGGTCGGTTTCGATGCGCTCCAAACGGGGCTTGGCAGCGCGGAGGTTGTCGGCCTCAACGCCGAACGTGAGATACTTGGTCTTAATCAGGCCGTTGTTGCCGCGGGCAAGCTGATTTTGCAGCATACCGGCGTACTCGGCGCGGATGCCGTCAAACTCGTCCCCGCAGGGCGGAATGGAAATGCTCCGTGCAAAGGTTTCCTGCGAAGCCGAGAGGTTCACAAAGGAAAGCTGGAATTGCACGGAGCTGTCAAAGTAGTTCAGGAAATCGCACCACGCCTCGAAGATGGCGGTCTTGTCCTCGTTCTGTGAGAGCTGGTAGTTGATGTCCTGATACTGGATCGTTTTGGTGTAGCGCGTGTCGGTCACACGGCAAATACCGTCCGGCCACATACGCTGATACGGGATGCTGTCCTGCGCCGATTTTTCTTTCTTATCCGTTCGGTTCGCTCTTGCGATGGCGATTTCGATCTGTTTTCGTTCGGTGCGGGTCAGCTTTTTCTTTTCGGACAATTTGATACACCTCCCGGTCTAACTGGTTTTGCCGCTCCAGAACGGCATAAAAATTGTTGGTCTTATACGGGCGCTGCTTTGGCCTCTGGAAGCACACGCGGTAGATGTTGCGGATGACGACCTCCAGCGGCTGACCGTTCTTTTCATACATGGCGAACAGCATAGCCGGGATCATCACCACCATCATCACCATGGCGGCGGGGCTGGTGCCGATGCTGCCCTTGAGCAAGAAGAAAAGCGGTACGCCGATGAGCGCGCCGCTTCCGAAGCAGATGAGCTGTCGTTTCGTGAGGTTGAACAGCACCTTGGTTTTTACTTTGGTTAAGTCCTTCGGGACGTTGACATAGGCCATTGTGTTTTACCTCCGTTATGGGAACTGAATGGAGCAGTCTACTTCGTTGCCCCATACATCCCAGCCAGTGGGAGACTGTCGGGCAAATAGCTCGATACGAGGCAGATCGCCTGCCAGCTCCACAATTTTCTCCCGGATAATATCGGGCTTTTTGCTGTGTTCCGCTATGGGTGCAAAGACCACCTGATGAACATTTGCAGAGTGGCGCTTCGGCGAGCCTTTCGTTGCAAGCAAGCAAAGCTCTACATTTGCGCGTGTCCAGTAGCCCATGCCCCAAAACAGAGAAGATGTCTTTTTGTTTTCCTTTACCCATGCGAAAGCGACCGTTTTATAAGTGAAGCCCCAAGCATCAATGACGGAAAATGCTTCGCGCAAAGTCGGGAATGTCACCCACATAAACAGGATGCAGTTTTTATCTGCCAGTTCTCTGACCGGGAGATTTCTGATGTCATCTATGCTCATGGTCGGGTAGTGAGATTCAGCGGATCGTCCAGCGCCCTTCTTTGACCATGCGCGATATGCCCAAGGTGGATCAGCAAGGATGATTTGATACTTTTTCAATTCATCACCCCCGTTAATGTGCATTGAACACGGACTTGGCAAGGCTGCTCGTTTTGAA
>ENA-OYYK01001033-OYYK01001033.1-human-gut-metagenome-genome-assembly--contig:-NODE-1033-length-16009-cov-6.887238_pt1 | contig 16009 bp, 9 predicted proteins | sample MGYA00243247_ERZ653443 | MGnify/ENA primary metagenome ERZ653443 (study PRJEB26926, sample SAMN06165010) | human gut metagenome | biome: ENVO:00009003; feature: ENVO:2100002; material: ENVO:00002003... | reverse complement strand
GTGTATAAGAGACAGGGTCTCCGGGAAACCGGGGGTATTCCTTTTTCCCTCCCCGAAGGGCGCACTTACTCACCACCTGCCAGAGGCAGGCGGTGGTATCCCTCCCGTTGGTCGGGCACGCGCGCTCTCCGAGGGGGACTGCGGCTTCTGCGGAAGCCTCCAGACAATGCCACAGCCACTTGCGGGTGCTGCTGTCATCGTCTGCGCAGACGGCAAAACACAACCACAGACGTCCTTGTGCGGTAGGTTACTATAAGTAGCCCCCCTGCCGCCTGCCTGCGCAAACCTGCCACCGGCAGCTTTGCCGCAGATAGGGCGTCGCTTGAGGCGACCCCCTTTTCTTTTTTGCGAAAAAGAAACAAAAAGCCAGAGCGCAGAACGATGGTGTCACGGTTCGTTACCCCATCTTCGAGCGAGGACGCAAAGGGTGTGAGTTCAACGCACACCATTGTTCATTGGCAAGTGTCTGAAACAAGGGCGCAAAGGGTCTAAATTGAGATTAGACCCTTTGCATGGAAAAGCTGTGCAGGGGTCACTGTTTCAATGACCCCCTGCTGGCAGAAAGGAGATCGTTTGGCAATCTATCATCTGGAAGCGAAGGTAGTCAGCCGGGGCGCGGGACGCTCCGCCGTGGCTGCTTCCGCTTATCTGAGCTGTTCCCGCTTGTATAACGATTACGATGGGATACAGCATGACTACACAAAAAAGCAGGGGCTTGTCTGGCAGGGAGTATTTCTGCCGGAATATGCTCCGCAGGAGTGGCAGAGTCGTGAAAAGCTATGGAACGCCGTGGAGGAAGTGGAGACAGCCAAGGACAGCCGGTTGGCGCGGGAATTTATAGTTGCCCTGCCCATAGAGCTGAACCGTGAGGAACAGATCGAGTTGCTGCAAGAATTTATCCGGGAGCAGTTCGTATCAGATGGAATGTGCGCCGATGCTGCCATCCATGACACCGACGGTCACAATCCCCATGCCCATATCCTGCTGACGGTGCGCCCGCTGGATGAACAAGGCAAGTGGCAGTACAAGACCGAGAAGGAATATCTCTGCATGAAAAACGGCGAGGAACGGGGCTTCACCGCTGCTGAGTTCAGGACGGCAAAAAACGATGGATGGGAGAAGCAATATCCCTACAAGGTCGGCAAAAAGAAGGTGTATATGACACCTTCTGATGCCGAGGTGCAGGGGCTTGTTCGGGCTGACAAGCATCCCAAAAGCACCCGCTACGGCAGGCAAAATCCTATCTCCGAGCGCTGGAACAGCGAAGAACAGCTTACAGCATGGCGGGAGGCATGGGCAGATGCGTCCAATCGCTATCTGGAACGCGCCGGGCGGGAGGAACGCATTGACCATCGCAGCAACGCTGCACGGGGGCTGGATGAGATCCCCACCATCCATGAGGGCGTGACAGCGCAGGCATTAGAGCGCAAAGGAATCGTCTCTGACCGCTGCGAGCTGAACCGGCAGATCAGGGCAGACAATGCGCTGCTGCGGGAGCTGAAAGCCGAAATCAAGAAGCTGGCCGCACTGGTCGCTCGTACTGTCCCCGCCATTGCGGAAGGGCTGGAAAAGCTACGCAGCCGTGTGCTGATCTTCTGCTATCAGCTCTCTCATATTCGCAACGGCAAATCGCATATTCAAAAATCCCTTGCCGTATGGAAGCCGGAGCTGGAGCGTTACACCGGTCTGGTGCAGCAAATCAAGGAAAAGAGCAAGGAACGCATAACATTGGTTGCCGAGAAAAAGGCATTGCCAATATACCATGTGAAACGCCACAAGGCGCTGGCTGTCCGCATTGCAGAGCTGACGGAAGATTTAGAGGAACTGCGTTCCGAAAAGGCACTCCTTTTGCAAAAATTTGAGTATGCGGAGGATGCAGGCGCAGAGGCGTTCCGTAAGGATATTGCTATTATGGAGGCTGGCCTGAAAAAGCTGGAGGCGCAGGAGCAAAAATACTCTGCCGAGTTGGATAAGGCTTTGGATGAATACGCTGAACTGAAAGCGCAGGCTGCGGATTTTGACTCGGTAGAGCTGTACAAAGCACGGCAGGTCCTCCGTCCTGCGCAGGAAAAGGCAGCGGAAAGGCAGTTGGAGGAAACCTTGCAGAAGAAGCCTTCGTTCAGTCTGCTGCTCAGCGCAAAGCAGGAAGTATCCAGACTGCTTGGAGAGGACACAGAAGAGCGGCAGGCACGGCAGATGGTTATTCGTCGGCAACGGTCAGACCCGCAAAAGCCCAAGCACTTCCAGCGCTAAGTGATAAAAATGCACATTTTCCCTATTGACTTTCCAACTCTAATCCGTTAGAATAATACTAACAGATTAGAATGAAAGGCCGCTAGAATGAGTACACCAAAAGTTTTTGAAAGCGAATACCGTTTTTGCCTGATCCTTTGGGATCATGAACCCATCAAGAGCAGAGATTTAGCTCAACTTTGTGAAGAGCAACTAGGCTGGAAGGTTACTACCACTTACACGGTAATAAAGCGTTTGTCGGAGCGTGGCGTGATAAAGAATGAGAATACAATCGTTTCTTCGCTGGTATCCAAGGAGCAGATACAGACAGCTGAAATTGAGGAATTGGTCGAGAAAAAATTTGCCGGTTCGATTCCGGCCTTTTTGACTGCATTTACCAAAAGCCAACAGCTCACAGCCGATGAAATTCAGGAGATGCAGCAGATGATTGACCGCTTTCGGAAGGAGCATCCGGATGACTGAATTGTTTATGAAGCTGCTTAATATGAGCATCAATGCCGGATGGCTTGTTCTGACTGTTCTGCTTGTTCGCATCATATTCCGTAAGGCCCCCAAATGGCTGTTCCCCGTATTGTGGAGCTTTGTGGGGATTCGGCTTCTCATGCCAAACGCATTGGAAAGTCGCTTGAGTGTCATTCCTGATATAAGTGGCTTTTCGGCATCCGAGCAGGGCCTGCTTTCTGCTAAAGGTTTCACTGCTCCTGTTCCTTATGTTGGAATCGTCTGGTGTACTGGTATGGCAGCAATGCTTCTGTTTGAAGCATTAAGCTATGTACATCTCCGCAGCAAAGTAAAAACTGCTGTCCAGCTCTCGTCAAACGTGTATCAAAGCGAGCATGTGAATGCTCCATTTATTCTTGGCCTGTTTGCGCCGCGCATCTATATTCCGTTCCATATAAAGAGCAAGGAATTGGATAGCATAATTGCACATGAACGTGCGCATATAAAACGCCGCGATCATTGGCTAAAGCCCATTGCGTTCTTAATTCTTTCTCTTTATTGGTTCAATCCTTTGATTTGGATTGCGTATTATTTCCTTTGTAAAGATATTGAGTTGGCATGTGACGAATACGCTATCAAGGATATGAGTGATTCTCAGCGCGCTGCGTATTCGCAGACGTTGCTCTCCTGCACTGCAAACCAGCGTATTTTTGCGGCCTGCCCGCTGGCCTTCGGCAGTAAGAATGTGAAAACACGAATCCGTGCTGTACTCTCTTATCGAAAGCCTCATACTTGGATCATAACCGTGACCGCGATACTTGTTTTGGCAGTTGTCGCCTGCTTTATGACAAACCCGAGACAACCAAAAGAAAGTACAGCTCAGGGTAGCAACTATATTGATCTAAATCAGCCTCCAATATTGGACGTGATTCAAAATGGACAAACTATTTCGGATAGAAGTAGTAGCGAAGATCGGCAACGTGAAGTAGAGCTTGAGAGCGCTTTGTTGGGAGAAGCGATAAAGAAGCAAGAGTCTCTTACTCAAATTCAAACAACTGATTTTTACAGATGAAAAGGTCTACGTTATAGGATATTGCATCCTGCCCCAGTCTGTTTTCCCGGTTTTGACAGATAAGTAAGTGACAGCTGAGCAGCGGCATGGGTGAATATTTCTCCCATGCCGCTGCTTGCATTATTGGAGTGCAGTTAAATGATTGTTTTCTTTTACGAAAAGGTGCGCTTAAAGCGCGGCGCTTGGCAGACGGTGAGTATTGTATTGCTGATAGCTTTCCTTTGTGCATTTTTTACTCTCTTTGATGGCTTCATTTGCCAGAAAGAACAGGATATGAAGAGCGCCTACGCAGTGATTCCCGTAACTGTCGTCGTATCCAATCTTACCGGCACGAAAACCGATGACCTGAAAATTACAGACTATATTATCAACTACTTTCTCTCTGACAAATATGCTTATGGCGGGGAGCTTCAGGAAAAAGCATTTTCCTCCTATGTGAAGGATGTTTGCCTGAAAGCATCTGTCTATTACAGCCAAGGGACGGGTTTTTCGAGTCGGCAAAAGCTGATTGGCATTACTTCTGTTGATGCCGCATCGGAATTGGCACCCGTTTCAGGAAATTCGATTACTTATTTTGAAGGATACGACGAATCAATTTTTACCTCAAATAAAGCAGCGTGTCTCGTTTCGACCGCAGCGGCAGAAGAACTGTCGCAAGATACTGATAATAATGGTAATGTCATATTGACGGTTCAGATGTCGCCTGCTGCGACCGGTGAAGCGGCCACACAGATTTCGCTCGAAATTGCTGGGACGTATTCGTCGGAATCTCAAACAATCTATTGCCCATTCAGCTGCGTTGCCGCAGTGCAAACAGAACTGGACGGGAAGATTACGGGGGATAGCTTGAGCGCCACAGTGCGTGACAATCATGATCTGGACGAATTCCGGCAAATACTGATGCGTCACTTTGCAAATGTAGACCCCTCTGGGCATCAGGAAGAAATCAATAATTCTCCAGCTCTCCGATATCAGCAATTTGCCATAACAGTTCATGACGAAACACTCCGCGAAACTCTGAATGCTTTGAATCGAAATTTGCAAACACTGTATCGACTAAAACCAATTTTTGCCTGCACAGAGGTCATGATTGGCACCGCCGCAGGTTTTTTCTATATTCATATCCGAAGGCGGGAATTTGCCATTGCACGATCTCTTGGTACAAAACGCATTGAAACGGTCATTATGGTATTCGTCGAGATATGTCTGATGTTTTTGGTTGGCGCAGCTATTGGAACAATTCTCATTCTGTTTGTCCAAGAGACTGCCACCCAATATGTCATGGCCGCAGCACTCTTTTTTGCTATGAATGTCGGGGCAATTACAGCTTGCTTGATGGCAACTGGAAAAAGCGGAATCCGATTACTACGGGAGGTTGAGTAGCATGTCCGTATTATCTGTGCAAAGTGTTTCTTATTCATACAAAACAAAATACCAAACTGTTCAGGCTGTAAAAGACGTCTCCTGTGATTTGAGTGCTGGAACTCTTTATGCGTTAGTCGGCAAAAGTGGAAGTGGGAAGACAACACTGCTTTCATTACTGGCAGGACTGGATACGCCGCAGAGCGGAGACATAATGCTCAACGGCCAGAGTTTGCGGGAAATAGACGTGGATATCTACCGCCGCAAGCAGGCGTCTGTGATTTACCAAAGCTATAATTTGTTTCCACTTATGACTGTTTGTGAAAACGTCATGTACCCCTTAAAGCTGCTGAGGCATTCCGATGCCGATGCAAAAAAAGAGGCGCAGATTGCTCTTGAAAAAGTTGGTCTGGGCGAAAGTTATTGGAAGCGACTCCCTGCCATGCTGTCAGGCGGCGAACAGCAACGAGTCGCAATTGCCAGAGCATTAGCCGTTCATGCGCAGATCATTCTCGCAGATGAGCCTACGGGAAATCTGGATACGGAAAACAGCACACAAATTATTCAGCTGCTTTCCAGACTGGCACATGAAGAGAATTGCTGTGTAGTGGTTGTCACACATGATCTGGAGGTAGCCAAAGCAGCGGATGTTGTATTCCGTATGGACAGCGGCAGAATCAAGGAGGAAACTGTATGACCCCTTTGAAACAGCTCTTTCGACAACCGGTTCGTTTGTTTGCAGTCTTCCTACTGGTGGGAATGGCTTCCGCTTTTATCTGTCTGAGCGCAGGCGTATTTTCATCTGCAAAGGCAACGCTTGCGCAAATTGAAGAACGCTATGTGACAATTGGCATCCCCACAACGGAGACAGAGGGTGTGACAACAGAGTACAACGGGCTGACGCTCCATCATGAAGAAAGTATAATTAGTCAAGATATGTGGGCATATATGGATCAGCTTGCTGCTGATGGAAGGATCATAAAAGGCGCGTACCAACAAAAATATATCAGTGCATATTGCCCCTCTATTCAGACCGTTACCAGCGGAAATGAAGATGGCACATATGCCCCCAGCCTTGATACGCCATATGGTCGAGCGATTTTGGTAGTTCGTATCACGTCAGTAGATGAGATAAATCTGCCTGAGTTTGCTGAAATTGCGTCCGTATCTGTTACCGCTTCGATTGAAAACGTGATTAAACTTCATCAAGACTATGCTGTTCGCAGCACGCTATACCTTACTATAGGGTGTAACTCTCGGGAAGAATTGGACGCACTTGACATTCAGGTTGGGCGACGCTACTTGGTTTATGGATCGGAATATATAGACCGAGACCTAGAACTGCGCACGACATTAGCAGAATCGCACCGGTGTTCTGTAGAAGATATTGATTTGTCTCGTATATCATATGACTTGACGGCAGATGAAAAGAAAACCGCTTCACAAGATTTCATACCAGTAGCAAAATACTCTTCTGGTGAAAAAACGTCTATTTTGGGACAGAACATGGTTGACGCAATAGATTCCTGTGCAATGACTGTTACACACTGGCACGGACTGTACCCAGAAACACAGCCAGACTATGCAATTGACGGTTCTGAAACGGGTGTACTGCTAAACGACCAATACCTTGATGTATACATGACCCCGTTGGAAACTGGTCTGGATGTCTTTCTAAGCTCAAATGCGGGAATTGAATGGCGGAGCGCAGCCCAAGAATTGGATACGCAATATCATACTGTCAGTGTGATTGGTACAGATCTTCTGGAAAGCATGTATTGTTTCCATCAAAAGGACTCTTTCGTAACAGAAGGACGGAGTTTTGGGGCGGACGATTACAAAAATGGCTCTAATGTCTGCCTGATTTCTGAAACAACTGCCATTGCAAGCGGACTTGGTACAGGAGACTGCATTGATTTGTCGTTCTACTGGGGTCCAAATCCTCTTGCCGATTTAACAGCTCCGGAATGGAAGGTGCAGCCACAGCTTTTTTCCCAAAAGATTGGGGTTTCAGGTGATACGAAAACGTATCAGATTATAGGAATTTACCGACAGTCGGACTTATGGGATACCGCAGACTATCGCTTCCTTCCGAATACCGTCTTTGTCCCTAACGCTTCTCTGCCAGAAAATTGCTATAGTAGTCGAAATGGCGTTTTCTTTACATACGTCTTGCAGAACGGGAAGGTATCTGCGCTCCAAGATGCGCTGGAATCACATGGATATCCGGCAAACATTCTGTTTTGCTTTGATAACGGGTACACCGAAATTGCTGAAACCTTGCATGGATTCTATAGCAGTGCGCAGCAGCTTCTTTTCGCTGCCTGCACAACAGCGGGCGCGGCTCTGTTCGTATTTCTTGCACTGTTTGTAAACCGTCAACGGCGGACGCTTGGACTGATGCTCTCGCTTGGTTCCGGCAAAAGGACCGCTGTGATGTTTAGCTGGGAGATAGCCGCAATACCTATCATCCTTGCGACAATAACTGGGATCATTGTTGGAATCCTTACAATGAATGCTACGACGCTAAGCCTGTTTTCCTCCGTTTCAGAAGTGCTTAATACAAGTTTGAGCGGTGCAGCCACGATTGGGTATAACGATATGATAACGGAAGTCGTATCAATGCCAATTGCGGTTATTGTGGCAGGTATCCTGCAACTGATTGTTTATATTGTGGCGACTTACCTGCATTTGCAGCGGTTGGCGCAACGATCCCCGCTTGAGTTAGTGCGGAAAGGCTAAGCTTGAGTATTAACAAGAAAAGCAAACTTGATTGGTTATCAATTCCAATACTTCATTTAGAGAGCGCCCTGTCATGATTTTGTGCAGGGCGCTCTCTTATGAGGAAAATACCCTTGACAAATCTCTTCTCAAAAGAAGATTCTGGAACGCTACTGCAAGGATCATGGGATCACTGCCTACCGCCATTATGACGAGGACGACGGTTACTCCGGCACGAACTTCAACCGTCCGGGCTTCCAGCGTATGCTTGCAGACATCAAGGCTGGGCGGATCAAGCGTGTCATCGTAAAGGACATGAGCCGCTTCGGGCGCGATTATCTCCAAGTGGGAATGTATACCGATGTTGTTTTCCCGGAGTTTGGCGTTCATTTCATTGCCGTCAATGACGGCGTGGACAGCACACGCGGCGAAAGTGAGTTTACCGCGATCCGTAATGTGTTCAACGATAAGCTACACCGTTCCTTGCTTCAATGTTTTCCTAAGTCACCGCCGCATTGGCAGGTGGTTTTGTTTATGCCGGCATGGCACTCCGGATAAAGCGTTTTCCCGATTTCCGGGCATAGGTCGAATGGTATGCTCTTGCGAAGGCGCACAGCTTCGCGGTCATACTTGGAATATGTATTTCCTCAATGAAGTTGAAGATAACTTTTATCTTCTTGGTATTCCTATGTTTGCTGAAAATAGAGACGATTCACAACAATCCAATGACGAACTTTTAAAGCTATTTTTATCGGCTAAGCAAGTAGAAGGCTGCTCAGAAAGATCATTGAAATATTACAGAACTGCTCTATGCTAAGATGATTGTAAAAATAGATAAATCTGTAAGACAAGTTGAAACTAATGATATCAGAGCGTACATTGCGGATTACGAAAATGAAAGTAATGCCGGAAAAGTGACACTTGATAATATCAGAAGAAACATTTCAAGCTTTTTTGCATGGCTTGAGGATGAGAATTATATTGTGAAAAGTCCTGCAAGAAGAATCCATAAGATAAGAGTCAGTATCCAGACGAACAGCCTGCATGGCGGCATGGCCTTCAGCATTGCAAGCTCACAGGATAGCTTTCCCGTTATGGGTTTTTGCGTTTACCCTCGGTTTTCCAACAATCTTTCCAACAAATGCCCTAAATCCACGCAAAACACCCCGGTATGTAATAAAACGCACTAAAACAAGGAGAATCTCCAATCCCTTGTAACACAAGAGATTGGAGGGGGTTATTCGGTATGAATGGGCACGCCGCAAAAGCGTCCACGGCTTTTTGGTAAGGATGAGGTCGGCGGTTCGAATCCGCCCAGCAGCTCCAGTGAAAAGCCTTGATTTTCAAGGCTTTTTTCTTTTTCCCCGAAATCCAAATCCCGCTCCAAAAAGCCATTTAGTACTATTTGGCTGCTGGGGCGGGTTTTTTGCGCTCATGCCTCTTTTAGTGGTCGAGGTTTGCGCATGGCCGAGTCTGCTTGAGGCGGTTTTCACGTCCTGACGGGAGACAATCATCAGCGTTGCTGACGTGTGACGGAGTGTGCGAAAGCATACGCGCTCCAGTCCGCATTCCCGTGTATACTTTTCCGTTCTGTATTGCAAAAGCTGCGGCAGACTGCAAGCCTTTTGTTCAAAAAGGGCTTTGCCCTTTTTGAACACTTATGTGTTGTCCCGGCTGATGGGGCGGCGGTGCAGCAGGGAGCGCAGGTCCCGGCCGTTGAAGGGGATCAGGGGATAGAGATACCCCTTTCCCACCAGGGGACGGGTGGAGGCGATCAGGGCTACCACGCCGATGATGCCACCGATGAAGCCCCACCAGTCAAAAAAGTAAATCAGGATCAGCAGGGCCATGCGGCACAGCTTCACGGCGTAGCCCATTTCATAGCTGTGCTGGGCATAGTTGGCGATGGCCACAAAGGCCATATACACCAGCACCTCCGGCACCAGCCACCGGGCCTGCACCGCGAAATCTCCCAATATCAGCGCCCCCAGCATACTGAAGGAGTTGCTGAGCGCATCCGGCGTGTTCAGCGACGCCAGCTTCAGCACGTCGATGATCAGCTCCACCAGCAGCAGCTGCAAAATCAGGGGCACATAGTATTCATCCTCGATCAGCAGAAAGTGCAGGCTCTCGTGAAGCCCTGCCGGGTCCTTTACCAGCAGATACCACAAGGGCGTCACAAACAGCGTCAGAAGCAGGACGATCATCCGCACGATCTGCAAATACGACCCCACCAGCGGGGGAAAGTAATAGTCGTTGATCTCCTCGGCGAACCGGAAAATGGTGCAGGGAAACAGCATCACCGACGGGGTGTTGTCGATCATCAGCACCACGTCCCCCTCCATCACCGAGGCCGTGGCCACGTCGGGCCGCTCGGTATACCGGGTCTTGGGGAAGGGGTTCCACCACTGGGCCGGGGCGATGGCCTCGGCGATGCTCTCCTGGCTCATGGAGATGGAATTGATCTGCATACGCAGGAGCTTCTCCCGCAGCTGACGCAGAAGCTCCGGGTCGGCCTTGTCCTCCAGATAGCACAGGGCCACGTTGGCGTGGGACCGGCCTCCCACCTCCAGCCCCTCTAAGGTCAGCCGGGGGTCCCGGATGCGGCGGCGCAGCAGGGCGGCGTTTTTCATGATGCTCTCCACGAAGCCGTCGTGACTGCCCCGCAGGACCTTGCTGGTGTCCGGCTCCTCGATGCCCCGCAGGGGAAACTGCTTGGCGTCCATCAGCACGCCGCCGGGCAGGCCGTCGATGACCAGCAGGGTCTTTCCCGCCAGCACCGCCGTGACGGCCTTGGCCATATCCTGCTCCGCCGCCGCGTCCGACACGGTGACATACCGGGCCGCAAAGGCCTCCGCCGTGTTCACCCCGGCCAGGTCCCGGATGGCCAGCCACCCGGCCACGGCCCGCTCCAGCACCGCGTCGTCGGCGTAGCCGTTGACCACCCAGAGCCGGGCCCGGCGGCCCCCGATGGTCAGGCTCCGGCCCACCATGTCAAAGCTCCGGCCCACCCCCAGCCGCCGGTCCAGCTCCTCCGTCCGGCGGAGGAACGCATCCTGCACGATCTTCACCTGCTGCACCCCCAGAATACGGAAAAATGGCTTGCCCAAAAGGCCTTGACTCTCCCTTTGGGAGAGCTGTCGGCGCAGCCGACTGAGAGGGCCTGCAAGCCTTTTATTCCAAAAGGGCAAAGCCCTTTTTTGGCAGGTATATTATCCCGCATTTTTGCGGGATTTATTCTTGCGATAGGGGCCGCCGCGTGGCATAATAGGAACAAATCCAATTATTCCCGCAAAGGGGGCCTTGCTATGACGAAAAAACGCATCCGCCAGATGAACGCCGCGCTTCTGCGGCGGCTGTCCCTCCGCCCGGCGGCGGAATACCTGGCCGGACGGGAGAAGACGGCGGCGCAGCTGGTGGGCGAGGGATATTTCCAGCGCTTTGCGCCGCTGATGGACCGGCGGCTGTGCTGCGCCCGGGTGCTGGACCTGTGCCGGGAGGACCTGGAGCGGCTGGACGGGCCGGAGCCGGAGGAGGGCTGGCTTCCGTACTGCTATGACTTCGCCCGGCGGCTGCTGTTTCCGGAGAAGGACGCCCGCCCCGCCCACGGGGCCGGAGCGGTGTTCTTCCTGTCGGTGCTGCAGGTGCTGCTGGACGCGGAGCGGGAGCTTCTGGACTATGACCCCGCCTGGGACTTTGTGCCCCCCGGGCCGGAGGAGCTGGAGGACTGCCCCGCCGCCCCCCAGTTCGGCCAGATGATGCGCCTGTGGCGGCGGGAGTTCGTATACGAGATGATGCGCCTGGGCCTGGAGGCGACGCCCTACCGGACCTTAGAGCACATTGTGGGGGTCCACCATGTGGCCGTCACCGCCGGGCGGGCTCTGCGCCGGGGGGGCGTGGAGCTGGACCTGGCCCTGGTCTCCGGCAGCGCCATCGGCCACGACATCGGCAAGTTCGGCTGCCGCCTCGGGGAGCGGGTGCCGTATCTGCACTATTACTACACCGACCAGTGGTTCCGCCGCCGGAAGCTGACGGACATCGGCCATGTGGCCGCCAACCACTCCGTGTGGGACCTGGAGCTGGACTATCTGTCGGTGGAGTCCCTGCTGCTGATCTATGCCGACTTCCGGGTGAAGCAGACCCGGGACGGCCAGGGCCGGGAGGTCACGAAAATCTTCTCCCTGGCGGAGGCCTTCAACGTGATCCTCTCCAAGCTGGACGGAGTGGACTGGGAAAAGCGCCGCCGCTATGAGCTGGTGTATGCCCGGCTCTATGACTTTGAGCAGTTCATGCTGGCCCGGGGGGTGGACGTGACCCTGGGAGGCAGGGACACACCGCCTCTGCCGGAAAAGCACACCGCCCTGATGACGGACCAGGAGGCCCTGGACGCCCTGACCCTGCAGTGCGTGGGCCACAACATCGGCCTGATGCACCGGCTGACGGGACAGCGGAGCTTTGCCTCCCTGCTGGAGCAGGCCCGGGGCGAAACCAACTGGCGGCGTCTGCGGGCCTATCTGGGGGTGTTCGAGTCCTACTCCCTGTATCTGCACATTCCCCAGAAGGTCCAGACCCTGGCCTTTCTGTATGAACTTTTGATGCACCGGGAGGGGGACATCCGCCGCCAGGCGGCGGCCCTGCTGGGGGAGATCATCGCCGGGTTCCACGCGGGCTATGCCAAGGAGCGCCCGGCGGACAGCCGCCCGGACGCCGGTGTCCCCACGGACCTGGACCAGTGGAAGCTGTATCTGCAAAGGATCATCTATCCCGACCACAAGCTGATGCCCCAGCACCAGCGCTGGATCCGCTATACCCTGAAATTTGCCGTGGACTCCCTGCTGCAGCGGTGCCCGGGCCGGGAGGAGCGGTTTCTGGCCCCCTTCTTCGCCTATTACCGCCATCCCCAGCAGCTGGAGGATGAGGTGGCCTTCCAGCTGCTGGACACGGCGGCGGCCCTGCCTCCGGCGGCCCTGACCCGGCCCCGGCAGGAGCTTCTGCTGCGGTTTGCCGAGGGGGTGTGCGACCGGGAGGACGTCACCGTCCGGGCGGCGGCGGTGCTGCTGGTGGACCGGCTGCACCGGCTGGACAGCCGCAGCCGCCGTCCCCTGCGGATTCTGCAGAAAATCGACTGCCGGGACGCCGCGTCCCTGGACCTGCTGCGCCGCCGGATCATCAAGGGCGGCGCCCCCGGCCCCCTGCCGGAGCAGGTGATCTCCGACATTTTCCTGGACAACCTGAAAACCGGCACCCCCTGGATATTGAAGCAGGTGAACATCCGCCTGCTGGAGGACTACGCCGCCCGGGAGGACGGCCCGGTGCTGCACATCGCCACCCATCTGTCAAACCTGGTGAAGGTCAGCGACCGGGTGACGGTGCGCCACAGCGCCGGAAACGCCCTGCTGGCCCTGGCTCCCCGGCTGACGGTGGACCAGCGCAACGAGGTGTCCGTGGAGCTGTCCCGGGGGCTGGAGCTGGGCCAGCAGGAGTTTGCCAAGTATATCCCCGATTATCTGGGCCGGTTCGCCCTGTGGCTGCCGCCGGAACAGCTGGAGGAGCTGCTGGCGGACCTGAGCCAGACCCTCAACGCCGCCTCGGGCCGGATGGCGGCCTCCGCCCTGGACACCGTGGGCGTGATCTATGAGGAGTACGACACCTACCGCACCCGGTTCCCGGAGGAGCCGGAGGCCTACCGCAGCCGCCGGGAGCGGCTGCTGGGCATGCTGATGAAGCGCCTGGCCGGCGGCGACGGCGGCACCCGGCAGGAGGCCATGTTCGTGCTGGGCCGCCGGGTGTTTGGCTCCGGCATCCTGGGTGAGCACGAAAAGCGCCGGGCCTTCCTGCTGACCGGGCGCAAGCTCCTGGAAACCTGCTATGAGGAGGCCGAGGACCCCCTGACCTTCTATTACCGGGCCGCCATGCTGGGCCGGGTATACCGCTTCATGACGGAGCAGCGCCTGTTCCACGGGGGCTTCCCCATGGAGGAGCCCCGGCCCATCGCCTTCTTCCCCGGCACCTTCGACCCCTTCACCCTGTCCCACAAGGGCATCGTCCGGGCCATCCGGGACCGGGGGTTCGAGGTGCTGCTGGCCATCGACGAATTTTCCTGGTCCAAGCGGACCCAGCCCTACCGCATCCGCCGCCGCATCGCGGCCATGTCCGTGGCCGACGAGTTCCATGTCCACATCTTTCCCGAGGACTTTCCGGTGAACATCGCCAATCCCGAGAACCTCCGCCGCCTGCGGGAGGCCTTTCCCGGGCGGCCGGTGTCCATCGTGGTGGGCAGCGACGTGGTGGCCCACGCCTCGTCCTACCAGAGGCCCCCGGAGCCGGACTCCATCCACAGCTTCGACCATGTGATCTTCCGCCGGGACGAAGTGGCCGGGCCGGTGGATTACGGCTGCATCCGGGGCCGGGTGGTGGAGCTGACCCTGCCGCCCCAGCTGGAGGAGATCAGCTCCACCCGCATCCGGGAGGCGGTGGACGCCAACCGGGATATCTCACGGCTGGTGGACCCGGCGGTGCAGGACTTCATCTATCGCCGGGGCCTGTATCTGCGGGAGCCCCAGGACAAGCCCATGCTGCGCACGGAGGACCTGGAGTTCTCCCTGTGCCGGGAGGCGCGGGAGCTTGCGCCCCTGCTGGACCAGCTGACCCCGCCGCCGGAGGGCCTGGCCCGGGCTGTAGCGGACTCCGGGGACCAGGCGGTGCTGCTGCACCGCAGCGGATCGGACGAGCCGCTGGGAGCCGTGACCTTCCGGTGCCTGGACTCCCAGATGCTCTATGCCCGGCTGAAAAGCCCCCAGCTGACGGGCCTGGTGCGCCAGAGCACCGGAGGCCGGGCCCTGCTGATCTCCGGGGTGCTGGTGCCCCGGGGGGAGCAGCAGGAGGAGTTCGGCCAGCTTCTGCTGACGGAGGTGCTGACCCTGGCCCTGAGCCGGGAATATGCCTATGGCCTGTACTGCCCCCTGGAGGGGGCGGCCTCGGCCTTTGCCCGGCAGCTGATCCTGCGCCAGGGCTTCGTGCCGGTGGCCGGAGAAAAGGACGCCCTGGCCGCGGATATGCGGCGGCCCCTGGTGCTCAACCGCAACGTGGACACCGCCATCAAGCAGCCCCTGGCCTCCCGGCCCGCCGTGGCGGCGGCGGTATCCGCCGCCCGCATCCGGCTGCAGGAGGCCCTGACGGGGCTGTATCCCGGCAATCTGGTGCTGAGTCTCAGCGCCGGGGTCATCTATCACCGGCTCCTGCAGCGCATCACCGCCCGCAACGGCGTTCCGGCGGAGCCGCTGGTTCCCCGGCAGCTGGGGCCGGACATCTGCGTGCCCTATGGCAAGATCCTCCGGGGCGTGACGGTGCCCAACACCGTCACCAAGACCCTGCGCACCGACAAGGTGTATGAACCGGACCTGTCCGCCTATTCCATCGAAGCCTACCCCGGCTATTCCCCTCTGCCCGACCAGGTGCGCACCATCCGGGCCTTTGACCGGCCGGTGATCCTGGTGGACGATATGCTCCACGACGGCAAGCGCATCCGCCGCCTGGCCCCCCTGCTGGAGCAGACCCACACCCGGGTGGACCAGGTGCTGGTGGGCTATCTCACCGGCATGGGCCGGGACCTGATGGAGCAGCTGGGCTATCCCGTGGACAGCATCTACTATCTGCCCAATCTGCGGCGGTGGTTCGTGGAGTCCACCCTGTACCCCTTCATCGGCGGCGACACCGTGCGCCGCACCGGACTGCTCCCCGGGGGCCTGCAGCCCTCGGTGAACCGCATCCTGCCCTATGCCTCCCCGGAGCTGCCGGACGTGGACAGCCGGGCCGTGTGGCAGCTGAGTCTGTGCTGCCTGGAAAACGCCCGGGACATCCTGCTGGCCCTGGAGGCGGAGTACCGCAGCCTGTACGCCCGGAACCTGACCCTGGCCCGGCTGGGCGAGGCGGTGATCCTGCCGCTGTGCCCGGACAAGGGGCCGTGCATGACCTATGACCTGACCCGCGCCGCCTCCACCTATCTGGACGGAGACATCGAACAGCTGCGGCGCATGAGATAAGGAGGCGTCCCTATGTATCACTACTATACCTATGACGGCCGCACCCTGTGCAGCGCCGGGGCCCTGCCGCTGTCTCTTATACACATCTCCGAGCCCACGAGACGCGTAGTAATCTCGT
>ENA-OYYK01001011-OYYK01001011.1-human-gut-metagenome-genome-assembly--contig:-NODE-1011-length-16370-cov-17.625927_pt1 | contig 16370 bp, 19 predicted proteins | sample MGYA00243247_ERZ653443 | MGnify/ENA primary metagenome ERZ653443 (study PRJEB26926, sample SAMN06165010) | human gut metagenome | biome: ENVO:00009003; feature: ENVO:2100002; material: ENVO:00002003... | reverse complement strand
AAGAATACCAGCAGTTGCAGGAGAAGATTTCAGAGAGTGGAAAGAACCAGCAGGAATATATCCTTTCGTGCGTGCTGGATAAAAAAATCGTCAATACGGACGGGATCAAGGAATTTATCCCGGAGCTGAAGCGAATCGGGAACAATCTCAACCAGATAGCAAAGCGGTGTAATGAGGGCGGAGTGCTGCCAAGTGAAGCCGAGGTGCGGGAACAAGGGGAGGAGCTGAAGCAAGTATGGCAGTTATTAAGGCGGTATCTTCAAAGGCAGGCATAGGACAGGCGATTGATTATGTGACGAAAGAAGAAAAGACAGAGGAGAAGCTTGTCAGCGGTCTGCATTGTGAAGCAGAGACGGCAAAAGAGGAAATGCAGGCTACCAAGGAACTATGGGAGAAAACCGGAGGAAGGACGTATAAGCACTTTGTCCAGAGCTACCATAAGGACGAGAAAATCACGCCGCAGCAGGCACATAGGAACGCCTTACAGCTTGCAGAGAATACGCCGGCATGGAAAGGGTTTGAAGTGCTTGTGGCTACCCATAAGGACAAAGACCATATCCATACGCATTTTATCGTCAATTCCGTCAATTTTGAGGACGGGCACAAGCTCCAGTGGAGCAGTGCCGACCTTCGGGAGCTGAAGGAGCGGTGCAACGCACAGAGCCAAGAGCAGGGGCTGCACGTCCCAGAAAAGGGAAAGACCTTTGAAGGAGCGGAGCGAGAGGAAACAGTGGCATGGAAAAAAGAGACGTACCAGCTTCTGAAGCAGGCGGAGCAGGGGAAAGTGAAAAGCTATGTCCAGGACATTGCCCTGGCAGTCCTGGACTGTAAGGAAACAGCGACCAGCCGGGAAACCTTTATCCGGCTGATGAATGAAAGAGGGTACGGAGTGGACTGGCAGGACAGCCACAAGTACATCACATATACCGACTTAGCCAGAGAGCAGGCGGGGGAAAAGGCTTGCAAAATTCGTAATAATAAGCTGGAAAAATACTATAACATGGGTTTTGGGAAGGAGGAACTGGAGCATGAGTTTGAGAGAAATGCACGAACAGCAGAAGTCAGAGCAGGCAAGTCCGAGAGAACAGCTCCAAGAACTGAACCGACAGAGCCGGACAGAGCTGGAGAACAGCCTGCTGAAGGAAGCCTTAGCTTTGTCGAGCGAGAGCTGCGAGGAATTGATGAAGCAGTCAAATCAAGGACAAGCAAGGGCAGAGCAGAACAGGCAGAGAGACGCAGAACTGAGCAGGCAGCTCATCAGCGAGCTGAAGAAGAACGTCGAGCAGTTAGAGAACAGCAACGAACTGCTTCAGAACGCCATATCAGCCGAAATTGGGAACCTGAAAGATGAGCTTAGAGAAAGTACCGTTCAAGAGGTTAGAAAGGTGTTACAGACGAATATAGAGGCTGTACAGAAGGCGACGAAAGCACTGGAAAAACAATCAGACACACTTACAAGTATGATGAAACAGAAAGTCCGGGAGCTGGAGGAAAGCAAAGAGGACTTTTTCAGATATGAGGGCTTGAAGGTGTACCTGTTTTGGGGTGGTATGGTCTGCAATATTTTAGTGTTTCTTATGTTGGTAGCTGGTATGTTTGGAAAGTAAAAATTGATAAATTTCGGTTTGTCGGTATGACAAAAAGGGTGCAAAAACTCATTGATAAGATTAGCGGTGAAGGCGAGAGGGAGGGAGGGGGAAAAGACTATGGCGAAATACACCAAAAGGAGAGATAAAAGAGGGTATGAGTGGAAGTCTGCTTATCGGGAGAAAGAAGCCCTTATGTTGGAGAGGGGATACCCGGAAGTAAGTCCTCATGATTTCTATCGGGAGTTGTTTCCGGCTGGCAGTCTCCAGCAAGAGCCGGAGGACGGAAAAGGCAATATTATAGCGACACAGATTAGACCGTCCGGCAAAGGAAGAACCCGGCAGTGGGTAATTGATGATAGTCTGAAAATGCTGGATAAGGTCATAGGAGATAGGTTTGGGCTGATACCGCCTATTAGTTTTTACGGAAAGTCACACACGAAAGAGAACGCTCATGAGCTGTTTGCGGTGGTGGTGGACGTGGATTATGTAGGCAAACAGCAGTTAAAGAACCTGTTGAAGCAGTTTGGGAATGGTGTGCAGCTTCGTCCGACTTATCTTGTGAGCTCCGGCAAGGGGGTACATCTTTATTATTTCTTGCAGGAGCCGGTTCAGTTGTATCGAAACCGGGAAGAAGTGCTTGCGGAGTTGAAAGAAGCCTTTATCCGGCGGCTATGGAATGATACCAGCTCTATCCGTCCGGACAGCCCGGATATAACCGGAATTTATCAAGGTTTCCGGTGTGTGGGGAGTCAGTCGAAGCTGGGTGCAGATTTCCCGGTAAAAGCCTATAAGCTATCAGAGAACCGTTATACGCTGGAGGACATAAAAGCCAGCATACCAAGCTGTAAGGTAGACTTTGCTCCGTTGTACGAGAAGCCGAGAAGAAAAAGTACCGTTACGCTGGAAGAAGCAAAGGCACTGTACCCGGAATGGTATGAGAAGCGGATCGTGCAGGGAGAGCCGAAGCAGAAAAGTAAGAAGCAGGGCGGTACGTGGGTATGTAACGAAGCTTTATATGAATGGTGGAAACGGAAAATAACCGAGGAAGTGAAAGCTGGAGGGCGTTACTTTTCTATTATGGCGTTATGCTCTTATGGCTTGAAGTGTGGCATATCTGAGCAGAAGATACGGAGAGACGCCTATGCGTTCCTGGACCATTTAGAGAGCCTTACCGAGGACGAGGACAACCATTTCAGCCGGGCAGATGTGAAGGACGCTCTCCGGGCATTGAAAGGGGACAGAAAAAGGCTGTCAACGATAGCGAGCCGGGAATGGATAGAAGAGAATACGAAGGTTGTGATACCAGCTAATAAGCGGAACTACAGAAAACAAGCGATTCATGTTAAATATATGAATAATCAAAGAGCTTTTAAAGTGGAGTTGGGAGAATGTACGAATGGTGGTAGACCAACAGCTGAGCAAACAGTCAGAGAATGGAAGGAGAGTCATCCAGCAGGAAAGAAAGCGGATTGTATTCGGGAGACAGGGCTTGCAAAGCATACAGTTTATAAGTGGTGGAATGAAAAAAATGCCTGAAATTTATTTCAAGCATTTTTTTTAGACATTTTTACTTATCTATAAATCGTTTGTAAATGTATAGCGCAAGGATAATGGCGGGGGCATATAAAATTATATTTATAATACCGTCAAGTAATAATCCACCTAAATATGTAAAAAGAAAGTCCATAGTAACATTTCCTCAGAGTTAAAATTCGCCAGTTAACGAAACCTGAATTTTATCATAGTTTTCTTTGTTATCAACAAAAGAAATGTATTGTTCATAATAAAAGTTGGCAGGTCTTCCGGCAATATTAAATCCTACATATCCTACTGTTTTGTAAGAGGCTGTTTCTATGATACATACTGTTTCAGTAGTAGTGGCATCGACACTGACAAGTTGACTTGGTATGGCAGTGACCTTACCGTCATAAGCAGTAAATTTGGGAATTGAGCCACTACTTGTAGGGACTTCTGTGATATTTACAGTTGTTCTGACTTTTATAGAGCCATGATTAGGTAAATCCAGTGTACTATCAAAGTACCATGTTCCAACTTTGGCATCAAGAATAGTAATACGGGATAGAGGGCATTTGGTTATTTGGATAGAATATTCTGCTGTTTTTCCAGTGGATAAAGGAATTGTATAGTGAACAGTTTGGTTCTTTATGTCGAGAGGTTGTATATTAGTTTTTATATAGTGATTGATTTCGTCCATTTCCTGTTTTAATTCGTTAAGAATTTCATCAGGATTTGAGGTTGGTGTAGTAGCGGGAGAAGCAAAAACATTCATGTTCATTGTTAAGCATAGAAAGGGAACTAAAAGAGCTGTAATCAACTTTTTCATAGAATAATCTCCTTTCGCTTTTTTGAAAATGTAATAAGTTAGATGATTATTTACTTAACGGTTATCACTCCTTCCATAAAATTATACATAATTAAAGAATATAATAAAATTATATCATAAAAATTAGGTAAAACAACTAAAAAAATATTTTTTATGAAAATATCAGAGAGAAGAATATCAGAGAGAAGAATAGTTGAAAAGATTTAAGCATATATGATATAATGCCAATAGGCAAGAAAGACGAAAGTGCTCATTGTGGCACGCAAAAAGCCCCGGAGGTCGCAACTCCGGGGCTTTTCTATTCCGTTGTGGCAAGGTGGCTTATTCCTTAGGCTGGCTACCGCCTATTTATCTCCGTCCAGCCATTTGCAGATGTAGTAGGCGACTACACTTGCCAAGACAGAGAGTAAGAAAGACGAAAATATACTCATGGTGGCACACCCCCTTTCTGTACCTGTATAGGGGTGGTAGCGTCGCCCATTATACCATAGTGGCAGAAATGCCACAAGAAGCCATTTCCCCTTGTTTATTATCAAAGCCATAAGGAAAAGAGTGTCAAGGGCGGTCATAGACCGCAGCGTTTACCCTTGATACTCTTTTTTGTTGGCTATAATGCCGGAGGGGAAAATGGCTGTCCGTCCGTTCCGTTACTTCCCCCTGTGCTTCATTGTCCGTTCCGGCGGAAGAAAGTAAAGGATGGTCTGCGACCATTTTTTATCTGCTGCATTCGCTGATCGGCAAGCCGAAGCTCATACTGCAGATAAAAAACAAGTCCTTGACTGTCTCCCTCCTACACTTCCAAAGTCGCCCAAGAGGAAGTAAGCTCCACTATATTCTTGGCAGAATATACGCACGAATATATCCGCTTGATATAGGGTGTCTATCATGCTATAATATGCGTAGCGGATATATTGCAAGTTCCCTAAAATGTTACCACTTTAGAACTTGTGAGGGTGGCAAGCCCCCCTTCAATCCCCCCATAAATCAGAGCCGGAAGGCTCGTCATACGGTGGTGTTACCACCGAGAAAGTGAGGTCGTCATGGACAAGAAGTATATCGAAAATCAGTATCATCTGGCAGTACTGGATTTTCAGACAGCTTGTAGTGAAGAAGCACAGTGGGAGGCAAGAAAGACTATGGCAAGGCTGGAGCAGATAGCAGCACAGGAATATGGTTTAGAATACGCAGATGATTTGCACGAAAGAGAATTAGGGAGGAAAGAGAATATTATCCGGGGACTGGAGGGAAAGCAGCCATGAACAAGACAAGACCGAAACAGTTATCCTTCCGGGTAAACGAGGAAGAATACCAGCAGTTGCAGGAGAAGATTTCAGAGAGTGGAAAGAACCAGCAGGAGTATATCCTTTCCTGTGTGCTGGAGAAGCAGATCGTGAATACGGACGGTATCAAAGAACTTATCCCGGAACTGAAACGGATAGGGAACAACCTCAACCAAATAGCAAAGAGGTGTAATGAGGGGGGAATGTTGCCGAGTGAAGCGGAAGTGCGGAAGCATGGAGAGGAGCTGAACAAAGTATGGCAGTCATTAAGGCGGTATCTTCAAAGGCGGGCATAGGGCACGCAATAGATTATGTGACGAAAAAAGAAAAGACAGAGGAGAAGCTTGTCAGCGGTCTGCATTGTGAGCCGGAGACGGTCAAGGAGGAAATGCAAGCCACAAAGGAGCTGTGGGGCAAGACGGACGGAAGAACCTATAAGCATTATGTGCAATCCTACCATGAGGACGAGGAAATAACCCCGGAGCAGGCTCACAAGAACGCTGTCGAGCTGGCAGAGCATACAAAGGCATGGAAAGGGCATGAAGTTCTGATAGCCACGCATATAGACAAGGGGCATATACACACGCACTTTATTGTCAATTCCGTAAATTATGAGAACGGTCATAAGCTCCAATGGATGTAGGACGGATTTTGCGGACATTCAAAATAAAAAAGAATGTGGAGGTAACAGACAATGGCAAAATCATTATTTGAGGAACTGGGCGGCAAATACGAAAGGCAAGGGGATTATTTGATACCGTGCTTAACTGTACCCGCCGAAGAAGAACAGGCAATAGGCATCTGGGGGCAACGGCATTTAGATTATCTAAAACAGTACCGTAAAGTTACATACACCAATCTTCTTACAAGCGGCAGGCTAAACGCCTACCTTGCCGACATCAACAGACAGGCACAGGAACGCTTTGAAAGGCTCATAGAGGGTATGAAACAGGCACAGGGCATAACGGAACAGCTAAAGGCAGAAAACGCCTTAGAATGGACAGGATGCCTCAATAACATAAGGGCTTGTGCGAGGGAGATTGTGGAAAAGGAAATTATTTTTGCATAAACAGATGATTAGTGGCAGGGGGAAATCCTGCCGCTTTTTCTGCTTTAGTTTGTCAGCTTGACAAATAAAGGGTTAAGGAATATAATTAGATTCAGTATTATACAAGGAGTTAATAAATATGCGGCAAGGTATTCTTAAATAAACTGTCAATTTGATAGTGGGAACAAAAAGTAGCAGTCCCGTTTCACTTTTAATATGGGGCTTAGTTTTTTGTACCCAGTTTAAGAATACTTTTATCATGTAATTTTATATGCCCGAAAACATATAAGTGTTTTGGGGCTATTGGAGTTATTTACCCAGTGATAGGAGTATTTATCACTGGGTATTTTTATGCCCTTTTTTGGGTGTTGATAGGAGGAAAATCACATGAAAATAATTAACTTAGGCATTCTGGCTCACGTTGACGCAGGAAAGACAACATTAACGGAGAGTTTATTGTATACCAGTGGTGCAATTGCAGAACCAGGGAGCGTAGATAAAGGCACAACAAGGACAGATACAATGAATTTGGAGCGTCAAAGGGGAATCACTATCCAGACAGCAGTGACATCTTTTCAGTGGGAGGATGTAAAAGTCAACATTATAGATACGCCAGGCCATATGGATTTTTTGGCGGAAGTATACCGTTCTTTATCCGTATTAGACGGAGCAGTATTATTAGTTTCTGCAAAGGATGGCATACAGGCACAGACCCGTATACTGTTTCATGCACTACAGACAATGAAGATTCCGACAATTTTTTTCATCAATAAAATTGACCAAGAGGGGATTGATTTGCCAATGGTATATCGAGAAATGAAAGCAAAGCTTTCTTCGGAAATTATAGTGAAGCAAAAGGTTGGGCAGCATCCCCATATAAATGTAACGGACAATGACGATATGGAACAGTGGGATGCGGTAATTATGGGAAACGATGAACTATTAGAGAAATATATGTCAGGGAAACCGTTTAAAATGTCAGAACTGGAACAGGAAGAAAACAGGAGATTCCAAAACGGAACGTTATTTCCCGTTTATCACGGAAGCGCTAAAAACAATCTGGGGATTCGGCAGCTTATAGAAGTGATTGCCAGTAAATTTTATTCATCAACGCCTGAAGGTCAATCTGAACTATGCGGGCAGGTTTTTAAGATTGAATATTCAGAGAAAAGGCGGCGTTTTGTTTATGTGCGTATATATAGCGGAACATTGCATTTGAGGGATGTTATTAGAATATCTGAAAAAGAGAAAATAAAAATCACAGAGATGTGTGTTCCGACAAACGGTGAATTATATTCATCCGATACAGCCTGCTCTGGTGATATTGTAATTTTACCAAATGATGTTTTGCAGCTAAACAGTATTTTGGGGAACGAAATGCTGTTGCCGCAGAGAAAATTTATTGAAAATCCTCTCCCTATGCTCCAAACAACGATTGCAGTAAAGAAATCTGAACAGCGGGAAATATTGCTTGGGGCACTTACAGAAATTTCAGATGGCGACCCTCTTTTAAAATATTATGTGGATACTACAACGCATGAGATTATACTTTCTTTTTTGGGGAATGTGCAGATGGAAGTCATTTGTGCCATCCTTGAGGAAAAATATCATGTGGAGGCAGAAATAAAAGAGCCTACTGTTATATATATGGAAAGACCGCTTAGAAAAGCAGAATATACCATCCACATAGAAGTCCCGCCAAATCCTTTCTGGGCTTCTGTCGGGTTGTCCATAGAGCCGCTCCCTATTGGAAGCGGAGTGCAGTATGAAAGCAGAGTTTCACTTGGATATTTAAATCAATCGTTCCAAAATGCGGTTATGGAGGGGGTTCTTTATGGCTGCGAGCAGGGGCTGTATGGATGGAAAGTGACAGACTGTAAAATCTGTTTTGAATATGGATTGTATTATAGTCCTGTAAGTACCCCCGCAGACTTTCGGCTGCTTTCCCCTATCGTATTGGAGCAGGCTTTAAAAAAAGCAGGGACAGAACTATTAGAGCCATATCTCCACTTTGAAATTTATGCACCGCAGGAATATCTCTCACGGGCGTATCATGATGCTCCAAGGTATTGTGCAGATATTGTAAGTACTCAGATAAAGAATGACGAGGTCATTCTGAAAGGAGAAATCCCTGCTAGATGTATTCAAGAATACAGGAACGATTTAACTTATTTCACAAATGGGCAGGGAGTCTGCTTGACAGAGTTAAAAGGATACCAGCCAGCTATTGGTAAATTTATTTGCCAACCCCGCCGCCCGAATAGCCGTATAGATAAGGTTCGGCATATGTTCCACAAGTTAGCTTAACAGCTTGCAAAAGTCATATAAAATGAGATTTGAAAGGATTAGAGACTAATTATGATGAAATGCGAATGGATATTGTGTCCTGTTTGTGGGAACAAAACCCGTAATAAAATTAGGAAGGACACTGTTTTGGAGAATTATCCCCTTTATTGTCCAAAATGCAGACAAGAAAGATTGATTAAAGTTGACAACTTGAAGATAACTGTCATCAAAGAGCCAGACGCTTAAGACGCAGAGCCGATGAAATTGTGGAACAATTCACGAATCATCGGCTCTTTTTGTTTCGTATTTGAAAGAACAAACTCACCAAATAAAAAAAACGATATTCGGGTGGGTTATTTTGTTATACCCTAAATTACCCTCTGAATTTGTTTTTAAATTTGGAGGGATTTTTTTATGTCCTTTTTTCGGGCAGTTATCTATCTGCTCATACGAAGCAAAATTTATCAATACATAGCATATCAGAGAACGGCAGGAAACCAGTTAAAAAAATTTCTGCCAGTGCAACGGTACTTCTCACCTTGAAAGTAGAAGTACAATCTCCATACAATAGAATTACTATTTCCTATAACCGTAAAGGTCACAGAGCCTTTGCGGTTTTTCTTTTGTCGATTTTTGTTGGAAAGTGCCGTAGGGCTGTTTCTGATATGCGGTGTCGTTCTCCGCCTCTCCATCTGGATTTTTTACATTTCAAAAATTCAGATGGGAGGTATTTATGGTGAAATATGCACCAAGAAAGGTATATATCAGAGAAAGTGGCGGCTATGTGGAATTATCCTACACGGAGTTCTGCCGTTGCAGGGAATCCGACCAGACCTATATGGACAAGCTGTTTATCCCCATTCAAGGCTGTCTGCTTGAAGTCGTGAGGGAGCAATACACAGACTTCTACCGTGACAAGGAACGGTGGCGTTATCTGCAAAAATTAGATACAAAGAATAGACTGCTATCTCTCGACGGATTTACGGACAGCGAGGGGAATCCTCTGGACTTTATCACTGATGAAGCGGTGGACATTGCAGAAACCGTTGTCAATGCGGTCATGGTGGACAGGCTGAAAGCCGCCCTGCCTTTGCTGTCGGATAGTGAACAGGAATTGATACAGGCAATCTTTTTTGACGGACTTTCCGAGCGTGAAGTCGGGGCGAGGTTGGGCATAACCCAGAGCGTTGTAAACAAACGCAAAGCCAGAATCCTAATAAAACTAAGAAAGATAATAGAAAATTAAAATTTAAGGCGTTCAGCCCCCTTGTTTTTTCCTTTGGGAAGATGAGGGGGCTTTTCTCTGCCCTCTCAATCAATTCTGATTGGAGGAAGTAAGAATGGCATACAACCACGGACGGGAGGACAGGAAATGGCGTATCTGGAAAGAAGCGGAGGAAAAGCTGCTGCGTGAGTGCGGCGTTGATGAAGCGACCATTGAGCAGATACGCATGGCGGACAGGGCAGACTTCAATTCCAACAGGCGGTTTTACCGATGGACGAATGACATTGCGGAATACCTTGAGGACATGGCAGACAGGGAGCGGCAGACGGAAGTGGGTACGGTTGCGGAGTTACTGGACGAGATTGAGAGCGAAAATCTCTATCAAGTATTAGTCGCGGTGGACGGGCGTACCTTGAAAATCGTCCTGCTGAAAATGCAGGGGTATTCCACAAAGGAGATTGCCCCGCTTGTGCATTTGACGACTGGTGCCATCTATGCGAGGTTAGACCATCTGCGGAAGAAGCTGCGGAAAATTTTATAGCTTCTAAAACAGCCTGCCATCCTGCGGGCTACTGGGTGAGGGATGGAAATCCCCTCACTCATTTTTTGCAGGAGGACAACAGGATGGCATACAGGGTTAAGGCATACACGCTTCGGGAGGAATCCACGGAAAGCGGCACAAGGTATTTTATCAGCTTTAAGGACGGGCAGGGCAAATCCCACGAGTTGGAAGTGTCGGAACAGTTCTTTATGGAGTTTCGGCAGATGGAGCGCAGGAACAGGAATCTTTTCTAATGGGACGAGCGGCACAGGGAGTTTAACGAGGTATGGGACGAAACCCTTTACAGACGGGCGTTGCGTGTGCCTAAGAGCCTTGATGAACGCATGGTTGAGGAAGAACGGAATGAAACGCTCTATAAGGCGGTTGGGAGCCTTCCAGAGATACAAAGGCGGCGTTTCCTGCTCTACTACGAGTATGAGTTCAATTTTTACCAAATCGCCGCTATGGAGCATTGCACCGCTTCGGCAATACAGAAATCTGTTGCGATTGCAAAGGAGAAAGTAAAGGCGGAAATTGAAGAAATATCTCCAACCGTGACCGACACCGCCCGAAAAAGAAATCTGTTTTTTATTTGTGTGGGATTGGCGGCATTACATACTCTCACTTTTTTCCGTGGGAGTAAATCTATTTTTAAGGAGGTCAACGCCTATGTGCAACGAAAACAAAGACACCGCCCGAAAGGAGGAAAGCCATGCAGAAGTTACAGACAGTCAACGCCGAAACGCTCCTTTATGAACCGCTTGAGAAGCCGTCCTTTGTGGTGGACAGCCTTATCCCCACAGGCTTGTCGCTGTTCTGCGGCTCACAGAAGATAGGCAAAAGCTGGCTCATGCTGAAGCTATGCTTATGCGTGTCGCAGGGAATCCCTTTATGGGATATGCCGACAATGGAGGGCGATGTGCTTTACCTCTGCCTTGAGGACACGTTCTGCCGCATACAGGACAGGTTATTTCGTTTGACGGACGAAGCAAGCGGGCGGCTCCACTTTGCCGTGGCAAGCTGCAAGCTGTCAGACGGTCTTATCGTGCAGCTTGAAGATTATCTGAAAGATTACCCAGACAGCAGGCTCATTGTCATTGATACCTTGCAGAAAGTCCGTACAGCTTCAAAAGACAATGCCTATGCAAGCGACTATGGGGACATCTCCCTCATCAAAGACTTTGCCGACAGGCACTCTCTGGCGGTCATTGTCGTACACCACATCCGAAAGCAGAATGACAGCGACGTGTTCAACAAGGTGTCTGGGACGACAGGATTAACGGGGAGTGCGGACGCTACCTTTGTTCTGGAAAAGGAGAAACGTGCGTCTGACACCGCCAAGCTGTATGTGACGGGCAGGGACACGCCTTATCAGGAATACACGCTGCGTTTCCGTGATTGCAGTTGGGAACTTGTGGAGAGAAAAACGCAGGAGCAGCTTGCGAAAGAAACGATACCAGATGTCCTTTTTCGGTTGGTGGATTTTATGAGGGATAAGGAAGAATGGATAGGCACGGCAACGGAACTGTTAGCCGCTATGGGGGAAACGGAAACCATACCCACGGTGATTACGAAATGGCTGAATGAATACCGCACCACATTTTTAAGCGAGAACCGTATCTGCTACCAGTACAGCCGCAGGAAAGACGGCAGGCGGATTGCCCTTGCAAGGAGGGCGGGTGACAGCGGTGATGGTGGTGACAGCGATATTAGGATACCCCCCTGTTACTGTCATTGACGCTTAAAGCCATGTAAAGCTGGCGGCTCTGCCCTGCGGGTGACAGCAGTGACGGTGGTGACAGTGATTTTAGGATACCCTGCCGCTGTCATCCCTACGGGAGAACACCCCGTAAACGCAAAATGCAGGCGTGAGATTTACTCGCCCTTTTCGGTCGTGTAAAACCACCCCTGCGGTCAGAAAAATCCTTCCGATTTTTCCGACTGCGTTTACAGGGTGTAACACACTACACTTTGCCCTGCAAAGTCGTGTGCCAGACGTTCCCTCTGGACTCCCTTAAGGCAGGGCTGTGCCCTGCTATCCTACGCCTTACGGCTTCGGATAAAAGAATGGCGGCATGACGGTGACGGCTCTTGCGAGGGGGGTATCCCAAAAACACCGTCATCATCGACATGACCGTCATGCAGGGGGTGAGGGTGACAGTTGCGGCAGTCGGCAGGGGGTATCCCAAAACTGCTGTCACCGCCGTCACCGCTGTCACCCAAAGGGCAGTTTACCCGCCGAAGAAAGGAAGATGATGAATTATGCCCTATGCAATCCTGCGTTTCCAGAAACGCAAAGCGGGCGGCGTTGCGGCTTGTGAACGCCACAACGAGCGGAAGAAAGAAGCCTACAAAAGCAACCCAGATATAGATATGGAACGCTCTAAAAACAATTACCATCTCATAGCACCACCAAAGTACACCTACAAGAAAGAGATTAACCGCATGGTAGCCGAAGCAGGGTGCAGGACGAGGAAAGATAGCGTGATGATGGTGGAAACGCTTATCACGGCTTCGCCAGAATTTATGAACAGCCTGCCGCCCAAAGAACAGAAAGCGTATTTTACGATGGCTCTGGATTTCATTTCAGAGCGTGTCGGGGAGAAAAATATCCTCTCCGCAGTCGTCCACATGGACGAGAGAACGCCGCATATGCACCTCTGTTTTGTGCCGATTACACCAGACAATAAGCTGTCTGCCAAAACAATTTTAGGCAATCAAAAGAGCCTGTCCGAATGGCAGACCGCCTACCATGAGCGGATGTCCTCACGGTGGAATCAGCTTGAACGGGGGCAGTCCTCAATGGAAACCAAGCGGAAACACGTCCCCACATGGCTCTATAAATTAGGCGGCAGGCTTGATAAACAGTATGAAGAAATCGTGTCTGCCCTATCCGACATCAACGCCTTTAACGCAGGGAAGAAAAGGGATAAAGCGTTAGATTTACTCTCTGCATGGCTGCCAGACGTGGAGAAATTCTCTAAGGAAATCGGGAAACAGCAGGCGTATATCGACAGTTTGAAAGAGAGAATTGGGCAGGAATCAGACTATGCGGGGCGTATGCGTGATGAAAAGTACGAGCAGGAACTAAAGGTGCAGAAAGCGAATCAGAAGATATTTGAATTGCAGAGAACCAACGAGCAGATGGGGCGGCTGCTGTCAAAAATACCGCCCGAAGTGTTGGAAGAATTGCAGAAAAATCATAGAAGCAGAGCGAAAGAAAGGTAGATATGTGAATGAAGAAACAGGATTTTAAGGTGTTAAAGACCAAAGACTTGTACCCGTTCCCCGACAATCCGTTTCATGTGGCAGAAGATGAAACACTGTCAGAGTTAGCGGAAAGCATCAAGGAATTTGGCATTGTCACGCCGATAATCACACGCCCGAAAGAGGACGGGAACGGTTATGAAGTGATTGCAGGACAGCGGCGTGTCCGTGCTTCTGAACTTGCAGGGATAAATACCGTGCCTGCGTTTGTCCTGCCCTTAGACCGTGACCGAGCCATCATCACCCTTGTAGACAGTAATTTACAGCGTGAGAATATCCTGCCATCAGAGCGGGCGTTTGCCTACAAGATGAAATCCGAAGCCATGAAGCGGCAGGGTTTCCGCACAGACTTAACCTCGTCACAAGTTGTGACGAAGTTGCGGACGGACGACAAGGTGGCACAGGGCTTCGGCGTGGGCAGGATGACCGTGCAGCGTTTTATCCGCCTGACGGAACTGATACCGCCGATTTTGCAGATGGTGGACGAGGGGAAAATCGCCCTCACGCCTGCGGTGGAACTGTCCTTCTTGAAGAAAGACGAGCAGGAAAACCTCTTTGCCACGATGGAGAGCGAAGAAGCAACGCCCTCACTCTCACAGGCACAGCGGATGAAACAGTTAAGCCAGAGCGGGCGGCTTGACATGGATACGATATTTGCGATTATGACGGAGGAAAAGGGCAACCAGAAAGAAACCTTGAAAATCAACACAAGCAAGCTGAAAAAATACTTTCCGAAGAACACAACGCCGAAGCAGATGGAGGAAACCATCATTAAACTTTTGGAGCGTGAATTGCAGAGGAAACGGGGCAGGGACAGCCGCTAATCTTCTCTTTTCGGGAGGTAAATGCAGAAAATTGAGGTATGAAGAATGAAAGAAATCCAGTATGAGATTGTAAAGGAAATCGCCGTATTGTCTAAGGGCGACAGCGGCTACACAAAAGAAATCAATCTTATCTCATGGAACGGAAGAGAGCCGAAATATGACATCCGCAGCTTTTCCCCGAACCGTGAGAAGTGCGGAAAGGGTATCACGTTGAACGCTGATGAAGCAGCAGCACTCCTTGAAGCATTACAGAAAGAAGTAAACAGCGGGGATTGATGGTATCTGATTGACAGGGCGGGGCGTTTCCAGACGTTCTCCTGCCCTGTCTGGAAAGGAAGATTTAAGTATGGGCGAGGATAAGAAAGCAGATAAAAAGAGAAAGCGTATCGTGCCGAAAGCACCAGTTCAGATGATAATCAGCCGTGAATATGTCGGCACGCAGACAGTCACAGAAGCGTTTATCCCGATTATTTCCGAGGATATTCGGAAGAAGATTGCCGAGGGCGACACCTTCGACAATGAGGGGCTGTCCGCTTAGAATGTACGCAATGGGACATGAAAACAGATAGGACAGATACGGAGGTTTTACAGTATGGCAGGAATCAAAGAAGAAAAGAAAATCTATTTAGTCGGCATTTATTGCCGCTTATCTAAAGACGATGGTACGGATAACGAGAGTGCGAGCATTGCGACACAGAAATCCATCCTCACGGATTATGTGAAAAAGCAGGGATGGCACTTAGCAAAAACGTATGTGGACGACGGTTACTCTGGTACAAATTTCCAAAGACCAAGTTTCCAGAACATGATTAAGGACATTGAAAGCGGTCTGATAAACTGCGTTATCACGAAAGATTTATCTCGTCTGGGGAGGAACTATCTTGATTGCGGACTGTATCTGGAAGTGTTTTTCCCAGAGCATAATGTGAGGTATATAGCGGTCAATGACGGCGTGGACACGCTCAATAAATCCGCTATGGACATCACGCCTTTCCGCAACATCCTAAACGAAATGTATTCCGCCGATGTGTCGGTCAAGATAAAATCGGCGTACCGAGCGAGGTTTCAGCAGGGGAAATTCATGGGGACGACAGCACCATACGGTTACGTCAAAGACCCCGCCGACCACAACCATCTGCTGATAGATGACAAAGTTGCCCATGTGGTAAGGGAAATATTTGACCTTGCGTTAGCGGGCAACGGAATCGCCAAAATCCGCAAGCACATCAACAAACAGCATATCTTACGCCCCGCCGCTTATGCGGCGGAGCAGGGGGCAACAGGCTATGAGAGGTATTTTGAGGAGAATGAGGAGAACCGTTATATTTGGAGCGAGAACAGCGTAAGGGGCATTTTAAGAAGCCCGATATATGCGGGAAACCTTGCAGGCTACAAGCGGATTGCCGCCAACATGAAAAGCAAGAAACGCCCCTCTAAGCTGCCCGAAGAATGGGAAGTGATACCAGACACCCATGAGGGGATAGTCACGCAGGAGGAATTTGATACCGTACAGCAGCTTATTACAAGCCGCAGATTACCAGAAAACAAGGGCGGCTTTGAGAACATCTTTGCAGGCGTTATTAAGTGTGCGGACTGCGGCTATGCGATGCGGGCTATGAGTGCCAACAGGAGGAAACGCCCCGACATCATCGACTGCGTACAATATTCCTGCAATAATTATGGCAGATACGGTAATATCATGTGTACCGCACACAGCATTGAAGCGAGGGACTTGTTCAACGCTGTCCTCACCGACATCAACCGATTTGCGGATATGGCAGTCAATGATGAAAAGGCAGTGAGGGCGATTGAAAAGCGGCTCACGGAAACAGACCAGAGCAAGGCAAAGGCACTGGAAAAGGAGCAAAGAAAACTGAACAAACGCCTTGCAGAACTGGACAGGCTGTTTTCCTCACTCTATGAAGATAAGGTGATGGAGCGTATTACCGAGCGGAATTTTGAGATG